>Ga0207834_1000452_pt1 | contig 14675 bp, 12 predicted proteins | sample LuqExpMetagenom5_FD_187763 | JGI IMG/M metagenome (GOLD analysis project Ga0207834, IMG submission 187763) | Tropical forest soil microbial communities from Luquillo Experimental Forest, Puerto Rico - Sample 5 (SPAdes) | ecosystem: Environmental > Terrestrial > Soil > Tropical forest ...
TCCTGTGGCTATTTTATTTCAGAAAATGATTCTCTGGAGCAGGCCCAGATGAATAAGGTCGATTACATCCTAAGAAAATTGAACCTGAAAGAAGGAAATACACTGCTGGACATCGGATGCGGATGGGGTGAATTAATCATAACTGCTGCTCGTAAGTATAAGGTGAAAGCTTTGGGAATTACCTTAAGTCAGGAGCAACTGGATAAAGTGAAGCAAAGAATTATCGATGAGGGTCTTACCGGATATGCAGACGTGCAATTGATAGATTACCGGCAGCTTAAGGATAGGACATTTGACCGAATCGTTAGTGTTGGGATGCTGGAGCATGTCGGGAAAGATTATCTATCCGAATATTTTTCAGTAATTAATTCACTGCTAAACGAGGGCGGTATCTCTTTATTACATTGTATCACAAGCATGAAAGGAGGCACAAACTCATGGATTGACCGATATATTTTCCCGGGTGGCTATGTTCCTGCCGTATATGAACTAGTTAATTATATGAGCTCTGAAACATTTCACTTAATCGATATGGAAAGCTTAAGGAGACATTATGTCAGAACTTTGGAAAATTGGGCTGATAATTTTGAGAATTCCATGTCGATTATTAATACTATGAAGGATGACTCCTTCATCCGTATGTGGCGGCTTTATCTGAATTCCTGCGCTGCTTCTTTTATGGTCGGTAATATTGATATCCATCAATTTTTATTTACAAAAGGTATTTCTGAAGATTTACCATGGACCAGAAATTACCTATATCTTAATGAATCAAATTAAAACAGAGGTTCATTCCATTCATATAATAATTTTTAATTACCAACGTAAATACTGCATAGATTGAATTTTAATCAGGCATAATGATGTTGTTATATCATTAATGAAAAGGAGTGTATTTGTATGGTTACGATGGATACAACCAGAATGCAATCTTGCATCGATGCATGCAACAGATGCGCTCAGGCCTGTTATGAATGCTTTCATGCATGTCTGAATGAAGTTGATGTGAATGCCAGAAAGAATTGCATCAGTATGTTAGTAGAATGTGCTATGATGTGTCAGATGTCAGCATCTATGATGTCTATGAACGGACAATACTCAAAGGAGCATTGCTCTCTTTGTGCTAAAATCTGTGACAGCTGTGCAAAAGAATGTAATATGTTTAAAGATCAACACTGTAAGGCATGTGCTCAGGCTTGTCAGGATTGTGCTGACGAATGCAGAAAGATGGCAGGTAAGTAATCCAACCGAATTGATTGATGATGCTTTCTTAATAATTGCTTTAGCCTAAGGCAAGAATAACAAAAAGAGCTATTCCGAGTTAAATTACTCTCTCTGGAATAGCCCTTTTAATTTAATTGATTATATTCCCATATCCATCCTCCTGCTGCTTTGATTACTCTTCATATTTCCCTTCATAATTATCAGATTGTTGAACCTCTTATGAATTGCTTCATAAATTATTATAATGAATATTAATTAAGAGGTTTACATGTATTCTGACAGAGCAATCAATACATTAAATACTACTCGTGTCTGTGGTGGCAACCATTTTCAAAATGCTATAGAAATATCCAATGTTGTCTATGCAGATAAATCTCCAGCTTCAATCATTATTACCAATGGGGAAATAATTCAAGATGCTTTGCTATCGACTTCCCTGATCCATTTTCCCCACAATGCTCCAATTCTTTATTCCCATACCGATTTTATTGATTCTGAAACAGTAAACCAAATATTTAAGCTCAATCCAAAAGGAGTAAGTGGAACACAGATATTTTTAGTTGGCGGTATATCTTATCAAGTAGGTAATTACTTAGCATCCTTAGGATTAAGTATAGAAGTTATAACCGGTAAAAGTTATTATGAAACCGCTGCAAATGTAACTAAATACCTGAATAACATAGATAATATTATGCTTATACCTTCTGATGAATATTGGGATGGTTTGTCCGCCTGTGCCTGGGCAGCACATATGGGAGCTCCTATTCTATTAATAACGAAATATCTGATACCGGACTATACACGTGCTGTAATTGAAGCTAATGAAAACTGTAATGTATATCTGTTTGGTAATCAAAAATCCATATCTGAAAATGTAATAAAAGAACTTCAGACAATGAATATTAAATATATTGGAATAATAACTGGTAATAATCCATATGACATCGCTGTTAACTTCGCAAAATATAAGAGTCCTGACGGTAAATTCGGATGGGGTAAAACTGATCGTAACGGGCATGCGTTTACCTTTACTTCCGCTGAAAATCCATTTAATGATGCAGTAGGTTCAATCTTTGCCCATCTTGGGAAACATAGCCCTACTCTTGTAATTAAGAGAGATGAATTACCGGAGGTCACATATCATTATATTGAATCTGTTAAGCCTATCCTTAAAGAAGAACCTATACCTCCTTATATGCACGGTTGGATTATTGGCTGCGAAAATGACATTACTTACTCTACACAGATTGAAATTGAAAAAGCACTCTCTATTGATAAACCTCATAAGTAATGAAGTAATATCGTATTCATATATTATAAAGGGTAGTATTCTTCAAAGAAGCTCTACCCTTTTATATCTGTTGTCAGTCACCAAAAATAACTTACATTTTTCATAATTTTTTATCTTTACGCATTCTTGCCTGTGTAGACTAGGATGGAGTCTCTTAAGAAAGCAGCCAGACCCGGTTGTTTCTTGTCATAATAGGCGGTAAAGCGCTCATCCTCCACATACATCTGGGCGAGACCGGCATGAGCTTCCTTGCTGTAGCTGCTCCAGGTAAAGGATAACCATTGACGGTGAAGCTCCGCAGTTTTCAGCGCCAGTTCTCCTGCCGGATCACCTGTTGCGAAAGCTGCTTCCAAAGTAGTAAGCACCTCCTGGCCCAGCTTCTCAAACTCAGTATATTGTTCCTGCGTCATATTCAGCATTTTCTGATTTGATTTGTCTACGGTCTCATTCCCGTATTTTTCTCTTATTTCCTTACCATATTTCTGCTCGTTTTCTTCCACAAGCTTTTTCTTAAATCCATTGAATTTTTCTTTATCATTCATTTTAATCAATCCTTTCTTATATTCCATTGTCTTCCTGACATTTTCAATCAGCAGATCCAACTGCTGTCTTTGCATAAGGAGCTTTTCAAGATGGTCTTTTAATGCTTCCGTCTCATCAAAGTCTTTCGAGTCCAAGCTTTCTTTGATTGTATCCAGATTAACGCCCATTTCCCGGTAGATCATAATCTGCTGCAGCAGATCCACTTCCTTCTGACCGTAGATCCGATATCCTGATGAATTAATTCTAGCCGGCTTAAGAATCCCAATTTCATCATAATAACGTAAGGTTCTGGTGCTTACCCCTGCGAGTTGACTTAACTTCTGAATTGTATATTCCATCTTTCCCTCCATACCACCGCTAAGCGGATGTTTTGTGTATTAACCAAAAGCATTTGATATGCTTCCTGGCAGCTGTATGTTACTCAGCTTTTCTCCTTACAAACTTAGTCTATACCTTTACGTTACGTTAATGTCAAGAGATTTTTTTAACGTTTTCCGTAAAATGCAAAGTTAAATTCTTGATTGCATTTATGTACTTACCTATCAAGTACTGGGCTTCCCTGCGTTGTGTGGCGTTTCGGCGCGCTTCGGGTCTTGCAAGCCAATTCACTAGTCATAAAGAGAAAAGAGTTAACCTAAGCAAACTCTCGCACCGAACACGGTCAGCTTTACTGATATAATTCCAATCATACGAAAGTGCATCCATGCAAAGTATTTTTATTCCATAGGTTACAATTTCTATACATTAAAAAAGAGACAAACTCTGTTGTCTCAAATAAATTTTCCATGATTTCATCCGGCTCCTGTAGTCGGAATTCCTCTATAAATGCTCATAATATCAGAAATCTTCGATATGAAAATGATATCAGCATTCATCGATATTCACATGATATCAGTATTCTTTTGTCTGCACATGATATCCTCAGCTACATCATTAAATATTCTCCTATACCATAGCCAGCTTCTTCTGTTTCTTCTCTCTTTATACCATAAGCCAGCTTCTTCTGTTTCTTCTCTCTTTATACCATTGCTAGCTTCTTCTGTTTCTTCTCCCTTTATACCATTGCCAGCTTCTTCTGTTTCTTCTCCCTTTTTCTTTTTGCTAAAAGCTTGGTAAGCTCATAGACATCTGAATATTGCTGCAATTGATTGCTTTCTACCACCGCAGTCAGGGTTAATAACGGATATTGTTCTATTTCACCATGACGGTTAACGGTCTTGATATAACCTTTCTGGACATCTGAAGTGTGATAGAAGGTTAATACCTCCGTTTCAAATTGCTTGATCGCTGTATTAAAATATTCTTCTGTAATATGTCCGTTCATTATCACGACAAAATCATCTCCGCCGATATGTCCTACAAATTGCTCCTCGGGAATCTGGTTTCTTAATGTATTTGCCAGCAGCTTTATTACCAAATCTCCATTTTCAAAACCATAGACATCATTATAGGCTTTAAAATTATCGATATCAATGTAAGCAACACTGTAATCCATATTGCTTCTTAGGCTCAGATTTAGCCTCTCTTCAATCATCAAATTGCCTGGCAGCCCGGATAAGGGATTTTGATGCTTTGCATGATCTACTTCGATTTCCGTCTTTTTCTGCAGTAAATCCTTAATAGTTACCGTTCCAATATATTTTCCGCTTTCCGTAACAACAATAAAATCATAAAGGCTATCATTCTTGCGGGACATAGCCATTATGGATACTGTATTTATCGGGGTATCCGCTTCCACAGATAAGAAATTACGATCCATCAGCTCTGAGATAGGCTTATTCTGATAGAGGGAAAATCCATAATGACCGCTCATTTTGCGGGTTAACTTCTCATATGTCATAATGCCAAGTGGAATATCATTTTCAACAATACATAATCCGAAGAAATTAGGATTCTGCTTAAAAATATTATAGACATAACAAGAGGTTACCTTGGGTGAAACGATGCCTGAATAGGAGGCAAGGCTTTTGATACCCATGAACGCACTATCATTCCGATTAAACTGCTGTATTTTATGCTGTGCTGAGATAATGGCCTTGATAACTTCCGCATTGATATCTTCTATTTCAGAGGAAGGCTTCTGTATATAATAGCCTTGTCCATATTGAACTCCGAGGGTTATGAGCGTTTCCATTTCTTCCTTACACTCAATACCCTCTGCAATCAGATTAATATTTGCAGTTTTTGATAGCTCCACCATTCCTTTTACCAATGCATACTTTAGTTTATCCAGGTGGATTCCACGGATTAATTTCATATCTAGTTTTATATAATTCGGATTAACATCACTGATCAGATTAAGACCGGAATATCCTGCTCCCGCGTCATCAATGGCGATTTTATAATACTGGCTGCGGTAATGATCAATTGTTGACAGGAAGCCACCCATATCAAGAATAACATTACGTTCTGTAATTTCGAATATTACATTCTGCGGCTCTATATGAAACTGCATCAGAAACTCCCGGGTAAAGCCCTTTTTGAAGTTTTCGTCATGCATGATATTCGGATTAACATTGAGAAACAGCATCTTACTGTAAGGCGGAATCATAAATTGATATGCCGCTTCCAGTGCCTTCGTTCTGCATAACAGCTCCAAATCCCATAATCTATTATATTCACCGGCAATACCGAATAACATCTCAGGATTCTTAATCACATTATCACAGGTAATTCTGCTTAAAGCCTCATGACCTAACACACTGCCGTCCCTTAACGATATGATAGGCTGAAAAACAGTCCTTATCTGTTTGTTATTGATGATATAATCCAGGGCCTCTTTTCTTTCGTCAATCATGAAAAAACCTCTTTCGTTTTTGTTTTCATTTTAGCAAAGTTTACAGACCCATTCCATCAAGTTATGGTAAATGTTAGGTGAAATCTATTCAAACTTTAAGTAAGAAATACCCATTTTTACAGTATCATCAGTATCATTATAACAGAGGCTTCTTATACGCATGAGAAGCTTCAATCAGTTCATTCAGCTTATCCTGTGCCAATCCGCTGTCGATTATCTCTTTAGCCAGCTTCACACCATCCTTTAAAGAATCCGCCTTATCTCCGATCATCAAAGCTCCGGCAGCATTCAGGATGACTGCCTGACGGCGGGGTCCTTTATTTTTACCGGAGAATACATCCCTGATCATGACTGCATTCGCTTCCGGGGTTCCGGTAATAATATCATTGAGCTTGCAGCGGGCTAATCCCAGATCCTCCGGTATAATCTCATAGCTGGTTATGATACCATTCTTCAGTTCATTTACTCTTGTCTTACCCAGCAGTGAGATCTCATCCATTCCATCTTCCCCGTGAACAAAGAGTGCTCTCGTATAGCCCAGGGAACCTGCTACATGGGTTACCTTATCCAGCAGCTCGGGCTTATAGACACCCATCACATGTCTGGTAGCACTTGCCGGATTCACCAGCGGCCCGATGATTGTATAAAAAATAGTCTTAATTCCCAGATCCTGTTCTGGATGGATCATTTTCTGCATCACTGGGTGGAATAAGGGTGCGTACATGAATGCGATTCCGACTTCTTCAATTAATTTCTCTACGCCTCTTGGGCTTTGGTTGATCTGAATTCCGAGAGCCTCCAGTACATCCGCACTTCCGGACAGATTGATATTGGATCTGCTGCCGGTTTTTGCTACCTTAATTCCTGCTGCAGCCGCTACGAAGGCTACAGCTGTTGATATGTTAAAGGTACTTAGTCCGCCACCGGTTCCGCAGGTATCCATCAGTTCACTATCTACCTTAGGATTGATATGAATGCACTTGTCTCTCATTGCCCGTGCAATGGCTGAGATTTCGGTCAGTGTCGGCCCTTTCATCAATAAGGATACCTGAAAGCTCATGATCTGGATATCAGTCATTTCATCATTATGAATGGCAGTGATTGCACCATATGCCTCTTCTTCCGTCAGATCCTGGGCGGAATTTAGTTTAAGTAATATTTCGTTAATATGAACGGACATTCCTCAGATTGCCCCCTTTATACTGCGGACATATTCTGCAACATGGGGAACACATTCCTTACCGTATTGCGCTACGATCTTAACAATAGCACTGCCGACGATGACTCCATCGGAGATTGCTGCCATCTTCGCAGCCTGTTCCGGAGTGGAGATACCAAAGCCGATGGCACAGGGTATATCCTTCACTTCCTTCACCAGCTTAATCATCTCTTCAACACCGGTTCCGATTTCACTGCGGACACCGGTAACACCCATGGAGGATACACAATAGATAAAGCCTTCTGCCTCTTTCGCAATAGTACGGATCCGCTCCTTCGAAGTCGGAGCAATCATGGAAATCAAGGTGATGCCATACTTATCACAATAAGGCTTCAATTCCTCTCTTTCATCATAAGGAACATCCGGAACGATCAAAGCGTCGATGCCAGCCCTTTTACTGTTCTCCATAAAACGCTCCGTACCATAGGTATATATGGGATTTGCATAGGTCATAAAGGCCAATGGCACATCGCTTACCTTACGTACTCTTGCTACCATATCAAAAAGCTTATCCGTCGTCGTACCTGCAGATAAAGCTCTGTAATCAGCTTCCTGAATTACCGGCCCTTCTGCGACTGGATCGGAGAACGGAATCCCAAGCTCGATCAGATCAGCACCGGCTTCCGCCATGCGAAGGACCAATTGCTCTGTTACCTCCAGGCTTGGATCGCCTGCTGTAACAAAGGGGATAAATGCTTTCTTATTCTGAAATACATCACTTATTCTACTCATAAATCTGTACCCCCCTGTATCTAGCAATTGCTGCAACATCTTTATCTCCTCTGCCGGAGAGATTGATCACGATAATCTTATCCATATCCATGGTCGGAGCGAGCCTCCTTGCATAAGCTACCGCATGCGCACTCTCGATCGCCGGAATAATACCTTCCGTTTTCGCCAGATATTCAAAGGCTTCCACAGCTTCCTGGTCTGTCACGGGTACATACAGAGCACGTCTGGTATCGTGCAGATTTGCATGCTCCGGTCCGATACCGGGATAATCAAGACCTGCAGAAATGGAGTAAACCGGTGCAATCTGACCATATTCATCCTGACAGAAATAAGACTTCATTCCATGGAAGATGCCAAGAGAGCCTGTTGCTATCGTAGCAGCTGTCTTATCCGTCTCAACACCTTTACCGGCTGCTTCACAACCGATTAACTGAACAGACGTATCCTCAATGAAATCATAGAATAGTCCCATAGCATTACTACCGCCGCCAACACAGGCGATCACAGCATCCGGCAGTCTGCCTTCCTTTTCCTTCAGCTGTTCCTTTACTTCTTTACCGATGATGCTCTGGAAATCACGTACAATTGTCGGGAAGGGATGAGGTCCCATAACAGAACCAAGTACATAATGGGTATCCTCTACTCTCTTAGTCCATTCCCTCAGGGTCTCATTTACTGCATCCTTTAAGGTCATGGTTCCGGAGGTTACCGCATGTACCTTGGCACCTAAGAGCTCCATACGAAATACGTTCAGTGCCTGACGCTCCGTATCCTCTTTCCCCATGAATACCTCGCATTCCAGTCCTAAGAGAGCTGCTGCCGTCGCAGTTGCAACACCATGCTGACCAGCACCGGTTTCTGCGATGACTCTGGTCTTGCCCATCTTCTTTGCCAAAAGCACCTGGCCAAGGACATTGTTGATCTTATGGGAACCGGTATGGTTCAAATCCTCCCTTTTAAGATAAATCTTCGCTCCACCCAGATCCTTGGTCATCTTATCTGCATAATACAGCATGGAGGGTCTTCCTGCATAGTTTTTCAGCAGGTCATCCAGCTCTCTGCAAAATACTTCGTCATTTTTATAATGGTTATAAGCCTCTTCCAATTCAATTACTGCATTCATTAAGGTTTCCGGGATGAACTGCCCTCCGTGGATACCAAATCTTCCTTTTGACATAGTTACCTCCATTCCGCCGATGTGCGGCATAAGCAGTTTAATTCGTATCACAATGACCTTCCAAAAAGAATAACCGGTATTAATCTGCTTTACTTCTTACTTTTGCTACAATATCTTTAATTTTATCATAATCCTTAAAGCCATCCGTCTCTACTCCGCTGCTGACATCAATACAATAGGGATTTGCCAGACTTAGGGCATGCTCCACATTTCCTGTATTTATGCCGCCTGCCAGGAAAAACGGTTTCGAAGTCTTAGTTATCACTGTCCAATCAAAGGTCTCACCACTGCCTCCGTATTGGTCCTCCTTATAAGCGTCCAGCAATAGATAATCACAGGTCAGCTTTGCTGTCTCCAGGATATCCTCCGTACTTCGCACTCTGACAGCTTTCATAATTGGCTTGCTCACCAAAGCTTTCAGACTGCTGATATATTCCTCGTCCTCATCTCCGTGCAGCTGAATGATATCGATAATTCCTGCCTTACAGATAGAGATGATTGTCTTAGGAGCTGCATTGACAAATACACCGACTGCCTGTATCTGATCAGAAAGCATCGCCTTCAGTTCCCTGGCCGTCGCTTCCGATACCTGCCTCCTGCTTTGTGCAAAGACAAAGCCGATGTAATCCGGAAGTACCTTATTTACCATATCGATATCAGCCGGTCTGGAAAGCCCGCAGATTTTAATCTTTGACATAAGCATTCTCCTTGTGTAAATGCATTTCATTTTAGCCACGTAATTCCGTTATGATTTCCTTCTTATTCGGGCTTCTCATCAGGGTTTCTCCGATGAGTACTGCGTTCACTCCAGCATTCCGTAATTCTGTAATATCTTGTGCCGTCTTAATTCCGCTCTCAGCCACAAATATGATATTCTTCGGAACTAAGCCCCTCAGTCGGACACTATTATTCAAATCTACTTCAAAGGTCTTCAGATTACGGTTATTCACTCCGATGATACGGGCTCCGGCTTTCATGGCGGAGTAAATCTCCTCCTGCGTATGTGCCTCCACTAAGGCAGATAAACCTAAGTGATCGCAGATTTTAAGATATCTGTGTATGGTATCCGTATCTAATAAGGAACAGATCAGCAGTACCGCATCCGCACCGATTACCTTGGCTTCATAGATCTGATATTCATCAACTGTAAAATCCTTACGAAGAACCGGTATCTGAACTTCATTACTTATCTCAGTCAGGTAGCTGTTATCTCCTTTAAAATACTCCGGTTCCGTAAGAACTGAGATAGCATCTGCTCCGGCTTTTTCATAATCCTTCGCGATTTCCAGATAGGGGAAATCTTCGGCAATAATGCCTTTCGAAGGTGATGCCTTCTTGACTTCACAGATAAAAGCCATCTTTCCCTGTAATGCCCTTTCAAAAGCAAAGGCATTACGGCTATGGAAGCTTCGTACTCCTGCTCCGTCATAAATGATTGACTTCAATTGCTCTAAGGGAAGTATTTCTTCTGCTTTAGCCACCCGCACCCGGCTGGATTCTGCAATTGTATCAAGTATCATATCCTTCCTCGTCTTTCTCTCATATTTTCATTCAGACTTCAATTTTCCTGTTATAATTCACGAATGGATTTTCCATATGATAAAGTATATTCTGTGCATCACAACTGCGAAGATTGAGTTAAAGTACAAATATTTCGTAACTGACATTGCATCTATTCTTTGGAAAGCTTAACAAAATTATTCAGCTTCTCCATAGCCTTTCCGCTGTCAATGATATCTGCCGCTAATTTTACACACTCTCTTAAGGTGATATTATTATAAGTCATATAAAGGCACACCGCGGAATTCAGTAACACGATATCACGCTTCGGTCCTTTTTCACCGCTCAGGATTCTGCGTGCAATATCAGCATTCATTTTAGGATCTCCGCCAACCAGATCCTCCGGTTTGCAATATTCAAAACCAAACTGATGAGGATCTAAGAAGAAGCTGTTCACCTGACCGTTATTTACCTCACATACCGTAGTCTTTGCACTGAGGGATACTTCATCCAGCCCGTCATGTCCATGAACGACCATAGCTCTCTTCACACCAAGATTAGCCAGAACCCTTGCCATCGGCTCAACCAGCTTCTCGTCATATACACCAAGCAACTGCAGGTTTGCATTTGCCGGGCTGGAAAGGGGACCGAGAATATTGAAAATAGTTCTTACACCCAGTTCCTTTCGAACCGGGCCCGCGTATTTCATCGAAGAATGATAAATCGGAGCAAATAAGAAACAGATGCCGATTTCCTTCAATATCATTTCACTCTTCTCCACCGGGATATCAATTTTAACACCCAGGGCTTCCAGAACATCGGCACTTCCGCATTTACTGGATACGCTGCGGTTACCGTGCTTCGCTACCGGAATTCCGGCAGCAGAGATAATCAGGGAGGAAACGGTTGATATATTAAAGGTAAATGCTTCATCACCGCCGGTTCCAACGATATCGAGAACATCACCCTCATGCTTCAGTTTCAGGCCTAATTTTCTCATGATCATCGCACAAGCGGTTATTTCATCAATGGTTTCACCCTTCATACGGATTGCTGTAATAAAGGAAGCGATCTGTGCATTGGTTGCATTACCGCTCATAATTTGCTCCATTACTTCCTTCGTCATATCTAAGGTCAGATCTTCTTTATTTAATAATTTATAAATTGCCTGTTGTATCATTAACTGCCTCCAATCTACCGCCTGATGCGGTTTTCCAATTCGCAGTGCCTAAAATGTTGTATCTATTTCTCAATCTTAAGGAAATTTCTCATAATTACTTCACCCTGTGGTGTCAGAATGGATTCCGGATGGAACTGAACTCCGAAAATCTCGTAATTTCTATGCTTAACTGCCATTACCTCTCCGTCATCATCCTCAGCAATTACTAACAACTCATCCGGTAAGGTTTCCTTCTTAGCAATCAGGGAATGATATCTGGCTGCCTGGATGATAGGTGCGAGGCCGTGGAAGATTCGTGCACCGTTGGCTATGTGGATGCTGCTCTGCTTGCCATGCATCAGACGTTTTGCCAGGGTAATCTCAGCTCCAAAGGTCTCGCTGATCGCCTGGTGTCCGAGACATACACCAAGGATCGGTACTTCCCCTTTTAACTTGGCAATTGCCTCTTCAATGATTCCGGCATCCTTAGGATAACCGGGGCCGGGTGAAATTATGATATGAGAGGGGTTCAGCGCTTTGATTTCTTCCACGGTCATTTCATCATTACGGATGACTTTAATTTCACCGCCGATACTGCCGACTAACTGTACCAGATTGTAAGAAAAGCTGTCATAATTATCAATTAATAATACCATTATTCATCCACCTCGCTTGCCTTCATAATAGCTTCGATTACAGCTTTCGCTTTATTTTCAGACTCTTCATATTCCTTCTCGGGCTTACTGTCAGCTACAATGCCTCCGCCTGCCTGGACATATACCTTGTCATTCTTCTTTACTGCCATTCGGATTGCGATGCAGGTATCCATATTACCGGTAAAATCGATATAACCGATTGCACCGCCGTAGATGCCTCTCGGTCCCTTTTCCTGTTCCTCGATGATTTCACAGGCTCTGATCTTCGGCGCACCCGATAAGGTTCCTGCCGGAAGGATGGCTTCAATTGCTGCTAAGGCATCCTTATCCTTAACAATCTCACTTTCCACCTCGGAGGTGATGTGCATGATTCTTGAATAACGCTGTATTCTCATATAATCGATAACCTCAACGCTGCCGTATTCTGAAATCTTGCCAAGATCATTTCTTCCGAGATCCACCAGCATGTTGTGTTCGGATAATTCCTTCTCATCGGCAAGAAGTTCCTTCTCCAAAGCCTTATCCTCTTCCAGGTCCTTACCTCTTGGTCTGGAACCGGCAATCGGGAAGGTAGATAACTTGCCATCCTTTAATCTCACCAGCGTCTCCGGAGAGGTACTGATCAGCTGTACATCGTCATTTTGCATGAATACCATATACGGTGAAGGATTGGTGGTTCTAAGAACACGGTAAGCATTCAGAAGATTATCCTTATATTCCGTCTCAAAGCGTCTTGAGATAACCGCTTGGAAAATATCCCCGTTCACGATGTATTCCTTCGTCTTCTCCACCATCCTGCAGTATTCTTCCTTAGACACATTGCAGGAGAAGGATGGCTTGCTGAAGCTGGTGTGCTTTTGGAAAGGAACTGCTTCCAGGATAAAGCGGGTCAGATTCTCAATATCGGATACTGCCTTTCCGTAGTTTTCTAGAACTTTATCCGTCTTCATATTCACTACGATGCTGATCTTCTGCTTCAGATGATCATAAGCAATTACCTTATCAAACAGCATCAGGTCAAAATCGTTAAATTCACTGCTTTGTAGCTTTAATACCGGTTCTGCGTAACCAATCATTTCATAAGAGAAATAACCGACAAGCCCTCCGGTAAAGGGTGGCATTCCTTCGAGCTTCGGTGCCTTATACTGCTCCAGCAGCTTTCTTAATACATCAAAGGGCTTCTCCGTCTGGATAACCTGTTTCTCACCATCCTCTATGGTGACCACCTTGTTCTTACAGGTCACATGTACAATCGGATTAAATCCAAGGAAGGAATATCTTCCCCATTTCTCACCGCCTTCAACACTTTCTAACAGATAATATCTCTGGCTGATCTGTGATATCTTTCGAAGCAGAGTAATCGGGGTAATGACGTCTGCATAGATTTCCTTGCAGATTGGGATGATGCTGTACTCTTTTGTCAATTTTTCGATTTCGTGACTGCTTGGTGTTACCATACTAATTCACCTTATTTTTCACTGATGGGATGAAAAATTCCTTTCTTTGAATTTTTTTAATGGATGGATCATGAATATAGCAATAAAAAAAGCCTTTATCCCTGTAAATTACAGGGACAAAAGCTTTGAACTTCTGCGGTACCACCCGGTTTGATGTATCAATACATCCTCTCATTTTGCATACCATCATATGCACCCCACTGATAACGGACAGGGTTCCCGTAAGCGCCTACTCTCTCATGATTTCGGGCTTCCCTCGCAAGTCCATTCAGAATTACCTTCGTAACCGCATTCCCACCAGCAGCGGCTCTCTGTATACAAATAATAATACTTACTTCTCTTGCTCATCGGTTTTTTATATTAATCAAATTATATCAACGTACAAATAACGTTGTCAAGATACTTATTTATATTTTTTCATTATAACAGCCATAACATAGCTCTATGGATACTCAACTTTTTAGTTAAGCCCTACGAGGCTCTTTGGTTTGATTTACAACTATTGTTAGTTATCTATCTTAATACTAATCGGTTTTGTATAACTGCTATTCATCTCAACCCATCAATTTTGTAATACACTCTTATTTTATAGTAATAAGCTTGCCCTATCTTCAACCCTAAATTAAAGTAACTGCCAAGCATATAATCATCTGCAATGTATCCAAATCGGTTGATGGATTGAAATTAACCTTTTTTATGAAACTATATTATCAAAATTATACTGGTAATTCTTTATAGCTCAACATTACTGTGTGTGCGCCATGAAAAGCTTTTGTTTTCAGTAGATATAATTTGTACTTTTACGATACTTTTCCATGTTGACATTGCAAAATAAATACGTTATATTAGTAACAACTCAAAGGCAAATAAATCATCACAGAAATGTGGCAAAATGGAGAATTTACCGTGACAAAAGGACA
>Ga0207834_1000453_pt1 | contig 14656 bp, 13 predicted proteins | sample LuqExpMetagenom5_FD_187763 | JGI IMG/M metagenome (GOLD analysis project Ga0207834, IMG submission 187763) | Tropical forest soil microbial communities from Luquillo Experimental Forest, Puerto Rico - Sample 5 (SPAdes) | ecosystem: Environmental > Terrestrial > Soil > Tropical forest ...
CCTGGCGCAGGATTTTAGCTTCTACAACAAGAACCGCACCGGTGACCTGATGTCCCGACAAACCGGTGATATGGATGCAATCCGGCACTTTGTTGCTTATGTTGTTTATTCCATTTACGAAAATAGTTTATTGTTTGTGATTGCACTTGTCATGATGTTCGTGGTTGACTGGCGTCTGGCTCTGATCATGATCGCCGTACTGCCTCTGACTGCCTGGGCAACCGCGAAACAGCTGAAGGCCGTTAAGCCTGCTTTCCAGAATATCAGACAGCGTTTTTCCAGTCTGAATACAGCGGTACAGGAAAATGTCAGCGGTAACCGGGTAGTCAAAGCCTTTGCCAAGGAAGATTATGAGATAGAGAAATTTGAAAAGGAAAATGACGGTTATCAGGAAGCACAATTAAATGCGGCGATGATTTGGCGTAAATACGTTCCGATCTTTGAATTCCTTGCTAACGTATTATCCGTTATCCTCTATCTGTTTGGCGGTATCATGGTTATCCATGGGGATATGTCCCTTGGTAAATTAGTAACCGCAAGCGGCTATCTGTGGATGCTGAACCAGCCCCTTCGTCAGGCGGGCTGGCTGGCGAATGATTATGAGAACTTTGTGGCATCCGTAGAGAAGATCTATTCCACAGTAATTGTCGAACCTTCCATCAGGGAGCCAGAAAAGGCAATCACGAAGGAACGCTTTAAAGGTGATATCGTATTCTCCCATGTCAGCTACAATGCAGATGATGAGGTAATTCTTAAAGATATCAATTTCCACATAATACCGGGCCAGAACGTAGGTATCATCGGTGCTACCGGCTCCGGTAAATCCACTTTAATGAATCTGCTTTGTCGTTTCTACGATGTGACTGATGGTGAGATTAAGATTGACGGTATTAATCTGAAGGATATGGATTTATTCTCCCTCCGTGACAATATCGGTATGGCAATGCAGGATGTATTCCTTTTCTCCGATACCATAGAAGGCAATATCGCTTACGGCAGACCGAACTGCAGCTTCGAAGAAGTGGAAGCAGCAGCCAAGATAGCCAATGCGCATAATTTCATTCTTCAGATGCCGGATGGTTATGATACCATCGTTGGTGAACGAGGAGTAGGACTTTCCGGCGGACAGAAGCAGAGAATATCTCTTGCGAGGGCACTGCTTAAGAATCCATCCATCATCATTTTAGATGATACAACCTCTGCGGTTGATATGGAAACCGAATCGCAGATTCAAAGCGAACTTGGTTCATTGAACAAGAAACAGACCGTATTCATTATTGCACACCGTATTTCTTCTATTAAAGATGCAGATCAAATTCTGGTTGTTGATAACGGACGTATCATTGAAACCGGTAACCATGAAGAGCTTCTGGAGAAGAAAGGTTATTACTATACAGTATTCCATCACCAGTATGGCGATTTTGACTCACTGTTAAGTAAGGAGGTGCGCAGCAATGGCTAGAAATAAATATGACATCGATGAAACCTTACAATCCGAATTTAATTTAGGACAGTTAAAAAGATTAGCTTCTTACATAAAACCATACCGCAAGGATATGATTTTTACGATCCTGCTTAACACGATTTCAGCGGCACTAAGCATGCTGACACCGATCTTTTTAATGGTTATCATGGATGATTACATTCCTAAGAATAATATCATGGGAATTGTATGGATCAGTTTATTGTTACTGGTGATTTATTTGATAATCTCAGCAATTATTGCAGCGAAAACAACGATTACCTCGAGACTGGGACAGAATATCATCCATACCATCCGAAGTGATATTTTCAGACACCTCCAGGAGCTTCCTTTTTCTTATTATGATGATAAGCCCCACGGGAAAATACAGGTTCGTGTCGTTAATTATGTAAACAGCTTAAGTGACTTGTTGTCCAATGGTATTGTTAATACAATTACAGATCTCTTCAGCTTGTTTTTCATCATCGGATTTATGCTTTATGTCAATGTAAGACTGACGATTATCACATTAATCGGTCTTCCGCTTCTGATGATCATGATCTTCATCATAAAGAAGAAGCAGAGAGTAGCCTGGCAGCAGTCCAGCAATAAATCCTCCAACCTGAATGCGTATATTGCAGAGAGTATTAACGGTATCCGTGTAACGCAGAGCTTTACGAGAGAGCAGGAGAATATCGAGATTTTTAACCGTCTGAGCGGTGATTACAGAACAGCCTGGATGAGGGCAGTTAAGCTTAACTTCCTGTTATGGCCGGCGATTCAGAATATATCAACCTGGACCAACGTGGCAGTATATGTACTCGGTATCGCCTGGCTGGATCAGGGCATGAAGGGAATTACCATCGGCGTGCTGATAGCTATTACCGGTTACATCGGCAGATTCTGGGCTCCGATCAATACACTGGCAAGCTTCTACAATTCCCTGCTGACTGCAGTTTCCTATCTGGAGCGTATCTTTGAAACCATCGATGAGCCGGTACTTGTCAAGGACTGCGAGGGTGCGGTGGAGATGCCTCCGATTAAGGGAAAAGTAGTATTTGACGATGTAATCTTCAGTTATGAGGATGATGTAAAAGTATTAAACGGCATCAGCTTTACCGCTAATGTAGGAGACACCATAGCAATCGTTGGTCCGACAGGTGCAGGTAAGACTACGATCATAAATCTAATCAGCCGCTTCTATAATCTTGATTCCGGTGAAGTTACGATCGATGGAGTTGACATCAGCAAGGTGACCATCAAATCTCTGCGTAAACAGATGGGCGTCATGCTGCAGGATAGCTTCATTTTCTCGGGGACCATCATAGATAATATCCGTTACGGTAACATGGAAGCAACGGATGAGCAGGTTATGGAAGCTGCTAAGACTGTCAGGGCACATGATTTTATTGTTAATCTGGAGAATGGTTATGATACTCAGGTAAATGAGCGAGGAACAAGACTTTCCGTAGGGCAGAGGCAGTTAATCAGCTTTGCGAGAGCGCTGCTCGCGGATCCGAAGATATTAATTCTTGATGAAGCGACCTCAAGCATCGATACGGAGACAGAGATTTTACTTCAGGAAGGCTTAAGCAAGCTTCTCGCTAACCGTACCTCTTTCATCATTGCTCACAGACTTTCAACGATTAAGAATGCCGATTGTATCCTATATGTAGATGGCGGCTTGATTCAGGAAATGGGTACCCACGAAGAACTGCTGGCTAAGAACGGTTATTATAATGAGCTTTATATGTCACAGTACAAGTTCCTGGAGAAGGATTCCGCGAGCATGGGAGCATAAACTAATACTCAGTAAATACTCAATGAATAAGAGAGCTGCATATATCAGGGTACTTCTAGGTACTTATGATGTTTGTAGCTCTCATCATTTTATCAGTGTGATAACTTAATAAACTGACTTCATCCGGCAGGCAGGAGCAACTTCCGATGGGAACTACTACGATCATATATAATGAAATCCCTTCTTCCATATACCGAGTGTTGAACCGTGTTACCAAATAAGGTACAATAATGGATGTACAAAGGAAAGGAGTTATTCATGGCATATCAATATGGAGAAATCGTACCGTATTTACTTGATTGGTACGGACTGAATGCGCGAATTCTTGCCTGGCGGGCAAATCCGAAGCCTTATTATGTGTGGGTTTCTGAGATTATGCTGCAGCAGACCAGAGTGGAAGCAGTAAAGGGGTATTTTGACCGTTTTATCACGGCGCTTCCGGACATCAAAGCTCTTGCAGAAGCAGACGAAGAGAAGCTTTTAAAGCTATGGGAAGGCCTTGGATATTATAATAGAGTAAGAAATCTTCAGAAAGCGGCACAGACAGTGATGCAGGATTATCAGGGGGTACTTCCGGCTGATTATGATAAACTGCTTACACTTCCCGGAATAGGTACCTATACAGCAGGAGCAATAGCCTCCATCGCTTACCACATTCCCATACCTGTTGTTGATGGTAACGTACTCAGGGTAGCGAAGAGATTAGCGGGGAGCTTTGATGACATTACGAAAGATTCAGTAAAGAAAGAGTTATGGCAGGATCTGATGCAGATTATACCACAGGACCGGCCCGGTGACTTTAACCAGGCAATGATGGAGCTTGGAGCTACCGTATGCCTGCCAAATGGAAAGCCTCATTGTGAACAATGTCCTGTCATGCATTTGTGTAAAGCCTTTCATGCAGATACTGTGATGCAGATACCGGTAAAACCAGCGAAGAAGGAGCGCAGGCGGGAAGATTGGACCATCCTTCTGATGGAATACCAGGACAGGTACCTAATTCGTAAAAGAGCCTCAAAGGGTTTGTTATCAGGCCTCTGGGAGCTACCGGGGCTGGCGGATAAATTAAAGTTGAAGGAGCTTGAGCTCAGATTAAAGGAAATGGGAATATCCCCGGCTAAGTTAACTCCAATGGGCGAAGCCAAGCATATCTTTTCCCATGTGGAATGGCATATGACTGGTTATCATATCTTATTAGAAGAACCAGAAGAAGAGGTGTTAAAGGAAAATCAACTTATCTGGGCTGATAGGAATGAAATCAATCACAAATACAGTATACCGAATGCTTTTTCGGCCTATACGGAGCAGCTGAAAGTCAATAAAATGGAAGACAATACAAATTATTTATTGTAAAAAAGGACAAATGTGCTATGATAGAAAAGGAATTTATTGATTGATTCGTAGTATTAATGTTTCATGATAACACTCAACAAAGTAGCAACATGGAGGTCCCCCAATGAAGAAAAGCATATATTTATTAATAATATCTATACTAATTCTATTATCGGGTTGCAGCAAGAAAGATCAGTTGACCAATTTTATCCCGACCCAGGTACCGGAAGAGGTGACAACTTCGGTAGAAGGTACAGATGAGAATGCTCAGACTGATGCAGAAACAGCTGTTACACCTACCCCTGCAGCCATTCATATCGGAGCTACCACAACAAAATATGTAAAGCTTGATGAATATGGCGGTTATCTGAATATCCGTTCAAAACCATCCACGGATGCCGAGGCAGTTGGCTTCCTGGTACATGCGGAAGAGGTTAAGGTAATTGAAATTAAAGACGGTTGGGCAAGTATTTTATATAATGATGCAATCTGTTATGTAAATGCAGATTTTCTCGTAGATGAGCGTCCTGCTTATCTGACACCGCCGCCCCCGACACCAACACCGATTGTTACCCCGACACCGGTTCCGGGAACAGCAGTGGCGCCTCCGGAGATTTAATGAATGACATCTGAATTGGCCTGCCAATTCATAATACTATTTGGATTTTGTAATATAATCCATAAACTTATGCATTGAATTTGAGAGGAAGGCATTTTTCGAATAGGAAAAGCCGACCTCTCTTTTGTTGACAGGAGTCTTTAGAGGAATCTGTATCAAAGTACCGGATTCCAATTCCTTTTCGACAAAAGCTTTAATTACACAGGCAACACCAAGACTGGTTTTTGCAAATTCGATTAAGAGATCCATGTTACTGATTTCTAAGATATGATTAGGCTCAATGAGATTTGCCTTAAAATAATTCTCAATATATTTACGGGTAACATTTTCCTCATCCAATAACATAATATTAGCTGTAGAGAAGATGTCCGCACTATTTTCCCGGAGCTTCAGATTGTTCAGATAGGTTCTGGTTGCAACAAAGATGTCTTCAATCTCTCCCAGGGAGATAAAATGAAAGGCCTCCGTATTGCCGGGTTTAGCAACCAGGCCGATATCCAGAGTATTATTCTCCAGTTGTTTCAGGGTATGGGCAGAGCTTTGGTTATCAATGGTTATTTTAATATGGGGATTTTCCCTTACAAACCCGTCAAGATAGGGCAGCAGAAGATATTTGCAGAGGGTGGTGCTTGCACCGATACGCAGATGTCCGATACCAAGCTCATGGTTTCTGCGGATGCTTTCTTCGCCTCTTAGCAGGGTTTCAAAAGCCTTACTGGTGTGTTCATAAAGAAGGTTACCATCTTCTGTGAGTCTTACTCCGCGGGAATTGCGTGCAAACAAGGTGGTCTTAAGATTTTCTTCCAGGTTTTGAATTGCCTTGCTTACTGCAGGCTGACTGATATACAGCTGCTTTGCTGCCCGTGATATATTGCCGGTTTGGGCTACATTGTTAAAAATATAATACAGAGATAAGTTTTCTTCCATTAGGCACCTCACTTTATTTTATATTTCATTCACTTACTTGGATAAGGAATACTTATGTATTATTCTTATAAGTTATAATAGATATTAATAATATGTATTTTTAATTATACCAGACCCTGTGCTACAATGACAATAGTTTATTACACGCTAAGTGTGTATCGTAATAAAGAAGAAAAGTTGGAGGTTAATATCATGAATTACAACATTGCTGTTATTCCCGGAGATGGCATCGGACCGGAGATAATTACAGAGGCAAAGAAAGTTCTTGACAAAGTAGGCAGTAAATACGGTCATCTATTTAACTATACCGAGGTTCTTATGGGTGGTGTATCCATAGATGCGACAGGAGAACCGCTAACGAAGGAAGCGTTGGAAACTGCCAAGAAAAGTGATTCCGTATTACTTGGTGCAGTAGGCGGTAATGTAGGCCAATCAAACTGGTACAGCCTGCCCCCTCACCTAAGACCGGAAGCCGGACTCCTAGCCATTCGGAAAGGCTTGAACCTGTTTGCCAATATCCGACCTGCAATTCTGTTTGAGGAATTAAAGGGAGCATGTCCATTAAAAGAGGAAATCATCGGAGAGGGTTTTGATTTTGTTGTAATGCGTGAATTAACCGGTGGTCTTTACTTTGGGGCACGCAGTACTGTGGAAGAGAATGGTGTTCGTAAAGCAACTGACAGCCTGGTATATGACGAGAATGAGATCCGCAGGATCGCAAAATGGGCATTTGAAATTGCAAGGAAGAGAAATAAGAAGGTATGCAGCGTTGATAAGGCTAATGTACTTGATTCTTCCAGACTCTGGAGACAGGTTACCAAGGAAGTAGCAGCAGAATATCCGGATGTTGAACTGAGTGATATGCTGGTTGACAACTGCGCGATGCAGCTGGTTAAAAATCCGAGACAGTTTGACGTAATCCTGACGGAGAATATGTTCGGTGATATCCTATCAGATGAAGCAAGTATGATTACCGGTTCCATCGGCATGCTGGCTAGCGCAAGTCTTGGCGATACCAAGCTGGGCCTATACGAACCCAGCCACGGTTCTGCCCCCGATATTGCAGGGCAGAATAAAGCTAATCCGATTGCAACCATTCTTTCCGCAGCGATGATGCTTCGTTATTCCTTTGATTTAACAGAGGAAGCAGACAGAATCGAAGCTGCCGTAAAGACGGTCTTAAAGAAAGGCTACAGGACAATTGATATCATGTCAAAAGGCATGACCTTAATTGGAACCGATGCGATGGGCAGTCTTATTATGGACGAACTATAAAGCAATAAAGTAAATGGAGCTTACGAAACGATCCGAAGCAGTAACCTCAGTTTGCGCATTTTACATTAATGAACAATCAATATAGGAAATAATAGTGTTATAGTTTAGAAAAAAGCAGGTTTCTTCATATAGAATAAGGAGGAATATAGTATGGGAATGACAATGACTCAGAAAATACTGGCTGCCCATGCAGGACTGGATAAAGTCACCGCAGGACAGCTGATTGAGGCAGATTTAGACTTGGTATTGGGCAATGACGTAACAGCTCCGGTTGCCATCCATGAGATGGAAAAGATGAAGCTTAAGAAGGTATTTGACAAAGACAAGATTGCGCTGGTACCGGATCATTTTACACCGAACAAGGATATCAAGTCTGCAGAACACTGCAAATGCGTACGTGAATTCGCGATGGATCAGGAGATTACGAATTATTTTGAAATTGGTGAGATGGGAATTGAGCATGCATTACTTCCGGAAAAAGGTCTGGTGGTTGCAGGAGACGTGGTTATTGGTGCAGACTCCCACACCTGTACTTATGGGGCCTTGGGAGCATTTTCAACCGGTGTAGGAAGTACGGATATGGCAGCTGGTATGGCAACCGGTAAGGCATGGTTTAAGGTTCCCTCCGCATTACAATTCGTATTAACCGGCAAGCCCTCCAAATGGGTAAGCGGTAAGGATGTTATCCTTCATATCATTGGTATGATCGGTGTTGACGGAGCGCTTTACAAATCCATGGAATTTGTGGGAGACGGAATTATGAATTTATCCATGGATGATCGTTTTGCAATGGCTAATATGGCGATTGAAGCAGGGGCTAAGAACGGAATTTTCCCGGTTGATGAATTTGCCATCGACTATATGAAGGAGCATTCCACCAAGGAATATAAGATATATGAAGCTGATGCAGATGCAGATTATGAGGAAGTTTATGAAATTGACCTGTCTGCATTAAAGCCAACGGTAGCCTTCCCTCATCTTCCGGAAAATACCCGTACCATCGATGAGGTTGGCGAGGTAAAGATTGACCAGGTTGTCATCGGGTCCTGTACCAACGGACGTATCGAAGATCTCAGAGTTGCTGCCAAGATATTGGAAGGAAGAAAAGTTGCTAAAGGAATGCGTGTAATTGTTTTCCCTGCTACCCAGCAGATATATCTTCAGGCGATGGAGGAGGGACTTCTTGCAACCTTCATTAAGGCAGGTGCTGTAGTCAGCACACCTACCTGCGGACCTTGCCTTGGAGGGCATATGGGTATCCTGGCTGCAGGAGAAAGAGCAGTTGCAACAACAAACCGTAACTTTGTAGGTCGTATGGGCCATGTGGATTCAGAGGTTTATCTTGCAAGCCCTGCAGTAGCAGCAGCAAGTGCCGTCACAGGTAAGATTTCAGGCCCCAGCGAGTTGGGATTATAGAACGGAGGTTAACAATGAAAGCATTTGGCACAGTACACAAATATGGTGATAATGTAGATACAGACGTAATCATTCCTGCACGTTATCTTAATTCTTCCGATCCCAAGGAACTTGCAGAGAAGTGCATGATTGATATTGATAAGGATTTTGTGAACAGAGTAAAACCGGGCGATATCATGGTAGCGAATAAGAATTTTGGCTGCGGCTCCTCCAGAGAGCATGCTCCCATTGCAATTAAAGCCTCCGGTATCAGCTGTGTTATCGCTGAAACCTTTGCACGAATCTTCTATCGCAATGCAATTAATATCGGTCTTCCGATTATTGAATGCCCTGAGGCTGCCAAGGAAATTGAAGCCGGAGACCAGGTGGAGATTGACTTTGATAACGGAATTATATACGACAAAACCAAGGGAACCCAGTATCAGGGTCAGGCCTTCCCGGAATTCATGCAGAAGATCATCAAGGCGGAAGGGCTCATAAACTACATTAATAATAAATAAGGGTTAACTGGTATGCAGAGTAACCTTTTTTGTTCTACCATCATATTGTGAAATAGAACTTCTTATAGGCGATGGTAGTCAATATGAACGAAACAATAAGATATACTATAAGGCCGTATGATACCATATGGATGCTGGCTCAGGTATTCAATACTACAGTGGATTCGATAATGGATTTAAATCCAGGGATTGATCCGAGAAACCTCATGATTGGTCAGGTTATCTCGATCAAACCTGGATTTCAACATTATCCATCCTATTCGGATAGCGTAAGTGTTAGTGCGACTGTAAATTATGATGCTGATGAGTTAAGGGATCTCATGCGTTTACTCTGGGAGCAGCACGTTTTTTGGACGAGACAGGCGGTTATGGGAATTATCTATGACCTTCCTGAGAAAGATCTGATTATAAAGAGGCTGCTGCGTAATCCAACGGATTTTGGCAATGCTTTAATGCCTTTTTACGGTGAAGATGCAGCGAAGGAATTTGCTGATTTGTTGACCGCTCATCTTACAATTGCTGCAGAACTGGTTCAGGCCGCTAAGGAAGGTAATAATGATGCAGTAACGAATGCTGATCAGAGATGGCATCAAAATGCAGAACAAATTGCTGAGTTTCTGGCTAGTATTAATCCCGATTGGAGCGTAGAAGACTGGAGTGCCATGATGAATGAACATCTACAGCTTTTGGCTGATAATGTTGCAGAAATGCTGGCTGGCAATTATGAAGCATCAATTAACGGCTTTGATGATTACGAAATGCAGGCACTGGAAATGGCGGATGTAATGGCTGAAGGAATTGCTATGCAGTTTCCTGATTGATTAAGATACAAAATTAGCAGAATTTTTAAATGATAAAAAATGAATTTTTCTGATAATGTCTACAAACAATATTGTTGTAACAAATAATTGTTTGGAGGTATCACTATGTCAATCAGAAAAATGGAAAAACCGAATGAAGGAATAAAATGTGTTGTTAATTCCTGTGAATACTATATGAACGGCGATCACTGTTCAGCAGAGAAAATCCAGGTAGAACCAAGAAATGCAAAAGGATCGGATCAGACCGACTGTGCTACCTTTGCACCCAAGGATCAGACCTATTAATCGCGGCATTTTCAAAAATAAGGCGACTGTATCATAACAGCCGCCTTGTATTTTACTTTTTAAATAAATGGATTGAGCCTTCATCATTCAGCTTTAATAATAATGTCATGATTAATGGCAGCATGAAAAGTCCCAATACACCCATCAGCTGGGCACCGACATACATAAGTATTAATGTAACAATCGGATGAAGTCCAATCTGCTGTCCTACAATCTTAGGTTCAATTATCTGTCGTACTGCAGTAATGAAGATATAAAGCAGCAGCATTCCGATACCAACTTTTGTATTACCTAAGATAAATGCAATGATGGACCAAGGTAAAAGTATAGTTCCGGTTCCAAGGATTGGCATGACATCGATGATAGCAACTAATATACCGAATAGAATTGGATGAGGTATTCCTATAATCCAGAAGCCCGTTGATAATTCAACAAAGGTGATTGAGATTATCGCCGAATAGGCTCTGAGGAATTTACCAATCGTTCCAATACCGTTGTCCTTCATCCTTAATAACATTTCACGGCGTTCTCTCTTGAACTGGAGAATGATGAAGTGTGAAATTTTATAATAATCAATGGTAAAGAAAAAGGAAGAGACAATGGTAAAAATAAATTTAATTAACAGTGTAGGAACTTGTCCAGCCAATCCAGCCAGATTTGTTAATATCGAAGAGGATGCATTGGATAAATATTTAAATATGGAATCATCGATATTATTCATGAAGTTTTCCAGATAAGGCCGGATACTCGGAAAATTCTTCATGGCATCATCCATAACGGATTGAAGTGCCGGAAGCAGAGTATTCTTATATAAACCTGGTAAACTTGATATCAAATCACTTAAGAAGGTAAATGTCTTAAAACCGATCAGGCTTAAAACATAACCAAGGATTCCGTAAAATACGATTAGAACAAGGATGGATACATATACTCGTTTGACGCGTGTTTTTTTCTCGAACAGATCGATTAATCGGCGAAATATCATGGCAACGATCATACCGATCACAAAAGGCATTAATAAAGGAAGAAGATACTTAATTCCTATATATACTAGTAACAACAGAAATGCAATAAATATTACATGAATAATAAATGCCTTTTGCTTTTCCAAATTCATAATAATCGATACCTTTCTTAATCCTTTTTCTTAAAGTAAATTATCGGCTAATTATGAGTTCTTCATAACAATACTTTCAATGATATTTGCTACATCCTCACAATTATCCGCGCATTTTTCGAGACGTTGTAAAACTTCTGTCCAGCACATTAATTCAATCGGATCTTTTGAGGTACGGTAAAGGTTACGCATAAAATCAACGTATAGAGAATCGCCTACTTCTTCAAGACGGTTAATCTCAACGATTTTTTCATGAAGCTTTTTCGAACTCTTAAAGTTCTTAAACTCTTCGAGAGCTTCATCCATAGCCTTGGTACAGGTAACAAGAAGATCAGTAAACTTTAATATTTCTGGACGAATGGCTTGAATATTAAACATATCTACATATATTAATACATCTTCAATTGAATCAGTTACATCATCAATTTCCTGAGTGAGGCTTGTGATATCTTCACGCTCAATCGGAGGAAGAAAAGATTACTGCAGCACCACTTGCGGCAAAACCTTGATATGCACCCATTCGAACCATGCCCATACCAACGGTTTTAATAATTTTATAACCGCCGATGGAGGTTCCGAGTGCCATTACAAAAGAACATAAAATCATCAACCAAATAGGTATCTGGAAATTGGTAACGTTTCCCTGGCCATTGGCAAGGAAAATACCTAACATGAATACACCCATGAATTTTTGACCGTCCTGTGCGCCATGCATGTAAGCCATAGCAGCACCTCCGGCAATCTGTGCAGCATGAAATGCATACAACGATGGCAAATAGAGCTGCACACAATGCAATCAATGCATTTTTGTAATTACTACCAAAGTCAACCATCTTATAAATAGTATAAGTCTTTGTAATCAATCAAAAAAATCTTAACACGAAAAAATAACATAAGCAATCCCATTTTACATAAAAATCACATGAAATTTACACAAGTTTTAAGTAGATTACATATAATTTACCTTGATTACACATAGATTTTACACTACTGCAGAACAGGAAGAAAATGGGAGTATTTACTAAATTTATCAAACTAGTATAAATATCTTCCGGTTGGATTGAATAATAAAATTACAAAAACTAACATTTATTTGTAAATAATGAATACTAACGCATATTTATAAATTGCTGTGGAAAATAATCCATAATAATTTTTAATTTGACATTGATTTTTATAAGGAAATCCTTTATTATATACTGTACTACTTTAAAGTGACGCATATCTATTACGATAGATATGCTTTATAATTATAATAAAGGAAAAGGTGGTTAAATGATGAGAAGTGACGCAGTGAAAACCGGAATGCAACAGGCTCCCCATAGATCGCTATTTAATGCGCTGGGGTTAACGAAGGAAGAGATGAGAAAACCGCTCATTGGTATCGTGAGCTCTTACAATGAGATAGTTCCCGGCCATATGAACCTGGATAAAATAGTAGATGCCGTCAAGCTAGGCGTCGCTATGGCAGGTGGAACCCCTATCGTATTTCCTGCAATTGCCGTCTGCGATGGTATCGCAATGGGACATCAGGGTATGAAATATTCCCTTGTGACCAGAGATCTGATCGCTGATTCAACAGAAGCTATGGCAATGGCTCATCAATTTGACGCACTTGTAATGGTTCCGAATTGCGATAAGAATGTACCCGGCTTGCTGATGGCAGCAGCCAGAATAAATATCCCTACGATATTTGTTAGCGGTGGCCCGATGCTGGCAGGAAAAGTGAATGGAAATAAAACAAGTCTTTCTTCCTTATTTGAAGCAGTTGGCGCATACAGTGCAGGAACCATGACGGAGGAAGAAGTAGAAGAATATGAGAATAAAGCCTGTGCAACCTGCGGCTCCTGTTCCGGTATGTATACAGCAAACTCCATGAACTGTCTTACCGAAGCAATCGGTATGGGTCTGAAGGGCAACGGAACTATTCCGGCGGTTTATTCAGAAAGAATCAGACTGGCAAAGCATGTCGGAATGAAGATCATGGAATTACTTGAGAAAGATATTAAACCTAGAGACATTATGACCAAAGAAGCCTTCATGAATGCACTTACCGTAGATATGGCACTTGGCTGTTCCACCAATACGATGCTGCATCTTCCGGCGATTGCTCATGAGGTAGGTTTTGACCTTAATATTGACATAGCTAATGAAGTAAGTGCAAAAACTCCGAATTTATGCCACCTTGCACCGGCAGGTCACACATATATGGAAGACTTGAACGAAGCTGGCGGAGTTTACGCAGTGATGAATGAATTAACTAAGAAGGGTCTTCTGAATTTGGATCTGATTACGGCAACCGGTAAGACTGTTGGAGAGAATATTAAAGATTGTAAGAACCTTGATTCTGAGGTAATCAGACCAATTGAGAATCCTTACAGCCAGTCCGGCGGTATTGCTATATTAAAAGGGAATCTTGCACCGGACTCCGGTGTTGTAAAACGTTCCGCAGTAGCTCCTGAGATGTTGAAGCATGAAGGACCTGCAAGAGTATTTGACTGTGAAGAAGATGCAATCCAGGCAATCAAAGGCGGTAAGATTGTTAAGGGTGATGTGGTTGTCATCCGTTACGAAGGACCGAAGGGTGGACCCGGTATGAGAGAAATGCTCAATCCGACCAGCGCCATCATGGGTATGGGCCTCGGCTCTTTGGTAGCGTTAATTACGGACGGTCGTTTCTCCGGCGCTTCCAGAGGTGCCTGCATCGGTCATGTATCTCCTGAAGCTGCAGTCGGTGGTAATATTGCACTTGTGGAAGAAGGCGACATCATCCGGATTGATATTAACAACAACAGCCTGAACTTTGTTATTTCTGATGAGGAGCTGGCAGCCAGAAGAGCAAAATGGCAGCCTCGCCAGCCGAAGATTACTACAGGTTATCTGTCACGTTATGTATCCATGGTAACAAGCGGTAATCGTGGTGCTATTCTTGAAATACCGAAAGCAAAGTAGAGTAACGTAGAAAGAAGGATTAAGTAGCCAAAGGCGGCAGAAATGAAGATTGATTCTTTTCATTATATATAGGTAATTGTTAAATGATTTTCACCTGAGATGTGGATAACTTTCCTCTGTATAAGGAGAGAAAATAGTTCAATTATCAG
>Ga0207834_1000454_pt1 | contig 14645 bp, 16 predicted proteins | sample LuqExpMetagenom5_FD_187763 | JGI IMG/M metagenome (GOLD analysis project Ga0207834, IMG submission 187763) | Tropical forest soil microbial communities from Luquillo Experimental Forest, Puerto Rico - Sample 5 (SPAdes) | ecosystem: Environmental > Terrestrial > Soil > Tropical forest ...
AAGACCCAGACGTCAACATCACTTATAAAGGGCGGCCCTACAGTAAGTCACCCGGGGCAGAACATCACCCCTGCTGTAGCGGATTGCAGGTACAGGGCACCGCTGTCTCCCCGGCTGCACGGAAATCTTATGACTAATTTATTAATATTAAAGCCGAATGCTTCAACATGCTTATTCTAAATGAATACAGCTTACTTTATTCATAGTGAAAAAGCTGTATGCCAAGTATACGGCTTTTAACTCTAATTGTCAACACTCAAGCTTTTCCATTTTATTACGAATCCGAAGCTCCTTAAAGAAATCCTGCAAAACTTTTGTGCAATCCTTCTCCAGGATACCCGTAGTCAGTTCCACCTGATGATTGAACTGCTCCATCTGAAGCAGATTAAGTATCGAACCGGCACACCCGGCTTTCGGATTCATCGTACCGACAGCAACTCTTTTAATCCTTGCCTGAACGATTGCACCGGAACACATCTGGCATGGTTCCAAGGTAATATACATCGTACAATCCTCAAGGCGCCAGTCTCCCATTATCTTGCTTGCCTTTTCAATTGCGACGAGCTCTGCATGGGCAAGTGTTGTCTTTTTCGTATTACGCTTATTATATCCCCTGCCAATGATTTTATCCTGATATACGATAACGCATCCTATTGGTACCTCACCCAAACGATATGCCTTCTTAGCCTGTTTCAGCGCTTCCCTCATATATTTTTCATCAATATCCATCGTTTAAGTTCCCTTTGCATCTGGACTAGTACCCATAAATTTGATATAGTAATTGTATCATAACCTGGATGAGGTGACAATATGCAGATACATGGCTTTAACAAAACTACACTGCTGGATTACCCAAAGCATTTGGCATCAACCGTATTTTTAGGAAGCTGTAATTTCAGATGCCCGTTCTGCCATAATGCTTCCCTTGTGACGAATCCCGCATCCGTACCGCTTATTCCTACCGAGGATGTCCTATCCTATCTGAAAAAGAGAAAAGGCATATTAGAAGGTGTTTGCATCACCGGTGGAGAACCGACGCTGTATTCAGAGCTGCCTGATTTTATAAAAGAGCTGAAAAATCTTGGCTACCTTGTCAAGCTGGATACCAATGGAACAAATCCGGATATGCTTAAGGCACTCGTCAGGAATCAACTTATCGATTATATAGCAATGGATATTAAAAACTGCAAAGAAAAATACAGATTAACTTCCGGTGTCAGGGATTTTCCGGTTGAAAGGGTATATGAAAGTGTATCCTATCTATTATCCTCACCTGTCGAATATGAATTCCGTACCACTCTTGTCCGTGAATTTCACTCCGAAGAGGATATCCTCTCCATCGGTGAATGGCTACAGGGTGCGAAGGCTTACTATCTGCAATCCTTTCAAGATTCCGGTGATATCATATCCGAGGGTTTACATTCCCATACGAAGGAAACCTTACTGCACTTTGTTAAACTTCTAAATCCCTATATTGAAAATGTTACTTTGCGTGGAGTAGATTAGTAAGAGGGGGTTACCATTATGCTGTTGCTTTGCCATGATACACAACGGCTGACATTAAAAACGCTAAATAAGGATGCCGCTCCGATGATATTGGCTTTTTATGATGAGAACAAAGCTAACTTCGAGCCTTGGGAGCCGAAGCGTTCTGATAACTTCTATACTTTGGCATATCAAAAAGCTTCCCTATCTGCGGAATATCATCAGATGACAGAAGGAAAGCTCTTAAGATATTGGGTTTTTTTAAAGGATTATCCGGACGAAGTGATTGGCTCCGTCTGCTTTCAGAATTTTTTAATGGGACCGTATCTGAGTTGCAGTATTGGTTACAAGTTCAGCAACCGATTTAATCACCGTGGTTATGCTTACGAAAGCATACAAAAAGGAATCGAAATCATGTTTGAGGAGTATCATCTGCATCGGATTGAGGCTTTCATCATGCCGAACAATCTGCCCTCCATCCGGTTAATTGAACGGTTGAAATTTACCCACGAAGGCATATCATATTCCTTTGCTAATATTAACGATGAATGGTCCGACCATATGCGTTATGCATTAATCAATCCAAAAGATATCTCTTATGATTCTGCTTCTATTCATTATATTTCCGAAGCATTTCACAGATAGTTATAAGGAAATAGCAAGGAACCAATACCCGAAATCTCCTTGTCTAAGCTCCCTTTTACGTATGGATTTGAAGCAATCAAAGCCGAACATTCTTGCCATGAATTGTTCCCTGTTATGATATATACCTGGAACGCCCAGAATATACCGGCAGCCAAACCGATCCTTCAGTTTTGCAAAGATCAGATGATGATAGCAATAGAAGCCATGCATAAGGAAGCTGTTATTGCTTAATCCCCAGTATGACATAGGCAGAAAGCCGATATCTTTCGGTTCGATCTTTACGCAGAATGTAACCTCATTATCTTCAAATGGATAGATTCTCGGATAGTTTGCAAAGATTTTAGCTGCTGTCGGATTCTCCACATCTTCGCTCTTTTCGTATCCCATCCTCATGGCCTCTGCACTATCCTCTGAAGTATCAGATCGAACTTGAGGCGATACTTGTTCCTCCACCGTTTCTTCTGCAACCGCTTCTTCATCCTTAATCATTGCCTCTTCTATGATATTTTTTAAGACTGCGTCTTCTTTTACACTTTCTGCTGACTGTCCCTTATTCATCGGTTGAAATGGCGATTGCATATTCTGCATACGCTCAATCGTCTTAAATCCACCCGGAAGCCTGTATTTTGGAAGCATAGCTTCCGATCCGGCCAGAATAGGTTCGCTCGGGGTCTCTTCCGGTTTTGGCACCTCCTCCGCTTGCTTCTTCTCAGCGAAGGTATCACCTGACGTTGATTCTTCCCTATTCTGTTTTGGTTCCTCCGTATGCTCCGGTTCCTTCTTAGTTAGATGTTCTTCCTTTTTTTCTTCCGTTTTACTTTCCTCGACTATCCCCTGCTGTTTTTTCTTTTTTAAGGTAGAGGACTCAACTTCATCAACAGCATTCAAATCCGCTACGGTCTGTCCTTCTTCCTTAAGCATGTCTGGTCCTTTTTGCGGGGATATTTTTTTTGGTTTAAGAGCTTCCATCACATCTTTCGCAACAATCGGCTTATCATCCCACTCTGTCGCGTAAAAGATATCCTCATTCAGGAATAGCAAGACTCCTCCGACATCGGTAAAATTATGCCCGGAGTCCATGATATTTACTTCATTAGACGAGAGTTTACTATCCATTACCTGGTTCTTCAACAGAGAATCCCCCAGGTAAATAAGCTCCATCCCGTTTTCATCCCTTTGGATTAAATAAGTAGGAAAGATACTGTCTAATTGACCAAGTAGCTGCATATGTAAGGTTATTTTGCTCTGTCCGCTTTTAACTTCAACCCGGGCATATCCTACATTCTTCTTCTTAACACCGTTCTCGTATTGATACATATACGAAATCATTCTTTTATAATCAGCCAAAAAATCACTCCCTTACTTACCTGATTTCAATTTATATAGTATATAATTCTATTCAATATATTCAAAAAACTCTTCCATTATTCCACCCAGGAGCATTCTAATACCACCCAGGAATATTCTAATCTTTAAATCGAATAAACAGAAGGGGATGCCTCATTATAGAACCCGGCTATGAAAAGAGCCCTGAACCTCTCACAATATACCTTTCGTACATAGCATACAAATTCATGCTCTTGTCTGTTCAAAGTATATGAGTGAGGTTCAGGGCTCCTCTTAATTAGCGAGTAAATAATGCTACAGCTACATTCTTTTATCCTAATTGCCGTAATCCATGAATTATCTTAGGAATGAAAAGCGGATAATTCGTTCGTCAGCTGCGCAAATTGTTCCAAAGTAAGTGCTTCACCGCGTATGTTATTCAATAATCCCATAGCTTCAAGTGCCTTTGCTATCTCTTCCTTGTTGAAGCTTAACTCAGGAGAGTTATTTAATCCATTCACTAAGGTTTTACGTCTTTGATTAAAGGAGGCACGTATGATGCGAAACATTAAAGCATCGTCATTTACCTTTATCATGGAATCCTTATGAAGCGTCAGATTAATTACCGCCGATCCCACATTGGGTCTGGGCATGAAGCAGTTTTGAGGTACATAAGCCGCAATATATGGCTTGGCATAGTATTGAACCGCAAGGGAAAGGGCTCCGTAGTCCTTCGACCCCGGTGCTGCCTGCATCCGGTCTGCCACCTCTTTCTGTACCATAACCGTAATATTAATTAACGGGGTATGTCGTTCAAACAGTTCCATGATGATCGGTGTTGTGATGTAATACGGAAGGTTTGCTACTACCTTGATCGGTTTACCTCCGTTTCTTTCCTGCACCAAAGCATTCAGGTCCACCTTTAGGATATCCTGATTTAAAACAGTAACATTCGTATACTCTGACAGGGTATCTTCCAGGATTGGAAGCAGCATTTTATCGATCTCGACCGCAACAACCTCCCTGGCATTCTCACACAGATACTGTGTTAAGGTTCCGATTCCCGGACCAATCTCCAGAACGAAATCATCCTTTGTTATGTCCGCTGCACGGATGATCTTATCCAGCACATGCGTATCGATTAGAAAGTTCTGTCCGAACTTCTTCTGGAATACGAATTTATATTTGTTCAATACTTCTATTGTATTTTTAGGGTTTCCAAGCTGCGCCATTCTTTTCCTCACATTTAATTTTATATTGATTCTGGCCAATCTTATGATCAGAATTCATCAATGAAGTAAATGTATCACACTTTTCTTATATTTTAAACATTTTTATTGCTTTATCCGACTTTATAAAGGCTATATTTTATAAAACCGCCTAGCATTCTCATTCGTAACCGTTACTACTGTTTCATAATCCACTTTTTTAATACGGGCGATTTCCTGAGCCACATAGGTTAAATAAAGAGAATTGTTTCTCTTTCCCCGATTGGGTACGGGAGCAAGATAGGGGCTGTCCGTTTCAAGCACAAGCTTGTCCAAAGGAGCATATTCTACAACCTCCTTCAGCTTTTTCCCATTGGTAAAGGTAACTACTCCTCCTATTCCAAGGTAAAAATCCATATTCAGATATTGTCTTGCCTGCTCTACTCCATAACCGAAACAATGAATGATAGCTCCAATCTGATCTGCGTTCGCTTCCTTTAGCATATGATAGGTATCGTTGGCTGCATCCCGGCTATGGATGATCACCGGCAGCTTCAGTTCCTTTGCCAGTTCCATCTGCCTCATAAACCAGAGCTTCTGAATTGAACGATCCGGCGTATCCCAGTAATAATCTAATCCGATTTCGCCGATGGCAACATTCTTTTGATGTTTCGCTTTTTCCCTAAGCCAGGAAAACCGCTCTTCATTTAATTCTGCACAGCTGCTGGGATGAATTCCAACCGCTGCATATACAAAGGGGTACTGCTCTGCCAATGCCAGCACCTTGTCCACGGTACCAACTTCTGAGCTTACATCAACGATGCAGCTTACTCCCTGCTTTGGAAATAGTTTAAACAGCTCTTCCCTGTCTATATCGAAGGCCTCATCTTCATAATGAGCATGTGTTTCAAATATCATAGTCTGTCCTCTTATTCTTTGGCTATTTTGTAGTGATAATTATACACTAGCCCTCTTCCCATTTCAACACGCGAAACATAGTACCTATTTGTGCCTTGAATTAAAAACTAAATTCTAGTTTCTTCTTTGCGGGGGGATTTGCATTTACACTAAGCCTACATATCTATGCAACGGCAAAATAGTCCGGCTTATCGTTGCACAGATAAGCACGCATATTTATAAAAATAGGGATATATAAAACCAAAATCTCATATAGCAGTAGGATTTTTGGTTCTATAATACCCCTGATTTCTTCAACCTTTGCCGGACATCTGCAGCGTTAACTACTGTTCCTTGTAATTAAAATTTTGTCTGCCGACGCCTTCTTTTCTTACATTATGATTCTGGTTCTGATCCTTCGGTTTCACCGAGTTGGTTACGGTGTTGAACTTCTCTTTTTCTTTTTTTTGATTTTGTTTTTCACTTTTGTCCTTATCCATATGCTTCACCTCATTTATAAGATAAACGTTAGCTCATACACCCGTACATTCCTGTTTTATGATTGTACGCGGCATGTATTTAGTATGTTTTCTAAGCTGCAATTTATGTGGATCTCATTGATAAACATGATTTTCTGCAACTAAGGCTTTATTTTCCGCAACATAGTCTGTAATGCTTGAAAAATAATGGTAAAATTAGTATAGTGAAATCGAAATGGAGGTGCACCCGTTTGAAGATTCATATTAATGAGGATCCAAAGCTGCAGGAAACGGAGATAACCATTAACTGCAACCGGATCAGCGCAGAAGTGGAAAAGGTTATTTCCATGCTCCGGGTCCTGGACCTGAAGCTGACCGGTAAAAAAGACAGCCAGACATACATTTTAGATGCGTCAAAGGTACTTTATATTGATACCGTGGATAAGAAGACCTTCTTCTATACCAGGAATGAGATTTACGAATCTGAACTCAAGCTATATGAGCTGGAGGAACAGCTGGCAGCCATGGACTTTATCCGCGCCAACAAATCCTGCATTTTAAACTTTAATCAGATTATATCCATCAAAGCAGATATTGACGGAAAGCTGCTGGTTACGATGAGCAACAATGAAAAACTGTTTGTATCCAGACAGTATGCACCGATCATAAAGAAAAAGTTAGGGGTGAAATAATGGAACATAAAAATAACTTAATCCTTAAATTTATAGCACATACATTAATCCTATTCGCATTAAATATTCTGGTGCTTGCATTTTTTGCCCACTTATTCGGGGAAGGCGCCAAGCCCTTATCCACCCTGTATCAGTTAGGTTCCAAGGGCCTTGCCACCTCAACCATGCTGCAGGTTTTATTAAGCTCTGCCTCCGTCATAGCCTTAAAGAACCTTTTCTACTCAGAAAAGATTATTCAAAAGCTAATGACCCTATGGAGAACGGTGCTCATGCTCTTTAGCGTCTTGATCATTAATATATTCTATATTCTTATCTTCGATTGGTTTTCCGTGAATAACCGTTATGCCTGGGCGGGTTTTCTGATCTGCTTCGGTGGCGGCTGCATCTTAAGCTCTTTATTTATGATCATTAAAACTAAGCTGGAAAGCAGACAATACGATGAATTACTTCTGAATTATAAAAATCAACATGAAAGGGATAGTGAAAATGAATAGTATCAGCCTTCAACAGGTATCCAAATCCTTCGGCACGAAGGAAGTACTGAAAGATATCTCCCTTACCATACCATCCGGTGAAATCTTCGGCTTACTGGGACCCTCCGGCGCCGGTAAAACCACCTTAATCAAGATCATGACCGGTCAGCTCTCCTATACCGGAGCTGCAGAAATCATGGGTAAAAGCTGCGACCGCCTGGATCGGAGCATCTACAGCGATATCGGTATGGTGATGGATAACAGCGGTCTATATGAAAGATTGTCCTGTTACGATAACCTTATCCTGTTTGCTAAAATCCATGGCATCAGTAAGGAAGATGTAGCAAAAATACTGCAGCGGGTAGGCCTGAAAGACGTTAAGGTTCTTGCCGGCAAGCTCTCCAAAGGTATGAAGCAGCGATTAATTCTCGCCAGAGCTCTCCTGCACCACCCAAAGATTCTGTTCCTGGATGAACCGACCAGTGGCCTGGACCCTGCTACGGCAAATGAAATCCATTCCCTTTTGACAGAGTTAAAGAACGAAGGTACTACCATTTTTCTCACCACCCACAACATGGAGGAGGCTCATAAGCTCTGTGACCATATCGCTCTTTTGAACGAAGGGGTCATCGTGGAATTCGGTATACCGGATGAATTATGCAGAAAATACAATAAGGAAAATACGATTACTATCTTAGACCGAAATGGAAATACCGTGACCTTTCTTAACAATTCAGGTGCAGCTGACCGCATTGCCGAATATTTTGCCAATGACAATGTGGAAGCAATCCATTCCTCGGAACCAAATCTGGAAACCGTTTTTATATCTTTAACAGGAAGGGAGTTGGATATCTGATGCGTATTCCGAATATTACTGCTTTATTTCAGAAGCAAATCAAAGATGTACTTAAGAATATGCCCGTGCTCGTTCTATTTATTGTTTACCCCATTATTGCTGCGGTCATGACCAATGCCATGAGTGATCAGCCGGAGGTGGGAACCATGTTCCTGTCCATCTTTGCAACGATGCACTGTGCCTTTACACCCATCGTTGCAACCTCCAGTATCATTGCTGAGGAGAAGGAGAAAAATACCCTCCGGGTGTTGATCATGTCAAACGTAACCTTAAGAGAGTATCTTTTCAGCATCGGCGGTTTTGTACTCATTGCAACTCTGATTACCGGAAGCACCTTTTTGCTGATACAGACACAGTCATTGGTAAAATCCTTATTATTCCTTGCTTCCATGGGAATCGGCGGACTGATCTCAATAGCCCTTGGAATGTGCATCGGTTTGCTTTCCAAAAATGCAGCTGCTGCCAACGGTCTCGCAGTTCCCTTCGGAATGGTTTTTGCCTTCCTGCCTATGCTGGCTAATTTCAACAAAGGGATTGAAGCTGTCTCCCGTTTTACTTACGGTCAGCAGGTCAGTTACCTATTTGCAGGCAAGCCCTTTACGGTATTCGGGGTTGTCATCCTGTGCATTAATTTTATCGCACTGATCACGGTATCGACCCTATTGTATAAGAGGAGTATCGCTGAGGATTAATATCAAGAATATAATTCTTACTGAACTAAATGAATTATATTTATTTCTGATAATTTATAAATATAAAGAATAACTTAAAAGCTGTTACCCTACAGTATCTTCTACTTTTATTATGTAGATATACCTATAGTAACAGCTTTTATTACTGATACTGTGTAAACAATAATAGGAGAATGCCTAGCTTAACCTTATAAATACTCTTCGCAGTAGATAATATAAGTGATACTTTTTACAGTAGTTCAAAAAGTATATCGATTTAGCATGTTATATCAATTAGATTTGGTAAAATTACTCCTGATTTATGTTTATACATTCCCCTCATGAACATAGTTAAGATGATTCCTTGCTATCTCTGCAAGGTGATATACCTGCTTCACCGGTGTTGCAGCCCGGTCCTGCATCTGCCATCTTGGGAAGAAACGAGAGATATGAAGGGGAATGTCCTTGCTGACTCCGGCAAGCCAGCCGGAGAGCTCCTCCATCTCCTCTTCACTGTCATTCTCACCGGGTACAATCAGGGTCGTAACCTCCACATGACTTACCTTGGAAGCTAGTTCAATGGATTGCTTCACGGTTGCAAGATCTCCCCGCAGCTTATGGTAATACTCCTCTGTGAAGCCCTTCAAATCGATATTGAAGGCATCAATCAATGGAAGCAGATCCTTCAACGGCTCTTCACAGATGTAACCATTGGTAACCACAACATTCTTCAACCCCTGCTGCTTTGCCAACCCGGCACAATCCCTGACATACTCATAGCCGATTAGCGGTTCATTATAGGTGTATGCAATGCCGATATTGCCGCGGTTTTTCACGGACAAAGCCTTCTCCACCAGCTCCTTTGGGGCGACATAAGCGGTATCGATCTCGTCACTTCCTACCATGGAGATATCACAGTTCTGGCAGAAGGGACAATTGAGATTACAGCCATAGCTTCCGACGGAAAGGATTTTACTTCCGGGATAAAAATGATACAGTGGCTTCTTCTCAATTGGGTCAAGGGCAAGGGCTGTCAACTTACCATAATTATCACTGATGATCTCTCCATTCTTATTGCTTCGTCCTTTGCATAAGCCGATATGTCCCTCTTCTATCTTGCAGTGGTGGGGGCAGATTTCACACTGTACTCTCATTTATATCTCACCACCTCAAAGCGTTCCATCGTAAACTTCTCATTATCATAAATTCCAGCCTTCTTCCTTGCTATGGAAATCTGCTGCTCAATTGTATCTACGCCCTCCAGATTCGGAAGCAGCAGACCCCGTTTCCTTCCGGAAGTAACGATTACACCGTAACGCTTAACATCCAGCTCCGACTGGTCCTTAATCGGCTCTGCCTCTCCAAGAACGTCGACACTATAGACCAGCTCAGGCAGCTCATCTTCTGTAACCGGGGGAAATCTTGGATCCTCAGCGCCGGAGCTGACCGCGTTGCGAAGAATTTCCTTCGCGATATTCTCCGTCACCGGACTGATGGTGCCGATGCAGCCCCGCAGGCTGCCATGCTTTTTCAAGGAAACGAACACCCCTGCCTTACGTTTTGTCATATCCTCCATAAGACCCTCCGGTAGCTTCGCATATTTACCCGTGGTTATATAGGTTTCCAGGGAGACTCTCGCCAGATGCACATAGGGATCCTCATTCTTCTGCATCTCCCTGGCAATTGCTCTCTGCTTCTCCGTAAATATCTGATCAAAGTTCCTTTGTTCACTCTCTCCGATCATCTTAAATTCACATACCGCATAACCCACGCCGAAAGTACCCTCATAGGAAAGGAGCTCCGGGGCAACCTCTTTCCCGCTTAAGGCTCCGGCCATAATAATAAAGGATCTCAGCCCGCATTCTGCTGCAGAGTCACAGAAGTCCGGTGTAAATTCCATAAAGTGCAGGAAGTCTCCCGCTTTCATCGCCTCCGTAATCTCCTTGTCAAACTGTACTCCCTCCTGTGCGAAGCCATAAGGCCCTTCCTCCTTCAGCTTATGGGAAAGGTCACCGCTGGCAACGAATACAATTCGCCTGTTTAGCTTCTCCGAGGTCTTGGTAATACATTTTCCCAGACGGTAATGCTCCGGGAAGGACAGGCCGGACAAGCCGATCCGGACCAGCTTATAATCCGATAAAAACTCATTGATAAAATATAAGGGGACCATCGTTCCATGGTCCAGCTGTGGCTCCTTCTCTCCAAGGGTGCCTGCTTCAATGCCCTCTTTTTCTGCACAAGCCTCCAAGGCTTCCACAAATTCCTCATCATATTCTACCTGGAAGGCAACCTTCTTGGCACCAAACCTGCCAAAGTCACCTCTTGCCGTCTTTCCCGGGGAGATATGAAAATAATCGGAATACATGATGCTATGGGGAGAAGTAATAATGATGGTATCCGGCTTTAACGCAGCGATACGCTTTGCGACCTCCCGATAGCTTTCTACTGACTTATTGACTACTCTTTCCTGACCTTTCCCCACCTCGGGAACAATAAGGGGCGGATGAGGAACGATAAATGCACCAACGAGTGCCATAGTAACACCTCCGTGACAAATTAATATTAATTAACGAACATGCCTGTAAGGCTACGATTGAATCTCCGTTAGCGGTGAGTATCCACATCTTATAGATAGTTTAAGGCTGGTTAGGTCTGAATATACGGGTGAAAACAATTTCCGATTATAACATTTTCTTATAAAGTATCACCCTTACATTACCAATTTCTTTCCTAAATATATAACTTTCTGATTTTTTAGTAAAGAAGAATCAATCATATTTATTATTTCATTGAGGTCTACTATTAGCGGCAGAAACGCAATCGGGATTGATTTCATCCAGAAAAAACCGATAACAACCAACATGGTTATTATCGGTAAGTCTATCTAAACATTACTGTAATATCTTCAACTTTTATACCATCCCAATACAAAGTGACTTTATCCCCTATATTCACTGCTTTATTATTATTGTAAAATAGCAGTATGCCGGTGTTGGTATGCTTCCTGATTTTTGTTTTAACGGCCCCAAATTTGGGTAAGCGCATTAGCCCAAGCCTTTGATTTTGTTCCGTAATTAAATAAGGGGACTTTTTGGGATTTATTTTATCCGGACGTGATATCCAATAACGAACATCGATAAAGCTTCCGTCCCCACTAAAAGAAACCCGAGTCACGATAAGCTTTTGTCGAATAAGGCGATATGTTACGAGATGCCAGAAGTCACTGATAAATTTTTTGATTTTCATATTAACCTCCAATTTTCTAGAATGAGCACTTGCATTCTTTCCAGAATGCAAACACTCCTTCCGTTATACGAATCCTTTTATATAATCATATCCTTCTATGCCATATAATCAGATGGTGCATCTGTCTGTATCATAGTTAATTGTCCTCCGGGGTAGTTGCTGAATGCAGGAGTAGCAAGTGTATTTGTATTCGTAACCTTGTAATCATCATGATTATGCATTGGATAAAACTGCGGGAAGAATTCATGTTTCGCACACAGGCTTACATAATTAACGGTTTGTGTATTCTTGCAGGATACCGGTTGGGTTGGAACATTCGCTATTAAAGCAGGATCTATCGCTTGTATCGCTGACATTTGCTCACATAAGGACGGAATCATATCCTGACCTTCGAAAATATAACGTCCATATAATGGCTCTTTGTTGTCAGCTGTCAATAATAAGTCATGTGTTTCACCGGATCCTATTGTTTCAGTGAAGCCCATCTCCATCATGTCCTGATTCATGTCCATTGTGTGTTTGTGACCGGAATGCATGGACATTTCATCTAACATTTCTGATATGGTTAAGAACGGACTTGGATGAGCATCTTTTCCTATTACTGTAAAATGCCAGCCGTGAATATGCCATGGAACCACTGCATACCCCATATTAATCATACGGAGCAGGAATTTATCATCCGTTTTTATATGGACATAGGATTCATAATTGATTTGTGCAACATTCGGGTCACTTCCGATTGGAGGTGTCTGCGGATGCGGCAGCAGTGTATCCGGGAACGCCCGGCCATTTACCAGCCAAAAATTAGGCTTGAAATCTGCATCATTAAATGCTAACCCAGTCTGGAAAGCTGTTTGAACTGTTTGGTGCCATTTCAGATCTAGATCAGACAGCAGCATGACATATTCTTTATCAAAAAAGGTTTGAATATTGTTATATGCAAATTGTCTATGACTTGCATAACGTGGTATTTGATACTGCACCTCACCTTTATAACGCCAATGACCGCAATGATCCATCTCAATGGAAGCAGCTTCAAGGCTTTCAACGGAAGGATAGATAACTAAAGCCCCGTACATACCCATCTGCACATGCTCGCTGGCTTCCACGTGACAGTGATACATATAGGTTCCGGGATGCTCCGGTAAAAAGTAATAAGTGGCTGTAGGCGGCATTTGACTCGGTCCTATCCACATAGGAACAGCAAAGGAGGATTCAGGAAAACCGTCTATCTGCGTGGCTACATGCGCACCATGCAAATGGATGGTATGCGGGTCATTGATTTGCGCAACGGGCATACCAAGATTAATAAGCGTTATATATAAATGATCTCCCTGCTCTGCCCAAATGATTGGAGAGGGGATTGAAGCTGTAGTTTGCATTGCCCATAGCTTATTCCAATTCGCTGGATCCTTCCAGTTCAATGAATTATCTTCATAAGTGATTTTATCGTCTTCTAAAACCTGAAATAGGCCGCCGACAAATCCAAAAACATAGGTTTTTTGCAGCGTGTCTGTTGCAGGGCATAGCTCCTTCGTGGTCGGTAAATCTATAAAACCATCGGTAGCTAATAAGACATAATGCCTGATTGTCATTGTTCATCACCATTCTATTTATTATTAGAGTTAAATCTATTAGAGATAGATAAAATAACTCTTATTATAGTATATTATGTAGAATTATAAGTGTTACACGTATGATTTGTCGGATGGGAGCTTTGGGTATATGCGAATAGAAAGAAGCCTTGGGTAAGATATCCATAATGACTTGCTAGGTAGATTGTCGGGGCCAGTTTATCATAGTGCCGGCTGTACAAATAGTACCGGTTATTTTATTAATACTGGATATACAAAGAATACTGGTTATACGAAGAAAATGCCACAAACTACATTTTATTTCTTGTAGTTTATGGCATGTCTTGATAATCAGTTACATAATCTCACTATTATTATATCCAGTAATTCCTCTACAATTCTCGTACCTTCCGCTTCTACCTCCAGTACTTCAACAATCTTAATCAGATTACGGACTGGCCTTTTCCTTGTGACCAACCCGGACAAGATATTTTGTAATAAGGAAAGCGAAATCTTCTCCGGGATTACTCCTTTTACTGCGGCCGGGTATTTATCTGCCAGATTATCTACAAGGGTCTGCACCATCTGCCTGTTTATAATCATTCTATCAATCCAACCCCGATCACTAATACTAGCGGCTCAGCCTGAATATCATATAAAAGTTTAAGCTTCTGCTGTTCATCATTACTCTCGTTCAACGGAACCTGCTTCGGCTCTCTATGTAACAAATAATCAGCTGAACACTCTAGTACCTCACAGATGTAAAATAATAAATCAATGTCCGGATAACCAAAACCTCTTTCCCATTTTGATACCGCCTGAGGTGTTACCCCTAATCGAAGACTTTGTCTACAGACTGAAATTGCTATTGTATATAACTATCATTACTTTTTGAGAAAAGACAGGATCATTTATATTTTATCTTTACAATAATTACAAATTTAATCTTTCTTTCGCCCAATCAGAAATCACATCTCCTTTTATTACTTTATCTTTTAGGCATTTGTGAAATGCCTTCAACCCATTGATTTTACTGGGTTTTTGTTACTCGTTTTATATAAATTTTTCTCCGGTAGTAGTATAATAGTAAGTG
>Ga0207834_1000455_pt1 | contig 14639 bp, 12 predicted proteins | sample LuqExpMetagenom5_FD_187763 | JGI IMG/M metagenome (GOLD analysis project Ga0207834, IMG submission 187763) | Tropical forest soil microbial communities from Luquillo Experimental Forest, Puerto Rico - Sample 5 (SPAdes) | ecosystem: Environmental > Terrestrial > Soil > Tropical forest ...
ATATCATTTACGAATTAATAATTTATGAACTGCCTCTGAATTTGTTGGAATTTGGAGGCAGTTTAAATAATAAGAAGTTTTGTGGTTTATTTCTTGCAAAAAATATTTTGCCGCCAAGGGATTACCAGGTCTTCGCTGCATCATTTTTGTATACTCAAGGCATGTGGAGACGTGCTGTCTGCTATATAAGTGAAGTAAAAATTGAATGGATATTTCGTAAATGCACTCAACTTGAAAGTTAATATGGGTGCGTTTTCAGAATTAACTCCTGCTTTTCCAGACAATTCGAATTTCAATGAGGCTATGTGATGTTCAGCTGCATCACAATGGGGCAAAGACATTTCGCTTTCTACGAACACCTTCGAAAATAATTATATCTGAAAACACATATGTTGCACACCATTGTCGGGATTGTCATTTAATTCTATGTAATAGAAATTTATATCTTATGTAGCTCTTAATTTGCACTTTCATTATATTTTCTTTAATATTGAAATTTGAGTAAAGCGTGGCATTTCCATAAATAAATCATATCATATAATGTAAGTCTAAATAAGCAATTTATAGGAAGGAAACAATATGAATTGTAACTACTGTTATTACTTCTATGCATGTCCGTATGCAAGACAATTAGCTTACAATGATTATCTCATTAAAACCTTTGAAAGAGAAAAACCAGAACCATTTTCTAACGTACCTCCACCAACAGGTGTATTTCCAGATAATTTTCCACAAAGTTCTTACGAAATTTTAAAACCACCACCACCAGAACCAACACCAGTACCAGTACCAGCACCACCGCCACCACCACCGCCGCCAATTCCAACGCCTACTCCAACACCAACTCCAACTCCAACACCAACTCCAACACCTCTACAACAAACTGTAGATGACATTAGATTCATAATTGATCAGTGTCAAGGTCAAACTGTTTATATTATTATGTATAATGGTTTGCATGGTCAGTTTTTTGATATGAAGTATGATACTAGCGGTGGCGAAGAAAGTGTTGTTGGATACCCAATTGGTGGCACTCTTACTCTCAACTCGATTCCTATTAGGATGATAAAGTATGTTTATTGGTGCAATGCGACCTTTCCCACAAACTAAATTTGGTTTCAATTTTTCATGGCGGATTTATTTGTCCGGCTGATTCGGGAAGAATGGCTTATGGTGCAATATAATGGACATGTCCCAGACAGAATCCTTTATGGTAATAGCTCCGCCGGTACCGGCCTTACTGCCGGATACCTTTTCCAACCGCACAATAAACTGAGGATAATCAGTGGCATTCCCACACGATAGCCGAAAGAGGTAACTCAAAGTAACTATCCCAGATTGCATAGGCATGGTATAATTATTTTGTGAAAACTTCTATCAATGTCATGCTGGGCATGAATGAAATGATTATTCGGGAAAGGAGCTTGGCGCAGGTCAGGGACTACAGCCTGAATATCCAAAACGCGGGCAAAACCCTTCTGACTCTCATCGACAATATTCTGGATATGTCAAAAATTGAATCGGGCAAGCTGGAGATTGTATCGGAAAACTACCAGACGGCGGATTTAATAGATGATCTTGCCATGATTGGAATGGAACGAGTTGGTCGGTACGGCATTGAGTTTAAGGTTCAGGCTGACGAAAGCCTGCCCTGCGGGCTGACCGGTGATTTTTAGCATATCAAACAGGTGGCTGTCAACTACTTCAGAAGACGAGATAATCGCGGTCAAACCATAGCTTAAAGTATATATTAAAAGGTTGATAGTATAGACACATTATGATATGATATGACTATAAAATACTTTAAAAGAGGTGATACCATGGAAGCAGCAATCAGACCATCGGCAGATTTAAGAAATCATTATAATGAAATTTCCAAACAGTGCAAAGAATCAAGGGATGCAGTTATTATTACCGTAAATGGACGAGGTGATACAGCAGTTCTGGGATTACAGGATTATTATCAGATGAAATCTGAACTGGAGCTACTCAGAACACTTGCGGAAGCGGAAGATGACGTGAAAAACGGACGGATAGCTTCAATCAAGGATTCATTTGACGATCTTCGCGCATCTTTACTGGAAAGGAAAGATGGATGAAGTATAAAATCTTACGAACGGATAAAGCAGAGGAACAGCTCCGTGAAATTATTTTTTATATTGCAGATGATTCTGGCAATATTAATATTGCACTAGGATATCTGGATAAGATTGAAACAGCGATTAATCGTCTTCAGGAGTTTCCTGAGTCGGGAAGTGTTCCTAGATATTCGATTTTAAAAAAGCAAGGATATAGGGTGGTAGTTGTTGAAAGGCATCTTGTGTTTTACAAGATCAATGAGGAAGATAAGTTAGTTATTATATATGCCATTGTGGATGGAAGAAGAGAATATCGTAATTTAATATAATAAGTGAAAAAGTATTCAGGAATAATCTGGATGCTTTTCTGTCAAACAAAGCGAGATGGGATAGTTTAAAATAAAAAAAGATGCCTGCCAAGGATCCACCAGGTCCTGACGACATCATTATTGTCTACTCAAGGCATGTTGAAGCAGTTTGTCTGCTTTCGAGGAAAGCTTGATTTTATGCAGGTTTGTGTGATTATAAATTGAATTTATGAGTGTGTTTTGAAAGAATCCTTACTCTACTGTGATAGGTGGGGTGAGGAATTTTGTACGTTATGACCATTACGCCTTTTTTTAGCGTTTACCTTTCTTCTTTTAAAAAGATACGAGATTATATTACAGGATGCTTGACATTTGTAATTTGAAAATGTAATATATACGTATCGACCGAAGGTCGGTACGTATATTTTTAAATGCTATCGACCACCGGTAGAGAAACGTTAGCACAATGGAAGAGGAGAAGCGTAAAATGAAACTATTGTTGAATCTTGTCCGAAAGGACTTTAAAAGAAACAGGGTTATAACAACTGCCCTGGCAGTATTTTTGATTCTTTCCGCTTTTTTTATGTCGGGCGGGCTGAGGGTTACAGGTATCATGATATCTTCATTAAATGGTTTGAATAAGATTGCAGTACCGCCAGAATATGTGCAGATGCATAAGGGAAAATATGATGAAGAAGCATTTAAGGATTTTGTGGAAAAACAAGATGATATAGAAGATGCGTTAGTAGTCAGGATGCTTGATATTAGTAATGGACATATTGTCTACAAGGGAGAATCGTTGGAAAAGTGTCTGATGGACAATGGATTTGTTACTCAGAATGAAAAATTTGATTATCTTCTTGACCAAAATAATAAAATTGCAGTAGTTCAGGACGGAGAAATCGGAGTTCCGGTATACTATGCGGAGGATTTAAACATAAAGACAGGAGATATAATCACCCTCCGAGATGGGAATTATCAGAAAGAATTTAAGGTATCTGCTATTATCCGTGATTCTACTATGAATTCTGCTCTTTCCTATTCAAAACGATTTCTTATTAGTCAGAACGATCAAGATGAATTGGCTCTTCATATGGGCGAATGGGAATATTGTTTTGAATTTCTCTTATATGATAATGCATCCATTACAGTTTTGGAAAATACATATATGGATGCTGGCATGCCATCTAACGGAGTGGCTGTTACAGCGGGGATTTTTAATATGATCAATGCTTTTTCTTATGGATTGATAGCGATTGTAATTATAGCGATCAGTATTTTGTTGATCACCATGTCAGTATTATGCCTGTCTTACATTATACGGGCTACCATGGCAGAAGAAAATCATTCTATTGGAGAAATGAAAGCAATTGGAATTCCAGGAAAAGAAATTGAAAAAATATATCAAATGAAATATATCATACTTGCGCTAGCAGCAGCGGTTATAGGCTATCTGGCTTCTATTCCTTTTGGAGATTTCTTTTCCGAAACGGTAATCAGGTATTGCGGATATGGAAGCAGCCAGTGGATGAAATGGGTATTTCCTTTCGTGGGAGTAGTCCTGCTTAGTCTTTTTGTAATGTTCCGGTGTCATAGGATTATCCGACGGAATTTGAAGAGTACGGTCATGGAGCTAATGCGTGGAGAAGAGAAAATAAAGAAAGAGGGTCATTATTCACTTCCTTCAAAGGGATTTAAGTACCGTAATCTTATCATGGCTTTAGGGGAACTAAAATGTAAGTGGAAGGAATACTTTGTGATTTTTTTAATATTCGTATTTTCTTCATTCCTGATTCTGCTTCCTATGAATATGAATAATACGATTGATAATCCAACCTTTTTAACTTATATGGGTATTGGGGAAAGTGACATCCGTATCGATATTCAGTACAGCGAGAATCTGATTGAACAAAAAGAGGCAGCTATGGCTTATCTGGAAAAGGATTCGGAAATTGATAGATATGCAGTCTACCAGAATGGTTATGTACAGTCTCAGAATGTGGATGGAGAATGGAAATATATTCGTGTACAGAATGGAGATAATTCTATTTTTCCATTAGAATACCTGGAAGGAAATGCACCTGAGGAAAACAATGATATGGCTCTTTCTTATATGAACGCCATTGATCTGGGAAAAAAAGTAGGTGATTCCATAACGGTCACTTATCAGGGAAAAGAACTTATTTTTCGTGTCTGCGGTATTTATCAGGATATTACTTATGGCGGAAAAACGGCAAAAGCCGCCATAGATTTTGATATTAAGGATATAGAAGGTTATATGATCTATATGGATGTTTGTGATGGTATCGATATTGATAAAAAAATTGCTGAAATGAGAACTGCCTTACCTGATAGTAAAATAACCCCTGTTAATGAATTTGTTTTCCAGACACTAAGCGGTATTGTGGAGAATATGAGTCTGGTAGAAGGTGTAGCTATTGTAATTTCCTTACTATTAACTATTTTGATTACTATTATGTTTTTGCAGCTTATCACAGCAAGGGAACACAGTGCAATTGCAATTAAGAAAGCTCTTGGATTTTCAACCCAGGATATTAGGATACAGCTTGGAATTAGGATTCTTTTTATCCAGTTCTTGGCGATTTTAGTAGGAACCATTCTTGCCAATACGCTAGGGGAAGTAATATTTGCCGGAATGCTTTCTTCTGTAGGCGTAGCCAAAATAAAGATGTTGGTAGAACCGGTCTGGGCTTATCTGCTTTGTCCGGCAGTACAGTTATTAGTAGTTGTTATTACTATAATTATTGGAACCAAGATTATAAGAACCTATCATATTAGAGATCAAATAATGGAATAAGGAGCCTGTCCATGATAAAAATTGAACAGATTAGTAAGTCCTTTAAGGACACAAAAGTATTAAATGATATATCATTTGAAATTAAAAAAGGAGATTTCGCTGCAGTTATGGGGCCTTCTGGCTCGGGGAAGTCAACCCTTCTATATAGCATCAGCGGGATGGATAGCATAAGTGAAGGCAGGGTAATGTTTGAAGGCGTGAATATTACCCTGTTGCAGGAAAGTGAATTGTCCAAATTTAGGCTGACAAAGATGGGATTTGTATTTCAGAATGCTCAAATGCTAAAGAATCTGTCTGTTTTTGATAATATAATCCTGCCTGGACTTGTAGCAAAGAAAGAGTCAGCAGAGAAAATCAGAAAACGCGCATCTAAACTGATGGAACAGATGGAGATTACAGGAATTGAAAATCGTGATATTAAAGAAGTTTCAGGAGGGCAACTACAGAGAGCATCTATTTGCAGGGCTATGATTAACAATCCGGAAATCCTTTTTTTGGATGAGCCTACCGGTGCGCTGAATTCGGAAGCTACAGATCAGGTTTTGGAAATATTAAAAAATTTAAACCAGAGCGGAATGACAATCATGACAATAACACATGATCGAAGAGTTGCAGCAAAAGCTAAAAAAGTTCTTTATATAAGGGATGGTCAGGTTGCTGCCTGCAAGGAATTTAAAACAGGTGATGACCGTGTATTAGAACTTGATAATTGGTTAAAAGGGCTGCAATTTCTGACAACGAACAATGGAATATGATTTTCTTTAATAATTGAAAAACACATGGAAAATTATATATGAATACATCGAAAGCAGGTTTTGGATTATAATATGAAAGGGTAGAATCGAGAAATATAGGAAAAAGCATCAGGAGTTTTAGATGCTGCGAAATGAGGTTGATATGTATGAAAACAATTAAAGATGGAGAAGAAAGAAGGAAGGAAATTCTGTTTACTGCAAGAAAATTATTTGTACAGAAAGGATATGATCAGACTTCAATCAATGATATCTTAAAAATTATAGATATTGCTAAAGGAACTTTTTATTACTATTTTTCTTCAAAAGAGGAAGTACTTCAAGCAATTATTATGGATATTGTGTACGAAGGAGCTGCCAGGGCGGAACATATTTTACAGGATACATCCATCCCTTTATTAAATCGTATTATGATGGCGGTAATGGCTCAAGCTCCTGAATTTGAAGGTGCTCATAAACTGGCAGAAGAACTGCACAAAGTGGATAATGCCAAATTAGAACAACAATATCGAAAAACTATGTTAAAAAAAATGACATCGGTTTTGGAAGGGGCAGTGAAAGAAGCCCAAGAACAAGACATTATTCATACAGATTTTCCGAAAGAATGTATTGAATCCATGTTACTTATGGGACATATGATGTTTGATTGTGATACTTTTATATGGAATGCAGAAGAATATCCAGTAAAGGTACAGGCATTTTTATGTAATGCTGAGCGGATGTTTGGAGCAAAAGAAGGAGAATTCCAAGGCTTTATGGAAATGTTTAAAAATTAAAAGGTATAGGCATTTGCGACAAAATTACATGAGCGCCTTGGAGGCAAGAATTATGTCCCTTATACTCTTTAAGAAAAATCTTGGCGCTGATAAAGCCGAGTGGTATAACAATGGTTATCTCAATATATCGTATTCTCATAACCACTCCTCGATTAAAATGCAGTGTCGGTGGCGTATTTTGTAAAATTAATCATCAGCAATGCAATAAATACCACCCAGGGAATCAGGGATAACAAAGAAAAAATCATGCCTAATGCACCGGCCGATGACTGTATTATCATAAAAAAGCCAGAAGCTAATCCCCACAAACCAACCGATTTTTTGAACTTGGGGCTTTTTATTAATTTCCTCAATCATGTCAAGACGTAAGGCCCATAAGAGAGCATTAAGATCCTTAAAATAATAATAAAGATTGGTATATGAATATCCGGTTACCTCAGCCAAATTTCGGACAGTAACGGCTTCATGTCCTTTATCATGGAGGATATCCTTCGCAGCCTCAATGATTTCTTTTTGAGTACGTTCTTTGTCTGTTTCATATAACCTTCGTTTGTTTTAACTATGTTAAAATAATTGAACATAGTTAAAATATATGGTATATAAATAGATCTGTCAAGGGATTTAAAATAATATTTTTTAAAAGAGCATTGTGCGACAAGCGGCCAGGTTATACCTGTGCTATCCTTTTATCCAGGAGGTGTAATATGCATGCATGGGAAGCAATACAAAACTCATTGAACTATATTGAAGACCATTTGTCAGAGAATATAAAGATGGAAACTCTTAAAAACAAAGAAAAGCGTATCATTGATGTGGCACTGGATTGTGGATTTTCAGACCATGCCAACTTTACTGGCTGCTGTACCTACATGGCCGGAGCTGAAGTTAAGGAAACATGGGATAAAACCAACGGAACACAAAAGCCATCGATGGCAACCGTTAGTGCCTATGTGAAAAGCCCTTTGTTTGAATGTCTGTGCAAACATGTGGAGACAGAATATCAGAGCAAGCCTGTGCTGGAATATAGTAGATGTTCCTTGCAGTACGGCTGGAATGTGAAATATAAAAAGGCAGGACGTACTTTATGTACCCTGTATCCAATGGAGGGATACTTTATTGCCCTTATTGTCATTGGTGAACGTGAGCAGACAGAAACCGAATTGATGCTCCCTTTTTTCACAGAGTATTTACAGCAGTTGTATCACGAAACAAAAACCGGTATGGGTCAGAAGTGGCTCATGATTAACGTGACGGACGACGCGGTATTAGAGGATGTTAAGCAATGTATCGCCATCCGAAGAGGTAAAAAAAAGAAGTAATCTGGAGGTAATGAATATGGCAACCATATCCAAAATAAATTTAATAGAGCAACCGGAGCAGCATGTCCTGTCTATCCGCACCGCTATTCATTTCAATGATTACCCGAATACTGCCAAACAAGCCTATGGGGTAATTATGGAGTATGCAGCACGTAATGGCCTGCTGCTCTCCGGTGGACCTTTTGTATGCTACCATAATGCTGATTTAGAAAACCTTGATGTAGAAATGGGTTTTCCTGTTGCCAAGCCAGTATTGGGAAATGGTAATATCACGGGATATACTATTCCTGTTCAAAAAGCGGTGTCAGGCATATTCTTAGGCACTTATGAAGATACTGATCCGCTGATGTTTGAAATTATTCAGTGGATAATAGAGCATGGTTATGAACAGCAAGGAAAGATTTTCAATTATTATTTGAATGATAATAATCGCAATGCAAGTGAACTGCTAACACAGATTGTTGTGCCGATAAAATAGGTTTGACTCCTCTACAGATCATAATTACATTATCTGTGCGATAATAGGAAGTATTGGACATATTCCATCATAAATCGTATACTGGATAATGAAGGCTATATCAGAAATATACTCCAGCAATGTATGCTGAAATGAATGGCCTTCGTGGTTTAGATTTAAGAAACAGGAGATGTGAAATGTCAATTAAAATTACAATCTGCGACGATTCGGCTGAGGATATTGCACAGTTATCAGCAGCTCTTTACGCCTATGATCCCTTGTTTGAAATCACCTCATTTATAAGTGGTAAAACGCTGGTGGATGAGTTCCTGGAAGCAAACCATGCTGCCGATCTTTTATTTTTGGATATTTACATGCCGGGGATCAACGGTATAGAGACCGCACAGAAAATACGCACCAGACACAAGGAGGTCAAAATCATCTTTCTTTCTTCCAGCAAGGATCATTATCCCCAGGCTTATGAGGTATTTGCCTTTAATTACATTGTAAAGCCCTTTGACCGGGAACGGTTATACGCCGTGCTGGATCGTGCCCTTGATGAGCTGCGGAGGGAGAGCGATTATAAAATACGTATTGAGTTCAAGGGAACCGTACATAACGTAGACTGCCGGGATATTCAGTATATTGAGAGTCAGAATAGGGTCCTTTTGTTCCATCTCGCAGACGGAAATGTTCTGCATTGCTACGGGAAGCTGGAGGAAATACTGAAAGGACTGCCGGAGCAATCCTTTGTCCGTTGCCATCAAAGTTTTATCATAAATCTTGCCTATGCGGCGGAAATGGGGGAAAACCATGTCCGGGTGGGACAAACTATGATTAGCATCTCACGAAAGTATTCGAAACACGTAAAAAATCAATACTATACTTCTCTGTTTTCCCATATGGGAGGAGGTAGTTTCCAATGAAAAAACAAATAAGCACCAGAGCACTGCTCATTGCGGGAATGCTTTTTGTCATCGTATTTTCCCATCTGCCGGTGCTATACACTTATTTTTATCATGACCTGACCGGTGCGCCTTCGGCAGAGAACGAAAGGATTGACCTTTCCGGGCTTTCTCCCAGCCGAAGCATCGTTCTGGACGGGAAATGGGACTTTTACTGGAACCGTCTGCTTGTTACCGAACCGGGGCAGGATGCTGCGCCCGATTTTCTCATCCGGGTGCCGGATTACTGGTCACGGTACAAAATAAACGGAAGCTATTTGCCCGTAGACGGATTTGCAAGCTACCGGCTGTCGGTGAAGGGGCTGGAGACTTCCCAGCCTGTTACGGTTTATCTGCCTGATTTCGGCAGTGCGTACCGGGTGTTCCTTGACGGCAAGCTCACCTCGGCAAACGGAACCGTGTCCGAGCTTTCTAAGGAAGTTTTCACCACTACCAAGGCTCAGCTTTTCCCCGTGATGCTCTCCCCTGAGGTAGAGCATGAGGTCATTATCGAGGTGGCGACCACGCGGTTTTCCGGGCTGTACATGGCTCCCATCCTGAGAGAATACAACAATGTCGTTAAGGCCGACAACAGTAGGAATAATCTGCGGTTTATTCTGTTCGGAGCTGCGCTGTTTTCCTTCCTTGTTTTGCTTGTTGCGTATGTCCTGTCTTTTCGGGAAAACAAGCGCTCCGTCTGGCTTCCTGTCATGGGCTTTCTTGTCCTGCTGCGTATCATGCTGACTACGGAGTTCTACAGCTTTTGGCAGGATACAGTTTTTTTCCGTGTTTCATACGAAGCCACCAACCCACTGATGTTTCTCATTTCCTTTGCCTTTCAGTATCTTCTGATCTTCCTGGTTCAGGAGCTGTTAGGAATTGCGTTTTCCCTGAAGGAAAAGCTAAGTCTTCTTATTTATTATGCCGCACTTTTTCTCCTGTACCTTTTCATTCCCCAGGGAGTCTACAACCGGCATCTGACGATTCTGCTGCCGGTCTGCACCTTTGTGATGGAGGTCTATGTATTCTTTAGGATTTACCAAAGCCGGCAGCAAATGAAAAAATACGGCCTGTTGATCTATGGTGGTACGGTGTTAGCCATTACCGGGCTGATCATTGATTCCTATTACATAAATGGCAATATTTATCTTAATCTGTCGTTGGCCCTGCTTGTTCTGTTATCGGTATATCTGATGATTCTCAGTCTGGTTTCCGCCATGGGTGCTGCGGATATTCATAATGAATTTACCGTTGCCGCCGTCCAGTTGGCACAGGCAAGATCACTGATTGCCATGCAGACGGATTATTATGACGCTCTCAGTGCGCAGATTAATGAAGTTCGGGCCGTCCGGCATGATGTCCGTCATTTCGTCAGTGTAATGAGAAGCCTGTCCGGGGAAGGTCGTTTCGAGGAGCTGAACCGGATTTTAAACGAATATGGGGAGAAATCCGATATGGAGCCGCTGCCGGTATTCTGTGAAAATGTTGTGGCAAACTCCATCCTCGGCTACTATTCCTTGCAGTTTGGAAAAAGGAAAATCCATTTCCGCTGTGTCTGCCACATACCAAAACAGCTTTCCGTCCGTGACAGCGACCTCTGTGTTGTTTTGGGAAACGCACTGGAAAATGCCCTGGAGGCCTGCAAAATGCTGAATAACCAGCAACCCGGGTATATTTCGTTAGAGGCAAGAAACGAAAAGGGCACGCTTTTGATAAAAATACAAAATTCCTATAACGGTCTAATAAATCAGAGGGAGGACAGATATCTCTCTACAAAAAGCAGCGGGCACCACGGTATAGGTCTTCAAAATATCAAAAAAGTAGTAGAGGCTTATGGAGGTTTTATTAAAATAGAGCATGGAAAAGAGATATTCATCCTGATGATTGCCTTTCCCCATTCCTCCGATTCCACAGAAGGCTGTACCGAGCCCCCTTTGCCCACAGCCTCCAAACAATCTTAGTTTTTTCGGCAATACCCTGTCAACCGGTTTGGCAGGGTGTTTTTATGTTATTTTCAACATTAAAAATGTCATTTTTGACATTCTGTGTTTAAGGAAAAATTTTCATATATAATAATAGCGGAGGTGATTGCAATGCTTTTTCGGGTTTCTCCGCAAACGGACGGAATGCATCTATATACGGAACCCCACAGCAGATACCGGCTTCCTTACTATACTGTAAAGGAAATGCAGAAGAAGTATCCTGACGGTAATTTCGTCATCGTTGGGGAAATCGGCGGCTTCGCTTTGTCTCCCACCGACGGTGATCAGCTTCTTCTTGAGGACGGGAGTATGCTCTATATTCTCCCGAGGGGAAGTCTGAAAAAAATCTTTGAGTGGATTACCGGGTATATTGAGGTAGAAAAGGATACCTATATTGCAGTTGTCGGGAGTCTGTTCCCTTCCTTTTTGCGGCGTCGATGAAAAAGATAAGATACGTAGCAAAAGAAGGCAGGAGACACAGCGGTATGATTGTGTTACGAAGAAAACGATATAGGAAACACGATACAAGGAGGTAAGATGTTATGAAATTGATAGGAAAACGATTCTGGAGCCTGTTGTTATGTACAGCAATGGTTTTCACCATGCTGCCGGCAACGGTTTCTGCAGCAACAGTAACTACTTATGTGGATGGAAACGGCAGTACCCAGATCGTGGCAGCCACGGTAATTGACAGCTCCACCGCCACACTGACCAGCGGCTGGTACGTGGTGAACAGTACCGTGTCCAGAGGAACCATCACCGTAAGCGGCGACGTCATGCTGATTCTGGCGGACGGCGCGTCCCTGACGGTCACGGGAAATACCAGTAATGCGGGCATTGACGTAACCGGCAGCAATAGTTTGACGATTTATGGTCAGATAATCGGTACTGGCACCTTGAACGCCACGGGCGGCGATAGTGCTGCGGGTATCGGCTCGAGCTATCAATGGGGAAGTACCGCAGGTACAGTTAATATCTATGGTGGAACAGTCATTGCCAGTAGCAGCGGAAATTACAGTGGCGCGGGCATCGGCGGCTGCAGAACTGGTTTAGGCGGTACGGTCAATATTTATGGCGGCACGGTTACAGCAACGGGTGGTGATGGAGGTGCAGGTATTGGCAACGGCAATAATCTTGGCACCAACTACGGTAGTGGCAGTACCAATATCTACGGCGGCAAGGTCACAGCCATAGGCGGCACTTGCGGCGCAGGTATAGGCGGCGGTTATTTTGGCGGCAACGGCAGCGTTACCATCAACGGTGGCACGGTCACAGCCATAGGTGGCTCTAACGGTGCAGGTATTGGAGGCGGCTACAATGGTGGCGGCGGCTCCTGCGTCATCACCGGCGGATCGGTGAGGACTTCCAGCATGGGTTGCACGCCCACCAATGGCAGCGGGAATGGCTCAGCTACGGTCTACCCCGCTACAATTACACTGGATAGTATCAGCACCGCTACAAAGGTCACTTCCCTGACCACAAGCGCAGGCAGCTATGGCATAAACAGCCTATACACCGATATTTCCGGTATGATCTACCTCTGGCTGCCAAAGGATTCGACGGTCACAACGTTGACAACAGCGGCAGGCGGCAGTTATGTGGGTTCGATTACGAATGTCGGCAGTGGTACGGCTTCCGGGACGTTCACTTTGAACCAGGCACCGACGGACATCACTCTGCTAGGCAGTACTGTGGCGGAGAACACTCCCTCCGGCAGTATCTGCAGTAATTTCTTCACCACAGATGCGAATCCAGGTGATACTTTTACCTATTCCCTCGTAAGCGGAGACGGAGATACGGACAACTCTGCCTTTACTGTCTCCGGTCAGGCGTTGAAGCTGAATGTCACACCTGATTATGAAAGCAAAAACAGCTACAGCTTCCGCATAAGGAGTACGGATGCGGGGGGATTATATTATGAAAAGGCATTTACTATTACGATTACAAATGTGAACGAAGCACCGGCTATAAACGTACCGGCATCATTTCAGGCAAATGTTGGCAGCCCGGCCGCTGTCACAGGTATATCCTTTGCCGATCCAGATGCAGGCAGTAATATTGTAACGGCTGCCTTCAACGTTACAAACGGCACATTGACAGCTACATCCCAAGGTGGGGTGACAGCAATAGGCTCAGGAACAACAAACCTGAGCCTGCTGGGAAGCATCGCCAACCTTAACTCTTTTCTGGCGGCTGGCAATCTGACCTTCACCAGTGCGTCGGATGTGTCTGCGCCTGTGATACTGTTGGTCACAATAAATGATAATGGCAATTCCGGTTCAGGCGGTGCGAAGACGGCAAGTACTATAATTCCTATCCTGATTCCGGCAGTGGTCACTTCTGTTTCCCTTCCGTCAAATGGAAGCTATAAAACAGGGGATGCCCTTGATTTCGCCGTCAATTTCAGTAAAGCCGTCACAGTTGATACCAGCGGCGGAACGCCATATTTACCGCTTACCGTGGGGGGCAGTACGGTGCGTGCTGCCTATCTGTCCGGCAGTGGAACCGCCGCACTTGTCTTCCGGTATACGGTAATCTCAGGTGACAGCGATTCGGATGGGGTTTCTCTGGGCACTTCCATTAATCTGAATAGTGGCACCATTCAAAGCGATGCTATTAACGCATTGCTCACACTGAACAGCATCCCAAGTACCTCGGGGGTATTGGTGGATACAGCCCCAACAACGGTTGTCTCTGTCACACCGGCAAATGCCACCGCCAATGTGCCGGTCAGTGGAACTATTACGGTCACTTTCGGTGAACCCATGTCTGCCCATGCAGGAACGGTGACCCTAACGAAGAATGGCGGTTCGCCTGTTACACTGGCTGCAGCCGGCGGAAGCTGGACGGGCAGCACGATTTATAAGATTTCCTACTCCGGTCTTTCTTATACCACGGATTACAACATAACTATTTCCGGTTTTCAGGATATGGCAGGCAATGAGATGACTTCCGATACCGGCCGAAGCTTCACTACGGAGGAGGAGCCCCTGACTCCTTCTGTTTCACCGAAACGCCTGACTATTTACAAAAATGGAAGGGAAGATATTACCGTTGCCTTTGGACAGGGAGCTACGGCAGCAACCGGTGCCTCGATCACAGTAGACAACAACAGCATAGCCTCTGTCAGTGCGGTGCAGGTCACTACACCGGGCGCCATAACTGTTACCGGCCTTGCTGTCGGGTCAACGGACATCACCATAGC
>Ga0207834_1000457_pt1 | contig 14627 bp, 13 predicted proteins | sample LuqExpMetagenom5_FD_187763 | JGI IMG/M metagenome (GOLD analysis project Ga0207834, IMG submission 187763) | Tropical forest soil microbial communities from Luquillo Experimental Forest, Puerto Rico - Sample 5 (SPAdes) | ecosystem: Environmental > Terrestrial > Soil > Tropical forest ...
TGGATGGCAATATGGTTGTCTATCCCCGCGCCAACTATCCGGGGGTGATGGGCTCGATTGGTTCCATGACTTCGCCCTATGGCAGCACGGTTTATGCCGGCATCGCTCCCCCTTCTGCGCCGCCGAATACGCCTACCTGGGCTGGCTATCACGACCTGATCAAGTACGCGCAGTATCAGCAGGACAGCACGCAACCCACCATGCACATACGCTTCAACTGGGTGGTGGATCTTCCCGTGGGACGCAACAAGAAGTTCTTCTCCCACGCCAATCGCTTGGTTGACGAAATCATTGGCGGATTCCAGCTTGCGGGTTCCGGCAACATCTTTGCCGATCTGGTACAAACCACCTCACTCTCCAACTGGGGAGCTACCAGCGAGCTCAAAATCTACAAGCACAAGTATCCGCTTGTAGATTGCACCAGCAACGGAAACTGCTACAAGGAATACCTCTGGTTTAACGGCTATCAGGGACCGTCGAAGGTGAGTGGAAATTCGTACGGAACCTGCACCTCAGGTTGTATTACGGGCATGCCTTCGGACTATCAACCGAACCAGGCTCCCATCGACAACACGCCTAGCACCACAAACTACCAGACCAACAACGTGCAGGTTGCACTGGCCAATGGCTCCGTTCAGACCGTGGCGTACGATGCGGGTCCAATCGGTGCAAATTACCTGCAGAAAACCTGGATTCATGGACCGGTGAACTGGCCCATCAACGCCTCTCTCTTTAAGGTCTTCCCGATCAAGGGACGAGTGGGCATGCGCGTGAACCTGGACGCCTTCAACGTCTTCAATATGCCAGGTGAAAACGATCCGGGAACGGGCGGTTTGCAGAAATTCACCACTTCGAACAACGCTGCACGTCAGTTGCAGATTACGGCACGCCTGACCTTCTAATGCGCTAGAAGACTCGAGAGCCTGATTCGTGAAGAATCAGGCTCTCGGCTTCTGCATTTGCTCTGTACTGTTTTCGGCACGAGGAGGACCCCATGAAAAGACGAGAATTTCTTGCTGGAGCTACGGCCACGGCCACCTCGCTGGCTTTTCAGCCGCATGCCGCAATCGCTGAACCGGCGCGGCGACCCAACGTTATTGTGATTGTTGCCGACCAGTTGCGCTATCAGTCCTGTGGCTATGCCGGCGATGAGTACGCGCGCACGCCCAATATTGACCGGCTTGCCGCCGAAGGTTGCAACTTTCATCAAACCGTTTCCTCCACGCCTGTTTGCTCTGCTTTTCGCGCTTCGTTGCTGACCGGAAAATACTCGCATGGTACGGGAATGGTCATCAATGAGTTGCGTATGAGTCCCGCGCATGAGTGTTTTGGTCATGTTCTGACGCGCTCTGGCTACCGTACCGGATTCATCGGCAAGTGGCATATGTGGGCCAATCAGCTTGGGCATCATAACGTTGTCAAGAACGGTTTTGTGCCGCCAGGTGCGTATCGCCTGGGTTTCGATGGCCTTTGGGCAGGCTACAACTTCAATCACAACTACAAGCGTTCGCCTTATTTCCTCGACGATGCAACGCCGCATTTCCGCGCGGACTATGAGCCTAACGAGCAAACCAATCAGGCGATTCATTTCCTGCGCGAATCCGCGCACCAGCCTGACCCTTTCGCGCTCTTTCTCTGCTGGGGGCCGCCTCATGCTCCCTGGACGTGGGACAACGTGGATGAGCAGCATGCGGATCTCTATCGGGATAAGAAGCTGCCTCTCGCACCCAACTACAGCACGCAACAAGACGATTACTGCGACGCATGGCAAAAGCTGCCACCTAATTTCGACCGCCGCGTGCAGAACTGGATGCGTATCTACTATGCGATGAGCGCCAATATCGACTGGAATCTTGGCCGGCTGATGAAGGCTCTTGAAGAGTCGGGCCAGGCAGAGAACACAATCGTTGTGTTTACCTCTGACCATGGCGAAATGTTTGGTGCGCACGGTCGCCAGGCAAAGCTGACCTTCCACGAAGAAGCCGCTCGCATTCCCATGCTGGTGCGTTGGCCCACACACATTCCCGCAAAGAGTGTTTCGGATGTCACCATGGGCACACCCGATGTTATGCCGACGATTCTCGGTTTGATGGGACTTAAGTCGCCAGCATCGGTGCAAGGGACGGATCTGAGCGCAAATGCTTTGGGTCGTTCTTCGTCGGCACCGGATGCGGCGTATTTGCAGGGGATGGGGGCAACTGCTTCATGGGAAGAAGGGGTTGAGTGGCGCGCTGTACGTGATCAGGAATTCACCTATGCCATCTACCATCGCGACGGCCGCGAGAAGCTCTTCCACAATCGCATCGACCCATGGCAAATGAACGACCTGGCGCAAGAGCGTGCTTTCAGCGCAACGCTTGGCCATTACCGTCAGATGTCGCTCACTTGGCGTAAGCAGTATAACGATGTTTTCGAGTCTGCAGGCTGGTACCGCGACCACTGGACCGTCGACCGCAACATCACCATGACAGCTGATGGTGTATCGCACGACCTCAAAGCACTGGCTGCGCTTGAGCAACGCTGGTTTGCCGGAGGCGTGGGAGAGCGTGCCATTGCAATGGAAGAGATGGAGCACTGAGCTGTTCTGACTGAAGGTACATGAAAGGACATTTTGAAATGTTTTTGCAGCGTATGCGTTCCATTCTTATCCTTACCCTGCTGATGGGCTTTGTCGTTCACGCCTGGTCTGCCAATGAGCCGCGCTCGCGATGGACCGAGGAGCAGGCGTGGAAATACATGAACGCGCAGGCTTGGCCGCTGGGCAGTAATTTTCTTCCTGCCAACGCGATCAATCAGCTTGAGATGTTCCAGCGCGATAGCTTCGATCCTGCGGAGATTGACAAGGAGTTCTCTTGGGCGGAAGGCGCCGGCATGACGACCATGCGTATCTTTCTGCACGATCTGTTGTGGCAGCAGGATGCGAAGGGCCTTCTGGACCGCGTTAACGTGGTGCTCGACCTTGCTGCCAAGCATCACATCAAGCCAGTTCTGGTGCTCTTCGATTCCTGTTGGGATCCTGCGCCACGGCTAGGACTTCAGCACCCACCCATTCCGGGAGTACACAATCCAGGCTGGGTGCAGAGCCCCGGCATCCGCTTGGCCGATGCCAGCCTTCAACCGCATTTCAAGGCCTATGTTGAAGGCGTGATCGGCGCCTTTGCGAATGACCAGCGCATCCTGGCCTGGGATCTGTGGAACGAACCGGATAATCCTGGTGGTGGCCACTATCCCAACAATCTCAAGAACAAGGTCGAACTGGTCAATCGGACGTTACCGCTTGTTTTTGCCTGGGCGCGCGCACAGGGGCCGGTGCAACCACTGACCAGCGGCGTATGGAAGAAACAAGCTAAATGGGGCGATCCCACTGCGTGGTCTGCCACGGAGCGTATTCAGCTCACGGAGAGCGATATCATCAGCTTCCACGACTACTCCTGGCCGGAAACCTTTGAAGCACGCGTTGTCAGCCTTGAGAAGCTCCATCGTCCCCTGCTGTGCACCGAGTACATGGCGCGCGGTTCGGGTTCCACCATCGACACGATTCTTCCCGTTGCGGCCAGCCATCACGTTGGCATGATCAACTGGGGGCTGGTGCAGGGCAAAATGCAAACCTACCTGCCATGGGATAGTTGGCAGATTCCCTACGTGCAACGCGCACCTACGGTCTGGTTCCACGACCTCTTCTATCCCGATGGCAGGCCCTATCGCGCGCGCGAAATCGAAATCCTGCGTGCCACTGCAAAGCAAATGCACCAAACGCGGCCGGAGTAATCCGCGCTGCGGTTTGGGGGCTGGCCCGTACATGCTCGATGCGGTGTGCACAAAGGCAGGCAAGAGCCTGCAGAATGTTGAACGATGTGTTGTTCACGAAGCGGATGCTGAGAGCATCCGCTTCGCATCTTGAGGCCAAACTATCTTCAATTTGCTTGCGTCAGCGTGAGATCCGGATGGGGGAGTCAGCAGCGCCCCAAAGCCGCTTTGCGAAGGACGGGTCTGGGCCGTAGTGGAGAATGTCCATGACATCCTTCACGACTGTTTCGGCAACCAGCGCAGTTCCCTTCATTCCAGATCCAAAGAACGTTTCGTTATGGCTGCAGGAGCGTCTTGATGGCTCGCCGTTCGTCCATGGCGCGATATCCTTCTGCGACTTGGTCGAGGGGCAGAGTCAAATCAAAAACCCTTCCTGGGTTGATTTTTCCGTTCAGTATGAGGTCGATCAGATGAGGCAGGTACCGGCGCACCGGAGCCGGACCGCCATGAAGGCGAACCAGTTTGAAGAACAATTGCTGCCCGTCCAGTTGGACACCGTGCGGAACGCCAACATAGCCGATAGAACCACCCGGACGCGTGCATTGAATCGCCTGCATCATGGACTCCTGCGTACCGACGCATTCGAGCACTGAATCAACACCAACGCCTTTTGTGAGTTCCTTGATGCGGGCAACGCCTTCATCTCCGCGTTCGATCACAATGTCAGTTGCCCCAAACTCTTTGGCGAGCTTCTGTCGCGTCTCATGCCGGCTCATCGCAATGATGCGCTCCGCTCCCATCTGCTTTGCCGACAGCACCCCGAGCAGACCGACTGCGCCGTCACCAACGACCACAGCCGTTGAGCCAGGCTTCACATTCGCTGCGTCAGCAGCGAACCAGCCGGTTCCGAGCACATCGGAGCTGGCAAGAAGACTGGGCAGCAAACTGCTCGATGGGAGTTCTGGCATGGCAACAAGCGTTCCGTCCGCGAACGGAACGCGGGCGTAAGGGGCCTGCGCTCCCGACATGAATTCAAGGTTCTGACATCCGGACTGGTAGCCAACCTGACAATTCGGACACGTGTTATCAGAGATGCAGAACGATCCGACTACAAATTGGCCGGGTTTGATGGTCTTGACCGCGCTTCCAACCTCCTCCACGATCCCGCAATATTCATGCCCCATGGCCATCGGTTGCTGGATCTGCTGGATGCCGCGAAACGGCCACAAGTCTGACCCGCACACGCATGTTGCCGATATTCGGAGGATTGCGTCTGTAGGCTTTTGAACTTGAGGCTCTGGCCGGTCTTCAAAACGAATGTCCCGCGCGCCGTATAGAACTGTTCCTCGCATGTAATCTCCTTCTCTTACTTTGAGCGTTTCTCAAACACTTCTTTCGCCACAGGCAGCGCCGAAAAGATGTTAGGCCATCCTGCATAAAACGCGAGATGCGTCAGCACCTCGGAAGCTTGCGTCTGTGTCAGCCCGTTATCCATCGCCCGGTTCAGGTGATACGTGATCTGAGCAACGTGGCCCGATGCGATGAGCGCACTGATCGTCACGAGACTTCTGTCGCGTGGCGTAAGCGCGGGACGCAGCCAGAGATCCCTGAACAGCAAGTCTGTCGTGTATTGAACAACTCCAGGAGCAACGATCCCGAAACTCTTCTCGACGGTACTGGCTCGCTGCGCTTCCGCCTCCTCGTCGAGCGGTAGTAAGTGAGGCGAAACTTCAGGGAGTTGATCAGCACCGATCCCGCGCTCGGCAAAGATATCCGTCAGGATCGGCACGGCCGACAAAGCATTTGACCAGCCAGCGTAGAAAGCAAGATGCGTGACGATTTCCGAAAGTTCGCTCGCCTTCACGCCGCTGTCTAGAGCTATGTTGAAGTAGTGCCGCATTCCAATGGCCTGGATCCGCGCGATCAAAGCTGAGACAGTTACGAGGCTTCTGTCTCGCGGAAGCAAACCGGGACGTTTCCAGAGGTCTTCACTGATTGACTTCTGTGTATAGTTCGCAAGAGCCGGCGAAACAGCCCGAATATTATCCGGCGTCAGTGCCGACTGAGGTATTGAAGGTGTGGTCATTGCTTATGCTCCATTTCCGCCAACTGATTCATCGCTAGGGCGCGCAGTCTGCCGGTAACTTCACCGGCCAACCAGCTTCTCGTGGAACGCAGGATAGCGTGCGCCAGCGATCTCGATGTCGGCTGAGGCTTTGTCAATTGCAGCCAGATCGTCCGCAGTCAACTCAACGTTGACGGCCCCGATGTTTTCCTCGAGACGGCTGAGTTTGGTAGTTCCCGGAATCGGCACGATCCAGGGCTTCTTGGCCAGCAGCCACGCCAGCGCAATTTGGCTGGGCGTGACCTTTTTCTGCACGGCGAACCGGGTCACCATGTCTACCAAAACCTGGTTCGTCTTGCGGTTCTCCTCACTGAAACGTGGAACTGTGTTGCGGAAGTCAGTACTGTCGAACTTCGTTGCGGCAGTAATTGCGCCTGTAAGGAATCCTTTGCCAAGAGGACTGAACGGCACAAATCCTATTCCAAGCTCCTCAAGCGTTGGAAGGATCTCCGTTTCGGGCTGACGCCAGAATAGAGAGTACTCACTTTGCAGCGCCGCCACAGGTTGGACCGCATGAGCACGACGAGTGGTCTGAGCCCCGGCTTCAGAGAGGCCGAAGTGCTTCACCTTGCCCTGCGTAATGAGATCTTTCACCGCGCCTGCGACATCTTCAATGGGAACCTCAGGATCGACGCGGTGCTGATAGAAGAGGTCAATTGCTTCAACGCGTAACCGCTTCAGCGATGCATCCGCCACCTGTTTGATGTGCTCCGGGCGACTGTTGAGCGCGTTCCACCGGTTGGTGTCGCCCGGATTTGGCGCCCACCCGAACTTGGTTGCAATCACCACCTGGCCGCGGAAGGGTGCGAGCGCTTCTCCGAGAAGTGCCTCATTTTCCAGCGGGCCGTAAGCCTCGGCAGTGTCGAAAAAAGTGATGCCGCGCTCAACAGCGGCATGCAGGAGCGCGGTCATCTCCCGCTTGTCCTTTGGTGGCCCATAGGACCAGCTCATGCCCATACATCCCAGTCCCAGAGCCGAAACCTCGAGCCCGCTCTTGCCCAACACGCGCTTCTGCATCGTTTGCCTTCTCGGTCCGCTCATTTTGATTCCGGGCCGTTGTAGCGTTCCCATACAACGCGCCAGTGTTCGTCTGCCCGCGCCGCCTTCACGATCATCCGGTTGCCGAAAATCTCAAAGGTGCGCAACAGATCCTTACCGATCAGGCTGCGGACTAACGCGCCTTCAACGTGAAAAGTGAACGTGTGCGCTTGCTCATTCACGGTGTAGCTTCCATAGGAAGCCTCGTATCCGCCTTGCGCATACTGCTCGGGGCCTGCCGACGTCCCCTGTTGCCTTGGTTCGCGGTCCATCACCTGGACGGACAAATGCCCATCCCGAGTGAAGACAAACATCCCCTCCGAATCGACGGCATGTACCGCGCCATCTGGGCCAGGCTGATCGAGCTCGACTAGCTTCCATGCGCCGACAAGCTGATCGCGGCTTTCTCTGGATTGCGTATGGCCGGGTGCTGCATCAAAAGTAAGAAGCAGGGCGACTGCAAGGATTATGATCAGCGATCTCATTCGGAACTTCACCTCTCACTTTCGCAATAGCTTGAATGCCTGATTCCAATGACCACCTGCAAACGCCGTAATGATCCAAATCATGGCCGCGGCTTCAAGATAATGCGAGAACCCTATGCCACCGACATCGATTGAATTCCAGCCGAAGTCATTGCAGATGCGCGAGACCTGTTCTTTTGCTTTGGGATCGTCGCCGCACAGGAACATGTCCGGCGGGCCACTTGCGAACTGTGGCTTGTAAAAATGGGCGTTACCCACGGAATTGAAGGCCTTGACGACGAACGCGCGGGGCAGCGCCTTTTGGATGAGCTCACCGCTCGACGTGCCAAGCCCGCCGATCAGCTTGGGCGGAATGCCCCCCGATATGTCCAGAGGATTCGTTGCGTCGATGACAACCTTGCCGCTGAAGTTCTCGGTTCCTGCCACCAGGACCGCTTCCACGGCCTTGGCCCCATTCACTGCGATCACCACGATCTCTCCGAACCCAGATGTTTCGCTCAACGTACCGCTTGAAGCGTTCTTGCCGCTTTCCTGTACCCAGGAATTTAGCTTTTCTGGCTCTCGTGATCCCAGCATGACCTCGTTGCCTTCATTCAGGAAGCCGCGGGCTAGAGATTTAGCAACGTCACTTGATCCGAGAATTCCTACTCTCATGTTTTCCTCTCTCTATTTCAGCCAATGTGTGTTGACGTTTCAGTCCGGTCCACTCAGTTTCCGGATTCGCATTCGCAGACCGCAGAACCGACTTCGATGAAGTTGGAGTCGTGGCGAACGTCAACGACTGAATCCGATCTGACGCGATTGCCAACCGTCTGCGATGCGAGAACCATCGGAGGGAAGTGAACCATGCATCTTCAGAAATAGCCGAACACGCTTTCCGGACACTTTCCCGATCCTGCCAATTTTTTGCCTGATCCTGTTTGGGTATTCATTTTTTGAGAATTTGTGGGTGATTCGGTAGTACGCTCTGAATCGAGGACGAGAAGAGGTTTGGTGCCCAGAACGAATCCAAAAGCTATGGGGAAAAAGCCGGCACTGGCGGAGATGCGCCGTGATCTGGCCGAGAGAATCTCCGCCCATACGTCATCGTGCGGCGAGAATGTGACTGCGGTGCAAGGTCTGTCACTCTTTCGTCAGACCGCCTGCACACCCTGCTATATGGCATCGGTCGAGCCCAGCGTATCGCTCTTCGTGCAGGGCAGAAAACGGATCAACATCGGAGGTGTCGAATACCTGTGCGATGATTCCTCATTCCTGGTGGCATCTATTGATGTGCCAGTGCAGAGCCAGATCATTGCAGCCTCAGAAGCCGTTCCCCAGCTCGCCATGCGCCTGAAGCTCGATATGCAGATCGTTCGTGAAGTTGTAAGCAGGGAAGATCTGCCTGAGTCGACAGGCCCAACCGAACGGCGAGGGCTTGCCGTGGGGCAGACCACAACCGGCCTTGTCAGCGCTGCAACACGCCTGGTCGATTTGCTCGATACGCCAGAGGATATTCCGTTCCTCGAGCAACTGATCGAGCGAGAGATTATCTACCGCATTCTTCGAACGCCACAGGGAGAACGTCTTCGCGCAATCGCAACCTCCGGGAATCTCAGCCAGAGAGCAGCAAAGGCCATCGCATGGCTGAGCACAAACTACGCAAAGCCACTGCGCATGGAGGAGCTCGCAGAGATTGCGCGCATGGGAGTTTCAACGCTCCATCATCAGTTCAGAGCTTTGACTGCGATGAGCCCGCTTCAGTACCAAAAGCATCTCCGTTTGCGTGTTGCGCGGGAGCGAATGTTGAAGGACGGCATCGATGCAACGACCGCGGCATACGAGGTCGGATACGAGAGCGTCAGCCAGTTCAATCGCGAGTACAGCCGCTTCTTTGGCCAGCCCCCGATGCGCGACATCAAGGCACTTCGCGAGGGCAAAGTAGTCGCGATCGATGCCGCATAATTACCAGGGAGCAGTGCACATGGCCCTCGAACCGGTTAATTTTCGAAGCGGCTCTCCGCGCACAGCTATCCAGATAGGCCGCCAAGCCGCGCGGTCGCCGCGATTTCTTCAGTGCATTTGAAGAGGCGGAACGTGCGGTATGGCAATGCCTCGCGGCTACTTCTTCGGGGCCTTCATCTCGTGGCCGTTCTGGTGCAACACCAGATGAGTCACCTTGCCTTGGTCATCTTTGAAAAACTCGATCTTGGCGTCGATGACCGTGGGAAAGAACACCGTCTCGGATTCGGCGAAGAGCGGAATCTTTTGCTGCCCTGTTGCCTGGCTTATGAGCTGCCCGTTTTCTACAGTGAACACCAGGTCGAACTGCGGCGTCAGAGCGAATGTCCCTGCATATTGGGCGATGATCTTGGGATCGACTGCGATGGCGGTGCGCACGATGGGTTTGAAGTCTGCCCAGCCGTACTCTGCGGCGATGGCGTGCAGAATCTCCTCGGCCAGGACGCCTCCGTTGTCTCCGTTGGTCATAACGAATGCGCCTTCCCCCTCTTTCTCGTAGGCGAAGAAGTTGTTGCGGAATCCCGCGTTGGCCCCTCCGTGGGAGAAGAACGGGTCAGCGTCAGCGCCGCCGATTTCCGGGCCCAGGCCCCAGTGGCCCATGCCGGCGGTAAGCATCTGTCGGGTCATGTCCTGGGAGAGCACGTGGTTCGCCTTTCCCTGCAGGGAGCCTTCCACTTCCATGGCATAGCGGGCTAGGTCGGAGGGCGTGGTCCAGAGGCCCGCGGCAGCCATCTCCGGATAGGTGTGCGCGCCGCCTGCAATGGGTTCGCCCTTGCCGTTGTAGGGCGTGGCGGCCGAGGCCTGCAACGCCTTGGGCAACGGCTGCTCGTAAGTGCTATGCGTCATTCCGATAGGGCCCAGCACGGTATCGTGCAGCAGCTTTTCGAACGGCTCTTTGCTGACATCGACCGCAGCCTGCTGCATGATGGTGTAGCCGCCGCCTGAGTAATTCCAGCGCACGCCAGGTGCGGCCTCACTTCGAATGGCCGCAGTGTTGGCGGGCTTCTCGCCGTTAAGCACCTGCACCAGCGTGGGCACAGGCTCGGTGGAGGCGTAGCCGGGAAATCCATGGACGGTGGTGCCGCCTGTGTGGGTGAGGAGTTCGCGGAGAGTGAGCGTCTTGCCCGCAGCCACGGGGTCGGCGGGAAACTTCCAACTGGTCAGGTAGGAGTTGATGTCGCCATCAAGAGTGAGCTTGCCCTGCTGAACCAGCCGCAATGCGGCCATGGCGGCAAGCGGCTTGCTGATGGAGCCGGCCTGAAACATGGTCTCGGCAGTGACCGGCGGACCGCCGATGGTGGCAACGCCAAAGCCGCGCGCCCACTCGATGGTGCCGTGATGCAGCACGGCCACGCTTACCCCAGGAACATTCAGTTCCTTCATCCGGTCCGCAAGCTTATGAGTAGCGTTTGGATCGCCCTTGAGGACGATATTGCCCGTGAGCCCATCTTGAATGTGCTGAATGTGCTGCGCCACGGTAGGGGAAACCGGTGGCGCTTGTCCGGCGGCAAAATGCACGGTCAGGCAGGTGAGAGCGAGGAGAGCAAGGCGGCTGGCGACACATTTCATGGCGGGAATTCTCCGCATCCACGATAGCACCCAACCCGCCTGCGCCCAGTTCACCCGCTGAAAAGCACCGTCTCTTACAGCGCACGATTCAGCGCTCATCGCTCTTTCGTTGACGCGCCAACCCGCCACACGTTTCGGAATTTCTACCCTTGGCGGCCTTCCGTTACGAATCTTCCGTCGACGAGTGATTTGGCAATTTTTGACTTAGTGCAGATACAACACTCCCGCGTAGTGTGTTTGCGGGGGCTATCCTGGCAATCGCTCCCCTTGGCTGAAGGTGCTGGGTATTTTTGCTTCTGCCGAGGGTCGGTTGTCGTCATTTTCAGAGTGATTGCCCGAGGCGCTTTTCGAGACATGAGCGGAAGCTGCGGCTGATCCGGGTGCGCGTGCCACTTTTGAGCAGAACGTCGAACTCACCGTGAGAAATCGGCTCGAGTTGCTGTATATCCTCGATGTTCACGATGGTCGAGCGATGTACGCGAATAAATCGTGCAGGATCGAGTCGTGTGATGAGCTCAGCCAGTGGCGAGCGATAGAGCAGCTCGCCTCCGCCGGCAAGAGGGCGCAGATGCAGGTTGACATAGACTCCGGCAGCTTCGATCCACTCAATATCTGTGACGCGGAGAAAACGCGTGATCCCTCCGGATTTGACGACCAGGCGGTCGAGCCAATGCTGTGGCGCGGCAGTTGTAGACACCTCTGAAATCATGCGAGCCAACTTCGCGCCGAACTCAGAGAAATTGCGTTCTTCGAGGCGGCTACGAACTCGTGCCATGGTGGTCTCGTAGCGCTCATCGCTGAAGGGTTTAAGCAGGTAGTCCAGGGCATTGGCTTCAAAGGCTCGCACAGCGTGTTGGTCATAAGCGGTGACAAAGACGGTAAGCGGCATGGCTTCGGGACTGACGGTGTTCACGATGTTCTCCATAACGCTGAGTCCGTCCAGTTCGGGCATCTGCACGTCGAGAAAGACCAGGTCAGGATGATGACATTCGATGGCGCTGATAGCTTGCAGGCCATCGCTGGCTTCCAGGATGGTTCCGACCATCGGTTCTTTGCACAGCACATCGAGGAGGCGCTGGCGCGCGGGTGCCTCGTCGTCTACGACCAGTACGGTGATAGGTTCAATTCGCTTCGGAATCACTCGGCTCACTCTCACGCTGGGTCTCTGCGTTCAAGCGCAGAGGTAGAACGATAATCGCCTCCGTACCTCCGCTTTCACGAGGACGAACAGAGAAGCGGCTGGCTCCATTGGGATGCAGGCCGATGATACGCTCGTTGGTGGCAGAGAGGCCAAGGCCTGCAGATTTTTGCAGCGTCCATGCAGGCGGAAGTCCTATACCGTCATCGGCGACACGAATTTCTAATTGGTGTTCAAGTTTTTGCGCAGAGACAGTGACCGTTCCGCCGGCGGCGCGCGGCGAGAGACCGTGGCGGATGGCGTTCTCCACTAAGGGTTGGAGTACAAGCGACGGAACGGATGCATACTTCACTTCTGGCGCGATCTCCATCACGATGTGCAGGCGGTCTCCGAAACGAATTCTCTGGATGGCAAGATAGAGATCGAGAAATGCCAGTTCCTCCGTAAGCAGGACTTCGTGACGGTCTTTGTTTTCGAGTGAGAGGCGCAGCAGGTCGCCTAAATGCTCGATCATTTGGCGGGCCAGGCGCGGATCGCGTTCTACCTGCGAAGAGATGGTGTTAAGCGCGTTGAAGAGAAAGTGCGGATCGAGCTGCATGCGCAAGGCATTGAGCCGTGCTTCGGTGAAACTGCGCTCAAGTCGCTCCATGCGCAACTCGCTTGAAAGATAGCGCCTGAAATAGAGATGAGCCTGCCACATGCCAACAATGAGGCAATAAACCAGCACGCTCCACAGGAACATGCCACGAAGTGAATTCGTGAGTAGTTGCAGATTCATACGCTCGATCAAGCGTGACCACTCGAGCCCACCCATCGCCGTCATGATTATCGGAGCTAGATAGATGTAGAGTGTGGTGAAGACGGGGCTGAGCAGCAGATGAGCGGCAATGCGCCATCCCATCCGGCGGCTGGTGAAAGGTAGACGCTGGTCCACAGCGATAATCAGCGGCGTGATCAGGCCCCATGTCCACCACGATGCGATGGACAGAAGCACGGTACCGCGCCAGTCTCTTCCGTTGGCAATGTTAGGAAGGGCGAAGACGACTCCGAGCACTGTCCAGAACAAAACAGCCAGCGCAATGAACTTCAGCCGCGATTGAGTTTTTGAATCGGTCACGGAGTTCCATACGAGGCAAGCAGCCTCATGGATATTGTGCTCCAAGAGGCTGCGTCGTTGCCCAAGTGGGGTTTGGAGTCCTTACTTCTGCAAGGCCGAAAGGCGGTTGCGTTCGGCAAGATGAATGCCTTTGAGATCGTTGACCTGCATCTTAATGCCCCAGCCATAGAACTGTGTGGCTATGGCGATAGCGATCTCGTTTTCACCTACATGCAAAGGAAGATCGAAGGAGCCGTTGTCGAGTGAGAGCCGGCCATCGGGCTTCTTACGCGCTTCAGGTGGTTGATACATATTCTTATCGGAATAGACCAATTTGCCGTTGACGAAGACCCACGCCTCGCGTAGCCAGCCAAAGTCGACCTTTTTGGTTTGCGCTTTGTTCGAACGGACAGTGGTTTTGAGCCATGCCAGCGTGCGCGTTTTGCGGTCTGTAGGCAGACCATTGATTCGGCTGATATTGATGAGGCCAGCGCGCTCGGCTTCAATAGGCGACCAGCCATTGACTGGTAGATCGGAGTAAGCAGGCTCTTTGCCTGCGTCAAGCGTGCTCCAGGAAGAGAGTTGCCAGTTGCGCACCAGGCGTTTGTCTGTGTCGGTTGAGTCGGGATCGGGCTCAGGGGCAAGTCCATCGGTTGCTCCGGGTGTAATGACGAGATTGGCGAACGTACCCGGCCCTTGCAGGAAGATGCCGCCCTCCATCGTATCCCCTTCGAGGCGGCCAATCTTCAGCGCGGGTTGCGTTGCACTGTTGATGTAGATCTTCATGCGCTTGCCGGAGATGACCATGCGGATGTGGTTCCACTCCATACCGTCTTTGAGCGGAGCGGGGGCTTGGAACTGCGGAAAGACGTCCCAGAGCAGAACACCCTTCGTATAGGGAGCGTACTGAATGCAGTCTTCAGCCTGGTCGCATTTGGGGCGAGGCCTCAGGTAGAAGTCTTCGTAGGTATCTTTGTCGCGATAGCGGAATGCGATGCCCGCGCCCATGCTGCCATTGGGCTGCGTGTCAAACTCGATGGTTCCATCATGAAAGGTGAAATCTTTGAGTAGTGCGTAGCCTTTGGAGACCTTCATGACGTCGCTCGCAGGCTCATTGCTGCCGTGAGCCTGGAGGAATTGGACGTCGCCTTTCACCTCCCATCGATCGGCTGTCATGGCAATCTTCTGCGGCTCGGCAGCTCTCAACATCGGTGTTAAGGCCGCAAGTAAGGCCAACATGCCAATCAACGGAGAAAGAACAGATCGAAATGCATTCTTACGGATGAAAGTTGAGATTTTCATGCCGCCAATTTACTTGGTGGTTATGGCGGGCTAAAGAGAAATGTCACCAGATGGATTATGACGGTGTGAAGCGGTCCAGCATCTATGTCAGACGACTGTCGGGCTCCTGCTCTACCAGCGCGCAAA
>Ga0207834_1000458_pt1 | contig 14618 bp, 10 predicted proteins | sample LuqExpMetagenom5_FD_187763 | JGI IMG/M metagenome (GOLD analysis project Ga0207834, IMG submission 187763) | Tropical forest soil microbial communities from Luquillo Experimental Forest, Puerto Rico - Sample 5 (SPAdes) | ecosystem: Environmental > Terrestrial > Soil > Tropical forest ...
ATTGGACTTATAAATATTCAGTTTATCGTATTAAAGGAAAAGGTATATGTAATTGAGGTTAACCCCCGTTCCAGTCGTACGGTACCATATATCAGCAAGGTAACCGGATTACAGATCGTAGATATCGCAACCAAGGTCATTCTCGGAGATAAAATTAAATCCTTAGGTTACACTCCCGGATTATGGCCGGAGTCAAAATATATCGCAATCAAAATGCCTGTCTTTTCCTTTGAAAAATTAAGGGGAGCAGAAATCAGCCTCGGACCGGAAATGAAATCCACCGGTGAATGCCTTGGTATCGCTGAGGAATTCCATGAAGCATTATACAAAGCTTTCCTTGGTGCAGGCATCAACCTTCCGAAGCATAAAAAAATGATCATGACTGTAAAAGACTCCGATAAGGAGGAAGCAATCAGTATCGGCAAACGTTTTGCAGCACTCGGTTACGAGATATATGCAACCGCTGGAACAGCAGAGATCCTGAAAGAGAATGGAATAGCTGCAATCAGCATCCGCAAGATTGAGCAGGAGAGCCCGAATATATTAGACCTTATCCTGGGCCATGAGATCGATCTCGTAATCAATACACCAACTCAGGGACGTGATAAGACACGTGACGGCTTCTTAATCCGCCGTACCTCCATTGAAACCGGTGTTACCTGCTTCACAGCACTTGACACGGCAGCAGCTCTCTTAACCAGTATGGAGAATGCAAATGATGATATCACACTTGTTGATGTAGCTAAAATATAATGTAAAGATGCTTTCTGTAATATATTACTGCCAGCTGCTGCTTTACAATAAGGGCTGCCTGGCGGCAGCATAACTATCTTGCTTTATAGACAATGAATTAGTGCGATTGTTGAACTGTAGGGTTTAGCAATTGCACTTTTTTATTGTTCTACTTTGCAGCTACAAGCTTCAAGCCAATTATTCCGGTTATGATTAATCCAATACAAATCAACCTGAAGATATCAACCGGTTCTTTGAATAGAATAATTCCTAAGGTCACAGTACCAACGGTACCGATGCCAGTCCAAATTGCATATGCAGTACCCAAAGGTAAGTATTTTAGTGCTAAAGATAGAAAATAAAAACTCGCAATCATCCCAAGCACAGTTAATACACTTGGAACAAGCTTTGTAAACCTTGCGAATATTTTAGGCAGATAGCCCAACATACTTCAAAAAGACCTGCAATTACTAAAAGTAACCATTTCATATTATCACTCTCCCTGTAAAATTTAAAATTGAAAGAAACATGCTTCGTGGGATCCTCCGGTTCGTATACGCACAAAAAAAGCCTGAGAAGATATTGAAAAATATCTCCCAGGCTTTTATCCTTCCGTGAACACAGCATACTGTGCGTTTTATCTTGGACCAGACCAGTCAGAAATCTGTTTGTGGAACCCTATAAAACTTTTCTATTCAATTATGTTCTTAATACTAACAAAAAGAATATGGCTAGTCAATAGATATTGAGTAATAAATCATTTCCAGCTGATTCTGCTTTCTCAATCGCTTACAGCTTTAAATATACGAAAGCGCAAAGTTAATCTCAAATTAGTGTAGAAGCTTGTTGTTAATCCATATATAAAAATAGAAGAAACTTTCCCACATATATTTACATCATAGCTTCAGTTGTGGTAAATTCTATTCAGATTGAATGTATAAAGATATATTTTTGAATAAGCTTAGGAGGTGTATTGAATGATAACTCATATATATTTTGTAAGGCATGCCCAGCCGGAACATGCCTGGGAAGAGGATCGGACCATATGTCCAATGAAATACGGCAAGCCAAATGAATAAGTATTAAGATGTACTTACATAGAAGTAGGTGGAATACTTTCAAAAAGGTATGAAATATCCGAAGGGGTTATTAAAATGCAGAAAAAATATAGACACAAACTCAATATGCTGGAGCCTGGAGCGAAAATGTGTACTGGAATCGGCCTTGGATTAATAATCAGTTTCATATCCTGGCTGGCAGGCTGCTACATACTTACAGTAATTGCAGGTGCAATCGCATCAATACTGACAGTTCTATTATTCATCCTGATAATCATAGAAGCCCATCAGGATAAGGTCCTCTATGAAGAAGCCAAAAAGAGCGACCCAGATATTAAATAGCATCAAGCGGGAAAGTTAAGAAGTTTATAAAATACCTGCTAAAGATCCCCACCTGCGCATACCTTCCGGCAAACATTCATACCCTCCAGTAAATGAAAAACACGTACCGAAAGGTACGTGTTTTGTGTATGCAAATTATGAATCATCTTAGCTGTCAGAAATTACTTCTAAATTAATTTGATTGTGTTTTTGCTAGATCTGCATTTCTCTTATCACGCAGGTCAGCAAGCTTAAACTTATCATCTAAGAAACGGTTAAGGTTACTAATAAATGAAGCTGACGAGGTGGGGTCATATTTCGTATTGAAATATTCATCCAGTGCTTTAGTCAGATCGTCCACCGGGATATAATCCAACTCTGGATGGTCATTGAAATAAGTTTCCAATAAAGGCGCATCCTCCGGAGTGATTACAATTACAGTGCAGCGAGAGAATTTGCGGGTTCCGTCACTGTCTGTAGCATCAATCTCAGCAAAGACATAGGTTAAACCATATTTCTTTCCTGTTATTCTGCCACCGGTACTTACCGATGCGATAGAAGAATCATTGCTGGAATATCTTGCATCTTCTACGGTGTTACTCGGCTTCAGTATAACATTCAGGAAATCGGATTTATCTAAGCCGATTACCATTCGTGATTTGGTTACCTTAACGCTGAATGCCGGGAGACCTACGGTAACTTCACAGGTTAAATTAGTAACAGTAGCACCATCTTTGATGGTAGCCGTAACAATGGTATTGCCAACTTTACTAGCAGTTATGGTACCATCATCACTTACAGAAGCAATTTCCGCATCGTCGGACTTAAATAACAGTTTTGCATTTTCACCCAAAGGGTAAACTTTCAATGCACGTGATTTGCCTTTTACTAATGTAATGCTCTTAAGATTTAATCGATAGCCGTTATCCTTCTCATTATCAATACTTGATGCTTTTGCTGAAGTAAAAGGTAAAAGTAAAGTAAATAAGAGAAGAAAGCCAAACGTTATGAGACATTTACTTAATAATTTGTTTTTCATGGCTGTTCCTCCGAATTCTGGAAATCCTTTTGTCACATCCTATCTATTCTGAGACTATCATAACAATTGTTTTTGTCAGAAAAGTGTCATAATGTAAATTTTTATATAATAAATTCTATATATATTCCATTAAATATTCCTGGAAATACCAAAAAAATAAATAAGAAAACTGGAACCAAACATCTTATTAACTCGTCTATAAAATGTTTGTTTATTAAAAGTTATCAAAATATGTAAAATTTTGAACTTTTGGTTATTAACTAGTTTTTCTACTTGTTTTCATACTGTTATATAAGATATAATCAAATAGTATGAAGATTCATGTTTTTTACGCTTAGGATGAACGGGAAAAGGAACTATGAAGGGAGATTTTGTGATGCAGCATATATTAATCGCAGATGACAATCGTGATATTACTGATATTTTATCGACTTACTCCAGAATGGAAGGCTTTGAACCTGTTGTAGCGGGAGACGGAGAGGAAGCAATCAGACTGTTTGCTGAGTACAATCCGGATGTTGTGCTACTGGATGTAATGATGCCGAAGGAAGACGGATATGAGGTATGCAGGAAGATAAGAAGCAAATCCAATGTACCGGTTATACTGATTACGGCAAGAGGTGAAGACTTTGATAAAATAATGGGCCTGGATATCGGTGCTGATGATTACATCGTAAAACCATTCAGTCCCAGGGAAGTAATGGCAAGAGTCAGGGCTGTGATGAGAAGGATGGCAAAAGTAACAAAAGAAACCACCTCCGACAATTTACTTAATATAGGTAATCTAGAGATTAACCTTGATGAATATACGTTACATATTGGTGGGAATAAGATAGCGCTCACCAAAAAAGAAATAGAAACGATGTGGACCTTAGCTACTAACCCCAATAAAGTTTTTACAAGAGATAACCTGTTGGACAGCTTATGGGGTTTCGATTATTTTGGAGACAGCAGAACGGTTGACTCCCATATCAAACGCTTGCGTTCGAAACTTGACGCGATAGATCATCCATCCTGGTCGATCAAAACAATCTGGGGTGTCGGATATAAATTCGAAATCGAAGAAAAGTAGGGATTCTTAATGGCAAAACAAGATAAGGTTCGTATTTATAATCGTTTGTTTTTTAAGCTTTATCTGAATTATGCGGTAATGTTACTTGTAACTGCGGTTTTGATTTGTCTGATTTTTATGAAGCTATATACGGATATGACGATGTCTAACAGCCTGGACCAGTTACAGGACCAGGCACAGCAGGTAAGCAAATCGACAACCAATTTTATAATCAGCGGTAAGTCAGATGTTTACCTGGAATGGCTTCGAAGCATAGAAAAAATCAATGGATGGGACATCTATACGGTATCAAATCCAAATGCAGATAAGCCCATGGATTCTGGTATGGAAAGCTTTGTTACCTTTGAGGAATTTAAAACCACTCCGGAATTGTCTGAATATGTTGGTGTCTTAAAGAAAGTATTCCACAACCAGATAGATCGTAAGGAAAAATATTATGATGTATTAGAAGAAAGGCAATCCATCGCTGTAGGTTATCCTATCCTGGGAATAGATGGAGAGGTTGTAGGTGCCGTTCTGGTGAAACAGCCGGTGGAGGGGAAGCCTGAGATTGTTACAAACAGTCTTTATTTAATCGTTCTAAGCAGTGTGGTGGCACTTGGTATTTCCTTTGTCATTGTCATTGTATTCGCTACAGAATTGTCACTTCCGATTTCCAGAATGCGTGTTACGGCTCTGGAACTGGCAGCAGGTAATTATCATAGTAAGACTGGTATCAGCAGAGATGATGAAATCGGTGATCTTGCAAAGACAGTGGACATCCTATCGGAAAAGCTTTTAGAAAATGATATCGAACGAAAGAAGCTTGATCAGATGAGACTAGACTTCTTTGCAAATGTATCCCATGAGCTTCGGACACCGATTACCGTAATCAGGGCCTACACGGAGACGCTGGCCGATGGTGTTGTCAAGGATGAGGAAAAGGTGGGCCAGTATTATGACAGAATGCTGTCAGAATGCAAGTCCATGGAGCGTCTGGTAGGTGATTTACTCATCTTATCGAAAATGCAAAATCCGGACTTCGCGATACAAAAAGAGCCGGTCAATCTGCAGCAGGTTTTTGATGATATTATTCGAAGTGCAGGAACCATAGCTGAGAAGAAGAATATTACAATTGATATCATAAAAGATAGTCCGATAACCATGATCTTAGGTGACTATGACCGTTTGCGGCAGATGTTTATGGTAATTCTTGATAATGCAATCAAGTTTTCAGAGGAAAATAAAACCGTACACATAAAATTATCAAAGACGGACAAAATAAAAGTATCGATCAGAGATGAAGGTGTCGGAATTGAAGCCTCTGATATAGATAATATTTTTGAGAAGTTTTATAAGTCAAATCTTCGCCACAATGCCAGTGGCACTGGCCTTGGTTTAGCTATTGCAAAACAGATTGCACTCAAGCACGAGGGCAGTATTGAGGTTGAATCATCCCCCGGATTTGGGTCGGAATTCACTTTTGCTTTCCCTTCCTATGAGGTTGAGGATATGAACGAACTGGATAGAGATGCCAGTTAAGCTTGTACATTCCAATCAAAAAAAAGATAAAAAACTTGAAAAATAGAGGATAATAGGTTATAATAAAGCTACGGAAATTCCTGAGATGTGCGACACTCCTGTAATTTTGAACCTACATGATATAATAAGGGATTCCTACATTCGTAAGTGGATGTCAGGCCGTCGTTTGCAGCGGAAGGCAGAAGCTTATGTGCGGTTACCCACCTAGCTACGCTAGGAGTCAAAATACGGGAAACGGCATTTTGGGTATAACACTAATGATGAAAGCGGCCCCTGGCCGCTTTTTTTGTTGTATACGATATCATATTATAATCTTATTAATATGGTTATTCTTGATTAATAATCAATTTTCCTTAAGTTTCAGGCCTTTCTTATAAAATCATAGGAATATTTTTCTTGTCTTTTTAAGACAGGAAGTTTAAAATATAATCAAAATTTGTACCGATAGAATCATATAGGAAGGAAAGTCGCTGTTTGATTAACAGAATTCGAATTTCTTCCGAGAAAATCAAGGGAAATTTGAACTATTTACGAATATACAGTGATTTTAGGAGGAAATCAATGAAGCATGGATTTATACAGGTTGCCGCAGCTACTCCGATTATTCGGGTCGCAGACTGCGGATATAATACGGATAAAATCATGGAATTAATAGATAAAGCAGAAGAGCAGGGCAATAAGCTGATTGTATTTCCGGAGCTTTGTATAACCGGATATACCTGCGGCGATTTATTTTTGCAGGATGTTTTATTAAGAAATGCGCAGGAGAGTGTAATCGCTATCGCTAAGCATACCAAAGGGAAAGAGATAATTGCTTGTGTTGGTCTGCCATATGCGGTGAAAGGTAAGCTATATAATGTGGCTGCCGTTGTCTGTGATGGAAAAGTTCTTGGTATGATTCCGAAAAGAAGCATTCCGAATTATACTGAATTCTATGAAGCCAGACATTTCACTTCGGGTATTGTTGATCCGATTGCAATCAACTTTATGGGGGAAGAGATTTATTTTGGCTCTCACATTCTGTTCCAGTGTACCAATATTCCTGACTTTATTCTCGGTGTTGAGATTTGTGAAGATCTTTGGATTCCACAGTCCCCAAGTATTGAGCATTGTATTGCGGGAGCGATTATTATTGCGAATCTGTCTGCCAGTGATGAGCTGACAGGTAAGGATGCTTATCGCAGGGATTTGGTGAAAAGCCAGTCGGCAAAATTAGTCTGCGGTTACTTATACAGTGATGCCGGTGAAGGTGAATCTACAACGGATGTTGTTTTTGCAGGTCATAACCTGATTACGGAGAATGGCCTTTTGTTAGCGGAAACGAATACCTTTGAGAATGGTATTATTTCCAGCGAGATTGATCTTGGTAAATTAAAAAGTGAACGAAGAAGATTGCATACCTACCTTGGACAGAATACACCTCCATACAAGGTAATTCCATTTACCTTATGGCAGGATCAAAGGGAACTCCCTGAGATAAAGCTGACCAGATTTATTGACCCGAGGCCCTTCGTACCTTCAGTGAAATCAGAGAGAGACAAGCGCTGCAGTGATATCATCAATATCCAGGCGATGGGCTTAAAGACAAGACTTGCCCATACCGGTATTCGATGTGCGGTAGTGGGAATCTCGGGAGGTCTTGATTCTACTTTAGCATTATTAGTTACCAATAAAGCCTTTGAGATGCTCGGTTTGGACAAGAAGGGTATCATCGCAGTGACAATGCCTTGTTTTGGAACTACGGATCGCACTTACAACAATGCGGTTGCCATGGCTCAGAGTCTCGGTGTCACTTTCCTGGAAGTACCCATAAAAGAAGCGGTTGAGCAGCATTTTAAAGATATCGGGCATGACAGGAACAAACATGATCTCACTTATGAGAATAGTCAGGCAAGAGAGCGTACCCAGGTATTGATGGATATTGCAGGTAAAAACGGCGGCTTTGTGGTTGGTACCGGTGACATGTCCGAACTGGCCCTTGGCTGGGCTACCTATAACGGAGACCATATGTCAATGTATGGTGTGAATTCCGGTGTACCTAAGACTTTGGTTCGATATCTGGTTTCTTATTTTGCAGATACGACGAAGGATGAAAAGCTTCGCGATGTCCTAAGTGATGTCCTTGATACTCCCGTAAGCCCGGAGCTTCTTCCTCCGAAGGACGGTGAAATCGCACAGAAGACGGAGGATATCGTAGGTCCCTATGAGCTTCATGATTTTTTCCTGTATTTTGTTCTGAGATTTGGGTTTGAACCGGGGAAGATATACCGATTGGCTAAGATTGCCTTTGCATCAAGCTATGAAGATAAAGTAATATTAAAATGGTTAAAGGTCTTCTTCCAGAGATTCTTTACCCAGCAGTTCAAGCGCTCCTGCCTGCCCGACGGACCAAAGGTCGGAAGCGTATCAGTATCACCAAGAGGTGATCTGAGAATGCCGAGTGATGCATCCGCTGCATTGTGGATGAAGGAACTGGATAAGCTGCAGTAATAATACAGGAACACAATTTCATACGAAAAACCGCATTGCGGTATCATGGAGGTAGGTTGAAAAAATCATTTCAACCGGCAAAAAGCACGAAGCGTGCTTTTCGCTCAGTCTATGGGCTGCCTGCGGCAGAATGGAGGTTAAAATGGCGCTTAAAATTATTACGGATTCCGCTTCTGATATACCCGGATGGGTGATTAATGAATTTGACTTACATGTTATTCCGACGCCGGTTGTTATTGATGATAAGGATTATTTTGACGGCAGGACAATTCATCCTGAGGAATTCTATGATATCCTTCGCAGCGGGAAGGATATCAAAACTTATCATATCAATGCCCAGATGTTTTATGATAATTTTAAGCCTTATGCTGAAAATGGCGATGAGGTTATCTATATCTGCTTTTCCACTGGAATAGCAGGTACATATAATGCCGCGAACATTGCAAAAACTGAACTTTTGGAACAGTATCCGGAGTTTGATCTGACAATCATTGATTCAAAATGTGCTTCCATGGGCTTCGGTGCAGTTACTTATTATGCCTTGCTGATGCAGAGAAAAGGAGCTTCCAAGAGAGATATCATAGAAGCAATTCAATGGCACTGCGAGCATATGGAGATGATATTTACTGTCAATACGCTGGAATACCTATTTAAAGGCGGACGGCTCAGCAGAACCTCTGCAATTGCCGGTGGTCTGCTCGATATTAAGCCAATTATCCATGTCAATGATAACGGAGCCTTAGAATCAATTGAAAAAGTAAGAGGAAGACAGAGATCTCTTCGCAGACTGCTTGATATCGTAGGAGAACGAGGTGCAAATCTTGAAAATCAATGGATAGGTCTGCTGCATGGAGATGATGTTCCGACTTTGGAACAGATAAAAGAACAGTTAGAATCAACCTATGGATGCAGATTCTTTCTGGAGAATTATGTTGGATGTGCCATTGGCGCTCATACGGGACCAGGCATCATAGGTATTACATTTCTGAAGGAACCTTCACCCTATGAGATGTACTTTATATAGAAGATTAATTGAAAGAGGTATTTTAGCAGTTTACATTAATTAATATGAAACAAGCTTCTTACATACAAAATGAATGCTGTAAAGCCGTTACGGAGGTAGTAAGCATTACAGCATTCAAATTCTTGTTATTGATAGGATGATTTACTGACCTATGTATTGGTCGAACAGCCGGAGCTAAATCTGAATCAATATATGTACTATTCGGTTTTAACTTTCGCTTTATCCAAAGCTGATTTAATTGCTTCAATCAGAAGCTGCTGGGTATACTTACTGTCTTCCTGAATTGTCACCTGATCAATCGGAACGTCATTATAAAGCTGTGTTGCGATTGCTTCTAAGGATGGTTCAACAAGAGGATACATTGTGGTAATAGAATCATCAATGTTTTTGATGCTCACAGAATTAATATGGTTCTTATCTACTACTACCTCAAGATTGAGTGCTATGTCATTCAAGGTAATAGAGGAGGTCCATACACCGGCAGTATACAGATCGGTATCATTGGAGGCTACTTCACTTTTCTTATCACGGAACATGAATATGAGAAGTAAAATGAGTAAAATACCTAATGCTGCGAAAATCACCGTATATATGATTTCTTTTAATTGGATAACGACTATTTTTGTCTTTGCCATTTCTACCCTCCGGAGCATGATATGCTTCATGTCTTATTTCTTAATATATATTATTATGCGCTAGAATAATTTATGCAGATAAATTCCACTGATGGAGGGATATTTTATGTCCTTGCAATTGTTTCTCGGAAGTGCCGGTTCAGGCAAATCCTATCAGCTATACCGCGAGGTTATTGAACAATCGAAAAATGATCCGGATACGAACTATCTTGTTATCGTACCGGAGCAGTTCACGCTGCAGACCCAGAAGGATATCGTCACCATGCATCCCGAGCATGGGGTAATGAATGTGGATATCCTAAGCTTTCTGCGCTTTGCCTACCGTATTTTCGACGAAGTAGGAGGAAATGAATGTCCAATCCTGGAGGATACCGGTAAAAGCATGGTACTTAGAAAAGTAGTATCTGAAAAGCGAAAGGACCTGATCCTTTTTGGTACAAATGTAAAGAAAACAGGATTTATCAATGAATTGAAATCCCTTCTGTCCGAGCTTTATCAGTATAATATACAGGAGGATGATTTTCACCGGATGCAGGAAATATCACAGAAAAAGCCGGTGCTTAAGGCGAAGCTGGCTGATCTGTTCACGATATATGAAGGCTTTCGTACCTATATGAAAGAACGTTACATCACTGCGGAAGAAATTCTGGTAGTATTAAATGAAGTGATTGACCGTTCTACATGGTTAAAGGGAACCGTAATCTGTCTGGATGGCTTCACCGGCTTTACCCCCTGCCAATATCAACTCCTGGCTAAAATGATGAGATATGCGAAGAAGGTTATGATAACAGTAACCTTAGATCCCAGGGAGAAGCTGGATCAGGATATGCTGGAACATCAGCTCTTCGGGTTGAGTAAAAAAACAATACAAAAATTATATAAGATTGCCTCTGAAACAGAAACAGTAGTAGAACCCCCGGTTTATGCGGAACATAGAAGCGGAAGCAAGGTGCCGTACCGTTTTCAGAATGCTCCTGCTCTAGCCGCTTTAGAGCAAAATTTATTCCGGTATCCTTATCATACATTTCATGGTGCGCAGGAAGACATCAGCATCTATGCGACCAAGGATGCCAATGCTGAGGTTGCCTTTGTTGCGAGAGAAATCAACCGGCTAGTCAGAGAGGAGGGCTACCGCTATCAGGAAATAGCAGTGGTATCCGGCGATATCAAGGAATATGGGAGAATCGCCAGAAGAAGCTTTGACTTGGCACACATCCCCTGTTTCATCGATTATAAGAAGGATATTCTGAATAATCCCTTCGTAGAGCTGCTGCGGTCGGCGGTAACTGTTGTCAGTGAGGACTTCAGTTATGAGGGCGTATTCCGGTATCTGAGAACAGGCCTTACCAATCTGGCGGCAGAGGATATCGATTTATTGGAAAATTACGTTCTTGCAACGGGAATTCGAGGCTTCAAGCGGTGGTCCCAACCATTTGCACGTAGGCACAAAAGCAGGGAGGCCATCCAGTTCGACAGGATGAATGTAATAAGAGAGCAATTTTTAGAAGGAATTGCACCGTTTTATACAGTCTTGAAGGATAAGGAGAAGACCTTAAAGGATTATACAACAGCACTCTATGAGCTTGGAGTGCGCTTAGAAATAGAAGATAAACTGGAAGCCTACCGCATGAGATTTATAGAAGAAAATCAGCCACTGATTGCTAAGGAATTTGAACAGGTTTATCGGATTGTCATGGATCTCTATGACCAGATGGTACTTCTCCTTGGTGACGAGCACTGTACGTTAAAGGAATTTGGGGAGATACTCGATACCGGCTTTGTTGAGGTTAAGGTTGGCCTGATCCCTCCGGGAGTGGATGAAGTGGTTGTTGGTGATACGGAACGTACCAGATTAAAGGATATCAAGGTTCTGTTCTTCATCGGAGTCAATGAAGGAATTATCCCCAAGGCCATCAGCAGCGGTGGAATTCTTTCCGATATTGAGAGGGAACTGTTGATAAATAATGATATCGAGCTGGCACCGACGAAGAGGCAGCAGGCATTTACGGAACAGTTCTATATCTATCTGAATATGACAAAGCCGAAGGAAAAGCTTTATGTTACATATCATAAATTGAACGAAGAAGGGAAATCCATGAACCCTTCCTTCCTGATCGGAAAGCTGAAACAGCTGTTCCCTTCCATTGAGATCAAGGATGAGGATGAGAACATCGAAGATGTGGAGCATATCCTAAGAGATGACGGACTTGAATTTTTGGCGGAAGGACTAAGGGAATACCATCGCCAAGAAACGTCGGATTTGTGGAAAGAGCTTTATCTTTATTACCGTTCTGGTGAGGATACCAGCCATATCCTGGATAAGCTGGTCCAGGGAGCATTTTATATTAACAGGGAAAATGGTATCTCGAAGGATGCAGCGAAGCTTCTGTATGGAATAGAGCTGAAAGGAAGTGTAACCAGACTCGAGCGGTATGCCGGCTGTGCCTTTGCACATTTTATGTCCTATGGATTATCCCTGGAGGAACGCCAGGAATATAAGCTGGCGATCCCGGACATCGGTAATATCTTTCATAATGCCATTGACCATTTCTCGAAGAGACTGGATGGGGGTGAATACACCTGGCATACAATCCCGGATGAGGTAAGAGAGGAATGGGCTATTCAAAGTGTTGCTAATGCGGTAGAAGAATATGAGAATTCCTTCTTGAAAAGTACGAAACGCAATGAGTATCTGATTCGAAGGATGGAGCGGATTACAGCCAGAACCTTATGGGCCCTCTGCAATCAGATTAAGCAGGGAGCCTTTGAACCGGCTGGCTATGAAATGCCCTTCTATCATATTCCGGATACAAACCTGACACTTCAGGGACGAATTGACCGACTGGATTTGTATGAGGATGAAGATAAGGTCTATGTCAGAGTGATTGATTACAAATCCGGCAGCACCTTCTTTGATATCGGCAGCATCTATTATGGCTTGCAGCAGCAGTTATCCGTATATCTGAGTGCTGCGATGGATTATCTGAAGAAGAATTATCAGGGGAAGGCGATTATCCCCGCCGGTATCTTCTATTATCATATTGATGATCCGATTGTTGCCAAGTCAGAACAGACTGAGGAAGAAATCTATAAGAGTCTGAAGATGAACGGACTGGTAAATCAAGATAAAGAAGTCATCGCTTTGATGGATCAGAAGCTTGGTGGACCGGACGGCAATCTGGCTGCCTCAGCTAAATCAGATATTATACCGGTAGAAACGAATAAGGACGGCGAACTGAACAAAAGAGCTGTTGCAGCGTCGGAACGCCAGATGAAGGCTATGGTGGATTACGTAAATAATAAGCTTACTGATGATAGTAAGAAGATTTTGGAAGGTGACACCGTGCTAAATCCTTACCGTATGGGAGATAAGACGGCCTGTGATTATTGCGAATATCGCAGTGCCTGCGGCTTTGACATCAGACTGCCCGGACATGGCTACCGTAATCTGACTAAGAAGTCGGCAGATGAGATTAAAGCGGAGATATGGGGCCTAGAACTATTTGACTAGTAATGAATATTTGACTCGTTCCAATCGTTTGTGATAAATTACTATTATGCATTGTTTTTCCATATATGGTAAAATAAGCAAAATAAACGATTGAGGAGCCTATAATGAAAAAACCAAAGATTAAAGCTTTACGATTACTGGCATTTCTGGCCTTATGCTGCGCAATAATGGTTGGAAGTAATTTGATCTCTAGCTCTGTAGCAGAAGCAGCAACAAAAAAAGCATCCATAAGCGCAACAAAAATGACCATACCGATTGGCAAGATTGATAGTAAAATCTACTGGAATACCAATATCTATTTAGTTGAGAATATGCAAAAGCTTTCGGTAAAGGATAAATTGAAGGGAGCTACCTATAAGTTTACCTCGAGTGATACCAAGGTTGTTAAAATCAGTGCAGACGGAAGCTCTTTAACCGGCTTGAAAGCAGGAAGTGCAACGATCACCTGTACTCAGACCTATCAGAAGAAAAGTACTGTTGTAGGAAAGTGCAAGGTCACAGTAAAAGCTGCATCCTTGGAGATCAATTCCAATACAAGTGATATTCAATATCCTATCGGAACTTTCGAATACGATCTGCTGAGTTATTACGCCTGTGCTGATCCACTATTTAATATAGTATATCGTAATCCTGACGCCAAATATACTTTTACCTCAAGTAGTAAGGATTTAACGGTAAAAGAAATCAAATATGATGCCTCAAAGGTGAAAGACCTTGATGTCGAAGCCGCTTTTCAGGAGGAAATTAAGAGTTATATCGGTAGCAGCTATATCTACGGATATCAGTTTACAGCAAAAGCAGCTGGAACCTATAAGGTTACTGTGAAAGAGACATATAACAAAAAGACAAAAACACTGGGTACCTTGACGATAGTGGTGAATGATACCAGCATAGCTCAATCGGAAATGGACTTACTCTTAGGAAAATATTATGTAGTGTTTGATTTACTTAGCTATCCAAGAAATGATATTAATTATTATTTCGAGATCAAGGATTATGATACAGTAAATACAGAGAATAATGTTTTAGACTTATACGAAGATGGAGGAAGCCTTTACTTATATGCGAAAAACCCGGGGACAACGGAAGTAAACATATATGAAAATTCGGAGGGAGGCACTCTGGTTGGAACTGTTACGGTTAATGTGAAGGAGCTTCCGGTAGAAAGTATAAGCCTATATTCAAATGAACTTACAACTTATGTAGGTGATGAAA
>Ga0207834_1000463_pt1 | contig 14396 bp, 6 predicted proteins | sample LuqExpMetagenom5_FD_187763 | JGI IMG/M metagenome (GOLD analysis project Ga0207834, IMG submission 187763) | Tropical forest soil microbial communities from Luquillo Experimental Forest, Puerto Rico - Sample 5 (SPAdes) | ecosystem: Environmental > Terrestrial > Soil > Tropical forest ...
TTTCTCCCGCCATAATGCCAATATTCATGCCGCCCCTGCCAATGTCGTTTACAGCCGCCTCCGAAACCATCATTTCCTTGTTGAGGTCACCTTTTTCAAGAGCGAGGATTGCGGTCATAATCTTCGTCGTGCTGGCAGGGCCGTACCTTTCGTCCGCGTGCTGCCCGGCGAGTACCACACCTGTTTTGGAATCAATCAGTATATACGGGATGTCCGAAGGAATACCGGGGGAATTTGCTGAAACCCGCATAGGCGTGTTTATCAGAAGTATTGAAAGGACTGTTATATATACGATCAAAAATGAAATTTTTTTCATTTGTTCACCCGTGAAATAAGCGTTAATCTTTGTATTGCGCTTTTTTGTATTTTAACATTTTTCAATTATTGCTTCAAGGCCGGACGGGAAAAGACATTTCAATTTCTTTCGATTACATAAATCTACAAAATGTAATTACCTTGACAGGAATTACAAATTGTGAAATAATTATGTAAAATATAATTGTCATAAGAACTTATGAATATAAGAAAAAGTGTGTTAAGAGTACTCAAAGAATTGCGAAAGAGCAACAAAACTATTCTAGTGTTCGCAATTTCGACAAATGCTATGGGCTTTGATCTATAGAATTTCCACACAAATGACAGCGAAAATATTGAAAGGGCAAACCCGTTAAAAGACGGGGACGCAAAGTCGAGGAGTCTAAAACAGCTGCTTTCAAGCTGTCAATGATAGTCCGACTGCCACATATTTCATTCCTGACTTTTCAGTAAAACAATGGAAGGGGGAAATGAAAAATGATGGCTTTTTTTATGAGTAAAAAACCATAATTGTGCAGCCATGAATTTTCGTATAGTAGAAAAAATGAAAATTTGCAAGGGGGATATTATGAAAGAAAAAAGTTTAGTAAAAAAAGCATTTTCAATAATACTGAGTGTCATACTGATGGTGTCGGTAACTTTACCAGTCCTGGCCGCCGCAGTAAAACTTACAGATATAGCGGGAAACCAATATGAAAAAACAATACAAAAGTGGGTGGATAGCGGATACGTAGAAGGATATCCGGATGGAACGTTTAAACCAAATAAACTGATAACCAGAGCTGAATTTATGGCTTTGGTAAATAAATCATTTAAAATGGCTGGAACCGCGGAGCCAAAATTCAGTGATGTGAAAAAAACGGACTGGTTTTACGGGGAAGTTTCTAAAGCGGTTAAAGCAGGATATATGGAAGGCTCCAATGGCAAGATGTACCCTAAAAACAATATATCAAGACAAGAGCTTGCCGTTGTAATATCGCGTTTAGGAAAGCTGGATACCAAGGTAGATACTGCGGTTATGAATAAACTGAAGGACGCAGGCTCGATACCCGGCTGGAGCAAAGGTGCGGTCAGCGCAGCTTTATCCAAGAAACTCTTTGATGGTTTTGTGACAGCAGAATTTAAGGCGTCACAATATGTTAGCCGTGTTGAAGCTGTTGCTGTATTGGACAGGCTTATGACAGAATTATCAGCAACAATCGATATTCCTGAAGATAAAGTAGCAGGAGGCCCAGCGAAAATTCCTGGTGGTGGAGCCGGTAACGGCAACGGAGGCGGCAATGGAGGCGGCAACGGAGACGACAATGGAGGCGGCGAAACACATAATCCAACCTTAGCTATTACAGGTTTGAGTATTGTTAATGCAACGACCTTTACTTTCAACTGTAACGCGGCGGGAGCTACAATTAAGTGGAATGGTAAAAAACTGTCAGCGCAAACTGCAAGCGGCGCTAATACGATAACTGTTCCCTTAATGGTGTCCGGTGAGAACAACACATTGGAAATTGAAAAACCCGGGTATGTAAAATACACAAATAACAAAGTTGTTTGGAATGATCCGCTGACATATTCTGTAAGTCATCTGAGCCCTTGGGTAGACGATAGAACCGCGCCGAATACATGGGGTATTGGGGAGGATAACTGGATTACCTACTCGACAAAAACAGAGCCGGCTAACCAGTGGTATGCATGGCAAGGTAAGAAGACAACGACGAATAACGCTGTAACGGATAATTGGAAAGTTGAAACTCAATTTGAACTGACGGGTGATTTATTAGGCAGGGATAATGTAAGAACATCGATTTGGCTGAATGTTGAAAACGAATATGGAGATACGGTAGATTGGTCGATTTTACAATTTAAAATTGATAAGGCTACCAAAACAAAAGGATGGCAATATTGGAATGAAAGCGGAGCAGGCGCATGGGTGGATATAAATGCTGATATACCCACTACCCCTGGCGTTTATAAGTTGGCTATCTACTATGCTGACGGAAAGGTAACCGGATACATAAACGGTATTGAAGTATTCAAATATGCCAAATCTGAAAGTAAGTTAACATCGGTTAAGGAGGTTATTTACAATTCCTATAGTTTTGGCAATTCTTACACAGTAAAATGGAAAGTGCCGATAGTCAGTTATGTTGATAAATATCCAGTCGGGGCCAGGTTTATTTCTACAAATGCGCAATTAGCAGCTGCGATCCTTGCTCAGGCTGATGGACAAACCTGGATAATAGGCGCCGGGACTTATGATTTGAATGCAGGTTTTGCAATTACAAAGGATATCACTTTAATTGGCGTCGGCGAAGTCATAATGGTTGCTGATGAAGCGCCTGTTGATCGCAATGAGGTTAGTACTTACCGTGGGAAAAACCCTGTTATCCTGATAAACAATGCCAATGTTACTATTAAGAATATTACAGTTAAAGCGACGAATATGAAAGATTATACACCTGTTGATGGTATTACAGCATGCGGGAACAGCAATGTAACGCTGGAAGGTGTTACGATAACAGATATTATGAATATGGGTGTTTATAATGGAATGCAGTATGGAAGAGGATATACAGGAGATACGGGAACAAATACAACCATTATTAATAGTAAGTTTAGTAACTTTAATAAAAATGGCGTGCATTTCTACGGAGCAGGTACAACCGGTAATATAGACAATTCCAGTTTTATCGGAACCTATCAGACTGTTGGTTCGGCAGCGCAAAATGGAGTTGTATTCCAGGACGGAGCAACAGGCAGTGTGAAAAATTCAAGATTCGAATCTCTTTGCTATACCAGCCCGGATCCGTCAGCTACAGGTGTGTTGTCCTATGGCGCCGGAAGCAATGTAACTGTAACCGATAATACTTTTACAAATGTCCAGACACCCGTCAGCCAGGAAGCTGGCGGTGTTGCAACAGAAAGCGGCAGCACAATCAGTCAGAAAGCAGACGGCATAAGCTTGAATAAAACGGCAACCATCATTAAAGTGGGAGCGACTGAAACATTGGTAGCAACAGTATTACCTGCCAATGCTGCCAATAAAAATGTTACATGGAAATCAGACAGTGCAGCGGCAACAGTAGACAGCGCCGGAGTAGTAAAAGGTGTCAGCCCGGGGACGGCAGTCATCACTGCAACAGCCCAGGATGGCGGAAAGACAGCAACTTGCACTGTAACGGTAACACTTATAGATATCTCTTACTTCACAGGCATTGGCTTCAAGAGGTCAAATAGCCCCATAGTTGAGAGTGCCGGCGACCTGAGTGTAAGCCAGGAAATAAAATCTGACGGCTCAGTAGGAATTACAGTTTCATCACCGGCAAAGAGCTATGTAGACTCCGGATTTGTCATGGCAGCGGGAACCCTGGGAGAATTGGGAAGCATTGAAGTACAGGGGACCGGAGACTATGGCTTGAACCTCTACTTCGATCTTGATGGCAACGGCTTTTTCCAATGGAATGATAACGGGACATATGTTGATGTCGGTGGAGACAGATATGCATTGTATGAAGAAGCCAATGGTTCGACAATCAGTATAAATGGATCTTCGAAATTCGGATTACAAAAACCGCAAGATGGCGAAAAATATGTAAATACATTGGATGAGCTTAAAGCAAAATTTCCCGCGAATACGCCCGTAGGTATTTGGGTGGGAGTAACCAGAGGAGGCAGCGAGCCTGCCGAAACGATAAGCGCTGATATCCGATCGGTAAATGTAACACATATTACTCCGCCGGATTTACTGACATTAACAGCGCAAGGTCTTGCAACCTGGGACAATGGGACAGTATTCAGAGGCGTGGACGTTGAATTCTCGCTGGGTGATAACTTCACAAGCATGAAGAATATTGCGTCAATGGTCGTAGACCTGTATGCGGGTGGACTAAAGCTGGCAACAAATACGGCCAGAATGACGGAATGGCAGAAACTGTATCCGGCAGCAAAGCAGTGCAGTACGCCATTTATAGCGATAAATGGCAGCTTTGATACGGCAAACGATGTTTGGACATACGGATCATGGGAGCCAAGACCGGATGTAGTACCGACAAAGGCTGTAATCACAATCACGGATGTATTCGGGAAAGTATACACTGCGGAAACCGGCGCTTTGACGGAAACTGCCGGACTCACCTGGAATGCCTTGCTTAATACTCCGGATATTGCAGTGACAGTGCTTTCCAGCACACGATCAAATTCAGTAGATACAACAAATAATACAATCAGCAACTTTGGGTGGTTTGCCGTTAAATTTGACAGCCCTTTGGACCTGTCAGCCGGCAGTAAAGGCAACCTTGCCATCAATTATGAGTTTTCGACTGATAACGGTGCTACGTGGGAGCAAGCAAAAAAAGCAGATGGGACAGTATTCTTTAAAGATAAAGCATGGACAGGATATTTAAACAGGGAAGACGGTACCAAATATCCTGGTGCAAATTCAGGAGATATCATTCCGGCAGGTGTGATTATCGATTCAAATGAAACAAAGGTTGGGGAAAGGGCCGCAAATGCTTACAGTGCAATTATTGCTGCGGATGCGACTGTCATGGTCCGAACTGTTTTGAATATCACGGATAACTATGGAATCAAACTTGCTCCCATCACGCTTGACCCTGTCACATTTATTAACGGAGTACCGGATAACATGGGCATTGATATCTATGATAAGCAGAAATGACTTCTGATTGAAATAAGAATCACCGGCGCATCGAGCGCCGGTGATTTTTAAACAAGACTTCGCTATGTTTCATGAAGTAAAACGACCTCTAGGCCGCTAAAGCTTGGAGGCCGTGCTATTTACCGGAGTTAAAGCTCTGATGCTTTGAATACTATAGTTGTAGTTCGTGCGAATATATTATCAATGACGGCGTCATACTTAATTCAGGTATGCTGAAAATGACGCGTGAAATTAAAGCTAAAATATCGGACAGGGCGTGCGAATGAAATACAATTGTAGTACAATATAGTTGCAGCGTAAGCCATGCGGACATCACTGCAGTATACATACGGTAGGATGTTTAGCGCCTTGAGGCGCGGATATCCTTTAAAGCATCCAAGAAAGGAAACCTTTTACAAATGAACTTTAAGGTATTTGCGAGAACATTGTTTTTAGCGGTCGTCATCGCGGCCGTTGCATTTACAATATATTCGAACATATCCGATGGAAAAACAGGGACGGGAAATAGAGCAGCTGTTGAGGATACGCTGACTTCCGTTCAGGGACAGGGAGGCGGGACAAACAGCAGCCAGACGTCAAATACCGCGGATAATACGGGGGCGGGCAGTGAAGCGCAGGAAAGCGGTACAAAAAGCAATTATGTGAAGGATGACGTCTCGATAAATATATCAGCATTGGGCGATGTGGCGCTAGGTCAGGATCATACATACCTGTACGGGGACTCCTTCGACTACGTATTCGATAAAATAAAGGGCGATTACAATTATTTCTTTTCAAATGTCAGGGATATCCTGTCAAAGGACGATCTCACGATCGCCAATCTTGAAACGACGCTGAGCAGCGAGACCGTAAAGGCTGAAAAATACGATTACGGAAACAATTATTGGTTCAACGGCAAGCCGGAATATGCAAACATACTAAAGGCGGGCAGCGTTGAGATAGCCGACCTGGCGAACAATCATACATATGATTACGGGCAGAAGGGGTTCGAAGCGACCGAAAAGGCACTCGACAACGTCGGTATAGATAACTTTGGTTATACAAAGGTGCTTTACAAGGATGTAAAAGGCATCAAAATAGGAATGGCGGGCTTCAACCAGCTCGGAGAATATGAGCAGGGCCTGGATATGACCAAATTCAAAAAGGACGTCGGCGACACCATAAAAAAGATGCGCAGCGAGTGCGATCTGCTCATTGTAGAATTCCACTGGGGCAAGGAATACAAGTACAAGCAGGACGCCATACAGACCGAGCTTGCGCACCTTTCGATAGACCTGGGGGCGGACCTGGTATTGGGTGGCCATCCGCACGTATTGGAGCCGATTGAGAAATACAAGGGGAAATACATTGCCTACAGCCTGGGCAATTTCTGCTTCGGCGGCAATAAAACGCCGAATGACTATGATACCGTGATATATCAGCAGACCTTCACGTTCGATTCCGATAAAGTGCTGCAACCGGTTGCCGAGCCAAAAATCATACCCTGCTCGGTATCCTCGAGGTCAGACTTGAACGTTTATCAGCCCACCGTCGCGACAGGCGGGCAGAGCAAAAGGGTTTTTGAAAAACTGGCCTTTACTCCGACGCTGAGCGATGAGGAAAAGGCTGCGTATGCTGAGAAGAGCGATATGGTCAGGCTCGACGCTCTCGTAAAGAATATTGAGATACAGCTCAGATATGCCGGTTCAAACAATGTAATCGGCAAGCCCGTATACGCATCGAATACGGCTTACCTTAGAAAAGGCACTGCCGACAAGCTTGATAAAGCCAACAAGCTCCTTATGAAGCAGGGTTTCATGATAAAGGTCTGGGATGCTTACAGGTCCCAGAAAAATCATCAGCTTCTGTATGATAACGCACCCAACAAATCTATTTTCATGGACCCGAAGAAAGCACCATCAAACCATACGAGAGGGGCCGCGGTGGACTGCACGCTCGTTACATTGGACGGCAAAAAGGTCGACATGCCCAGTGACTTTGACGATGGGACCGCCCTGGCATACAGGACATATGAAAAATGTACCGAAGCGCAGAGGAAGAATGCGCTGATACTTGAGAAAGCCATGAAGAGCAGCGGCTTTATCCCATACTCGAATGAATGGTGGCATTTCGACGATACCGAGTACAAGAGCTACCCAGTTCTTGCAAGCTATCCGAAATAAGTATTAATACCGTCCGGCAGATATATGAATTAGATAAACCTGACAGACTGAAAGCCGGATTGATGAACGAAATAAACCGAATGCGAGGATAACAATGGAAAAATACGCACTGGAAGTATATATGGAAAACCTGCAGGGGAAAGCGCTTCTGCTGTCCCACAACTGTACGCGGGAAACCGGCATGAAGCTCGTCAACAGCGTTGCGTACGACTCCAACAAGGCAGGGCAGAATACTTTGTTCGTCTGCAAGGGCGCAGGTTTTAAGGAAGCCTATCTCGATGCGGCCGTTCAAAGGGGAGCGATCGCCTATATAAGTGAGACCGATTATCACAAAACGGTGCCATGCATCCTTGTCAGCGATGTAAAGAAAGCGTTGTCGCTGATAGCGGCCGTATACTATGACCACCCTGCCGCAAAGCTGAAGATCATCGGCATTACCGGGACCAAGGGCAAATCGACGACAGCATATTATATAAAATACATATTGGACGAATATCAGCGTGAACAGGGTAAGCCCGAAGCGGGCATTATTTCCTCAATAGACACCTTTGACGGTGTAATAAGAGAGGAATCCCATCTTACGACGCCGGAATCGCTGGAGCTTCAGCTGCATTTCAGTAATGCCGTCAACAGCGGCCTGCAATATATGGTTATGGAAGCCTCGAGCCAGGCTTTGAAATACGGCAGGCTGCACGGCGTAGAGTTCGACGCGGGCGTTTTTCTCAATATTTCAGAGGATCACATAAGCCCCATCGAGCATAGCGACATGGAGGATTATCTGGCTGCAAAGCTGACTATTTTCAGTCACTGCAGGACTGCCTGCATCAATCTTGATTCGGACCAGCTCCCCAGAATAATCGAAGCTTCAAGGGCCGCCGAAAAGGTACTGACCTTCGGCACCAGGAAAGAAGCGGATATCTACGGCAGCGGTATCAGGAAGGAGGGCTTCGACACACATTTCCATGTAAGGTGCGACAGGTTCGACAGAGAGTTCGTGCTGACGATGCCGGGCCTTTTCAACGTAGAAAATGCACTTGCGGCTATCGCTGTCGCATATGCGCTGCGCATACCGGAACAGTACATTTACACCGGCCTAAGAAAGGCGCGTTCGAGCGGAAGGATGGAGATCTATTCGAATAGTAACAGGGACCGTATAGTCATAGTAGATTACGCTCACAACAAGCTCAGCTTCACCAAGCTCTACGAAACCGTCAGGGCCGAATTCCCCGCAATGAAGATCGTTACTGTTTTCGGCTGCCCGGGCGGTAAGGCGCAGATCCGGAGAAGGGATCTCGGATTGCTTGCGGGCATGCACTCGGACAAGGTTTACCTGACTGCTGAAGATCCCGGTCCCGAAGACACAAGGGACATCAGCGAGGATATCGCTCAGTATGTAAGGCAGAACAATGAGAATTATGAACTGATCGACGACAGGGAAGAGGCGGTCAGAAAATCGATATTGTCGTCCGAACCCGGAACAGTGATCCTCATTACCGGCAAGGGCAACGAAACACGACAGAAATATGGCAAGGAATACATTCCTGTGCTTTCAGACGTGGAATTGACTAAAAAATTCCTTTCAAAACTCGATTCAGCAAAATAAATCTGCGGAATACTTATTGAAAATACATCCGTCAGCAGTTACTCTATAATGGTGATAGGCAGTGGTCAGCCTATTGCTTGCTTATTCTGTCATTCAACTCGTTAAGGTACACCCAGCGTTCCAAGGCTTCTTCGAGCTGCTTTTCAAGCTGTTCCTTAGCCGATAGCAGCTCCTGGAGCTTCTCAAAATCCGACGAAGCTTCGTTGATAAGTTTGTCGGTCTCGCTTAACTTATTTTCCAGGCCGGCGATCAAGTCATCTATCTGTTCGAATTCCTTTTGCTCCTTATATGTGAAACGAAGGGGCTTGTTTCCGGCGCCTGCAGTTCCTTTTTTGCCGCCGGTTGCCTGCCTGGAGCCTTCAGTTGCTTTCAGCACGCTGCCGCTGCCTATGCCGTCGGCTTTTTCGCCGGCACACTCTGCGTAATATGAGTAGTTGCCCTCATATCTTTCGACTGTACCGTCGCCAGGAAGCAGGAGTATCTTTTCAGCTACCCTGTCGAGGAAGTACCTGTCATGGGACACGGCAATGACAGCTCCCGGAAAGTCGTCGATATAGTTTTCGAGGATCGTGAGCGTCTGTATATCCAGGTCGTTTGTAGGTTCGTCGAGCAGCAGCACATTTGGCGCGCCCATCAGGACACGCAGCAGGTACAGCCTCCTTCTTTCCCCTCCAGAGAGCTTGGATATGGGCGTCCATTGGACTGACGGGGGAAACAGGAACCTCTCGAGCATCTGCGAAGCGCTGATAACACCCTCCGACGTCGTAAGGTATTCAGCCTCGTCGCGGATGTACTCAATAACGCGCCTGCCCGTATCCATATCTTCGCTTTCCTGCGAAAACAGGCCTACCCTGATAGTCTCGCCGAACGTTACGCTTCCGCTGTCGGGCTGCAGTTTGCCTGCTATCAGCCTGAGCAGCGTGGACTTACCGGCGCCGTTAGGCCCGATTATACCTGCCCGGTCATCCCTGGGAAGCATATAACTGAAGTCATCGAGGACCTTCCTGCCATCGTAGCTTTTTGATATATGATCGAGTTCTATCGTCTTTTTCCCCATGCGCGCAGAACCGGCCTGTATCTCGATATTTTCGTATGCTTCCGGAGAGCGCTCTTCATTAATCTTTTCAAAACGGTCGATCCTTGCCTGCTGCTTGGTCGAACGTGCCTGCGCTCCGCGGCGTATCCATGCGAGCTCGCGCCTGTAGAGGTTCTGCCTTTTTCTTTCGGACGCCTGTTCCAGTTCTTCGCGTTCGGCCTTCATTTCCACAAACTTGCTGTAATTGGCCTGGTAGCTGAAAAGTCTTCCGGAATCGAGCTCGATTATCCTGTTGGTGACCCTGTCGAGGAAATATCTGTCGTGCGTTACCATAAGCAGCGCGCCCCTGCGACTGTTCAAATATTTTTCGAGCCAGTCTGTCGCGGCATTGTCAAGGTGGTTGGTCGGCTCATCGAGTATCAGCAGGTCAGAGGGATGTGTGAGAACTGCTGCAAGCGCGGCTCTTTTCCTTTGCCCGCCAGAAAGGGTGCTGAGCTTTGCGTCGAATTCTGTAATGCCGAGCTTCGTAAGCATTGTCTTGACTTCATATTCGCCGGATACCCTGGCGGCTTGAGGCAGTTCGTTCAATACATGCTCCAGTACGGTCACATCCTTGTCGAACTCGGGTAACTGTGGCAGATAACCGGTACGCAGACCGTTAATCATTGTTATCCTGCCTTCGTCCGGGATTTCGATGCCGGCAATGACCTTCAGAAGCGTCGACTTACCTGTCCCGTTGATACCGATGACGCCTATTTTCTCGCCTTCGTTAATACCGAGGGATATCTGACTGAAAAGAGCCTTTTCACTATAGCTTTTTGAAATTTTCTCAGCTGACAGGAGGTTCACTAGCTGTACATTTCCTTTCGCAATGCCTGTATTTCTTCGCTTTCGAGGTATTCGTCATAGGGCATCTGTTTGTCGATCAGGCCCTTTGGCGTAATCTCCATTATCCTGTTCGCTACGGTCTGCACAAATTGGTGATCGTGGGATACGAACAGTATTGTTCCCTTGAAATTCATGAGACCGTTGTTCAAAGCGGTTATGGATTCGAGGTCGAGGTGGTTGGTAGGCTCGTCGAACAGCAGTGTGTTGGCGCCCGAAAGCATCATTTTGGCCAGCAGGCAGCGTACCTTTTCTCCGCCTGAAATAACGCAGGCCTTCTTCAGGGCCTCTTCGCCAGAGAACAGCATTCTGCCGAGCCAACCGCGCAGGAAGGTTTCCATCTCATCCTTTGAATACTGCCTCAGCCACTCGACCAGCGACAGTTCCACCCCGTCAAAGTATGCCGAATTGTCCTTGGGAAAATACGAACGCGATGTGGTTATGCCCCACTTGAAATCGCCGCTGTCGGGTTCCAGTTCTTCAGTAAGGATCCTCAGCAGGGTCGTCTTTTCAAAGCCGTTGGGCCCGACTAAGGCCACCTTGTCGCCTTTGTTTATCGTAAAGCTCAGGTTGTCCAGCACCTTTACGCCGTCTATCACCTTTGTAATGCCATTTACCGACAGCAGATCGTTGCCGACCTCCCTGTCGGGTTTGAAGTCTACAAACGGGTATTTGCGCGAAGAAGGCCTGATATCCTCAAGAGTGAGCTTCTCGAGCAGCTTCTTGCGCGAGGTGGCCTGCTTGGACTTGGATGCGTTGGCGCTGAAACGCTGTATGAATTCCTGCAGTTCCTTTATCTTGGCTTCTGTCTTCCTGTTCTGGTCCTTTGCCTGTTGGATCGCAAGCTGGCTCGATTCGTACCAGAAATCATAATTGCCGGAATACAGCTGTATCTTGCCGAAATCTATATCAGCTATATGAGTGCAGACCTTGTTCATAAAATGTCTGTCATGCGAAACTACTATTACCGTATTGTCAAAATTGTACAGGAAGTTCTCGAGCCAGGCAATAGAGGCAACGTCCAGGTGGTTCGTCGGTTCGTCCATCAGCAGTATGTCGGGAGCCCCGAAAAGCGCCTGCGCCAGCAGGACTCTGACCTTCAGGTTCGACTCAAGCTCGCCCATCTTTTTATAGTGGAATTCTTCGCCTATGCCAAGGCCGTTAAGCAGTGTAGCGGCTTCCGACTCGGCTTCCCAGCCGTTCAGCTCGGAAAATTCGGTCTCAAGCTCCGATATTTTTATGCCGTCCTCCTCTGAGAAATCCGGCTTGCCGTACAACAATTCCTTTTCGTCCATTATTTCGCAGAGTCTCTTATGCCCCATGATAACAGTCTTCAATACTTCAAATTCATCGAATTCGAACTGGTTCTGCTTCAGAACGGCAAGCCTTTTGCCGGGCTCGATCGTGACATCGCCCCTGTTGGCGTCCATCTCTCCGGAAAGGATCCTGAGGAATGTGGATTTCCCTGAGCCGTTGGCCCCGATCAGTCCGTAGCAGTTGCCCGGTGTGAATTTTATATTTACGTCTTCAAAAAGTACCCGTTCCCCGAATCTCAGGGATATACCGGTTGTGCTTATCATATTGGTCATTCATCCTTCTATATGGTCTATTTTGCCTTGGATCGCAATGGACCCGGTTTCTATACGTACAGCAACTGATTATAACATATATATAATGCATTGTCACAACCCAGGATTTTTGAAGCTTTACTACACTGCATCCGTCACAGCCCCTTCAGTTAACAACACGCGTATCTCCGGCATAATATGAAATGTAGTATGTTATGTAAAGGTGGAATTCTAATGCCAAATGTTTATGTATATAATGACCGGAGCGGCAATATGGAATATTACACATTGGGTCTGTCGGACGCAATGCCCTACAACATAGGCCGCACGCTTACCGTGGGAGAATTCAGGGCAAATTCGACCGCAAATACGATCTGGACTACCAGGAGGGCCATGGAGGCGTATAACGTAACGAGAAACGCCTGGGGCCGCCCGATCCATGTGGGCTATGCCTTCAAGAGGATATGGGAGGGCGGACACGACCCGATGTCTCAACATTATGCCGGCGTTGCTTTCGATGTGGGGCAGAATCTTGACAGCGCCACCCGGGATCAGCTGCGTAATACCGCCGCAGCAACAGGAGTATGGAGTTATATCGAACCGGCCTATCTGACACCTACCTGGGTACATTTCGATGCGCGGCAGGGCCCGGCTGCATGCCCGAATGGAGGATATCCGCTGCTGAGTACCGGGAGTGCAGGCAATTATGTACTTACGCTGCAGGATGCTCTAAATGCACTGGGTTATACAGGATCCGGGCTTGACGGCTATTATGGAGCGGGAACGCGCAGAGCGGTGACGAATTTCCAGCGCGCCCAGGGACTTGCCGCTGACGGCATCGCGGGGTGCAATACTCTGAACAGAGTGACGCAGCTTGCTTCCGGTATAGGGCGGACCCCTACGGTAGTTGATCCATAGAAAAGAGTTTGATTGGCATGCGATGGGAATATATAATAAATAAAAAAGACGATAAAGGAAGTAAGTTATGATAAACGGGTCAATAATCAATGGAACGACAGTCAACGGTTCCGGGAGCAATTCCGGTATCGGCTGTAAAGCCTGTATCAATAAAGTCCCCTTATCCGAACTCGAGCAAAGGATGAAACGCTTCAGGGCTATGTTGGACGAGAGAGAGCCCGGATGGGAGCTGGCGCTGGTCATAAGCAAAATCGTTCTGTATTATTTTACCGGCACCATGCAGGAAGGACTGCTCTTCATACCGAGGGACGGCGACGCTGTATTTTTTGTAAGGCGTAGTTTCGAGAGAGCGGTTGACGAATCGCTGTTCCCCGGTATCAGGCCGATGGAGTCCTACCGCGATGCCGCGGCGTCTCTCAGCAGACTGCCGGATACGGTGCATATCGAGGCGGAAGTCATTCCGCTGGCTATGTGCGAGCGTCTGAGAAAATATTTCGGATTCACATCGTTCAAATCGTTGGATGCTTGTATTTCGAGAGTCAGATCGGTAAAAAGTCCTTACGAGCTTGAAATGATGACAAAAGCTGGCAACATACACAGAAGGGTGCTGGAGGAGCGCGTGCCGTCATTGTTCCGCGAGGGTATGACGGAAAGCGAACTTACGGCTTCGATCTTTTCTGTGCTCGTAGCGGAGGGACATCAGGGCATAGCACGTTTCAGCATGTTCGATACAGAAATATTGCTGGGGCATATAGCCTTCGGGGAAAGCTCGCTTTATCCGACCTATTTCAACGGCCCCGGCGGAAATTACGGACTCGGCCCGGCGATGCAGCTGATGGGCAGCCGCGAACGCAGGCTCAGGGACGGCGATCTCATTTTCATCGATACGGGATGCGGATACGAAGGCTACCAGTCAGACAAGACAATGACATATGTATTCGGAAAACCTCTGCCGGGGTATGCGCGGGAGATTCATGAAAAATGCCTTGATATACAGTTCCGAATGGCCTCGATGCTGAAACCCGGTGAAACCCCTTCAAATATTTACGATAAAATCATGAAGGATATTAATGACGACTGCCTGCCCAATTTTATGGGATACGGCAACAGAAGGGTCAAGTTCCTCGGCCACGGTATAGGCCTGCAGGTCGATGAGCTGCCTGTGCTTGCAAAAGGCTTCGACGAACCGCTGCAGGAGGGAATGGTGTTCGCGCTCGAGCCGAAGGCAGGCGTG
>Ga0207834_1000464_pt1 | contig 14384 bp, 11 predicted proteins | sample LuqExpMetagenom5_FD_187763 | JGI IMG/M metagenome (GOLD analysis project Ga0207834, IMG submission 187763) | Tropical forest soil microbial communities from Luquillo Experimental Forest, Puerto Rico - Sample 5 (SPAdes) | ecosystem: Environmental > Terrestrial > Soil > Tropical forest ...
TGAACAGAAAACCTCCGATCAGGAATGCGATCACGGCTCCGATACCGCCCATAAAATTGATTATGCCGTTCGCCTTGCTTCGCAGCGGTCTCGGCGTGAAATCAGGCATCAACGCCACAGTAGGCGCCCTGTAGATGCTCATGAAGAAATTCATGGCTATGACAGTTATCATCAGGGTTACAAGACCTGCCCGTGCAACCGGGATCAGTATGAATGCCAGCGCGGAAAGCGGTATCCCCACAAGCAGATACGGCATTCTCCTGCCGTACCTGGTATTCGTGCGATCGCTCAATGCGCCGAAAATAGGGAGAAAAACAACTGCGAAGATATTGTCTATCGTCATTACCGAACCGACTGCAACACCGGACAATCCAAGGTCCTTAAGGTAGAGGGGCATTGCAACATTGTAGATGCCCCATACTATACTGACTGTAAAGAAGCCCAGCCCTAGCAGCATTGTCTGTTTGTAGTTGAGTTTCATGATGCGCCTCCCATTTCCTTGATTATTTTCAAAGCAACATCGGGTACATTGGTGATAATGCCGTCCACGCCGGCCGCAGCCATTGCCTTTATATGCTCCGGCTTATCGACCGTATACGGGTTGACCATAATACCATTCAGTTTACAGCCCTTCATGACTTCCGGGACTATATTGTAAAACAGGGGATGGATTGCACAGGCGCCGAGCCTTTTTGCGTATTCCCACGGTTCGTAAATACCTGCCATGTAAAGGGGCGCCGTCCTTATTTCAGGGTTTATCCTCCGGATTTCTACAAGGCTGTAGTGGTTGAACGAGGATATGATAGTATACCGGATACGGTCATATTTCTGCAGCACATCTGCAACGGCCTGTTCGATACCGGGGTAAAAAATCGGGCCGTTCTTTATTTCAATGTTCAGAAGGCCGTCCCATCCTGAAATGAGCTCCAGCACCTCTTCCAGTTCGAGTATCTTCGTATCCTTGAATTCGGGTGAGAACCAGGAGCCAAAATCGAGTTCTTTGAGCTCTGCGAAGGTCTTTGTCTTCAATAGGCCATGGCCGTTGCTGGTCCTCTCGAGCTGCTCGTCGTGGGTGACCATAAGATGGCCGTCCGAACTGAGGTGCACATCGAGCTCGATCCCTCCGGCGCCAAGCTGCAGCGCTTTCCTGAACGCTGGCATCGTATTTTCGGGAGCCATTTTGGATGCTCCCCTATGAGCAATGATCACAGGCTTAACGATATCGTCCAACCCCTTTCCATTACCAATCCGGTTTCTTACTTATATTATACCAGAAACTGAGAGCTAAGCATCAATTTCTCAAGCTTATGATCGGAGCTGGGATCCGTCCTCCCCTTTTTACGAAATCGTCGCTCGAGAATTTATTCAGACTCATCACCGGACCTGTGCCCAGAAGTCCGCCGAATTCCACCACATCGCCTGCAACCTTGCCCGGAGCCGGTATAATCCGTACTGCAGTCGTCTTGTTATTCACGACTCCTATGGCAGTCTCGTCGGCTATTATTGCCGATATGGTCTCAGCCGATGTATCACCGGGAACAGCTATCATATCAAGACCTACCGAACAGACGCAGGTCATCGTTTCAAGCTTCTCTATTGTCAGTGCGCCTTTCCGGACAGCCTCGATCATGCCTGCATCTTCACTTACGGGTATGAACGCCCCGCTTAACCCTCCGACGCTTGAAGATGCCATTATTCCGCCCTTCTTTACAGCGTCGTTCAGGAGTGCAAGCGCTGCTATCGTACCATGCGTACCGCATCTTTCAAGGCCCATCTCCTCAAGTATCTGCGCAACACTGTCGCCTACGGCGGGAGTGGGAGCCAGTGAAAGGTCCACGATGCCGAAGGGCACGTTTAAACGGCGCGAAGCTTCCTGCGCCACCAACTGGCCCATCCTGGTTATTTTGAAAGCAGTTTTCTTTATCACCTCGGCAACTGTACTGAAATCCGCATCTCTGACCTTCTCGAGCGCACATTTGACAACGCCGGGGCCGCTGACGCCGACATTGATCTCGCAATCCGGCTCTCCTATCCCATGAAAGGCGCCTGCCATAAATGGGTTATCCTCGGGCGCATTAGCAAACACGACAAGCTTTGCGCAGGCCATCCCGCCTTCACTGGCCGTCAACTCGGCGGCCCGCTTTATGACCCTGCCCATCTGCCCTACGGCATCCATATTGATACCGGCCTTCGTTGTCGCTACATTGACCGAGGAGCACACCTTCCTGGTACCTGCCAGCGCTTCCGGTATGGAATCTATCAGCTTCCTGTCGCCGGGCGTATAGCCCTTGTGCACCAGTGCTGAAAAGCCGCCTATAAAATCGATTCCAAGTTCATCGGCTATTTTATCCATCATAAGTGCAAACCTGACATAATCTTCATCTGTGCTGCTGCCAGCCACAAGAGCTATCGGGGTCACCGCTATCCTTTTGTTGATTATCGGTATGCCGTAATCCTTTTCTATATCCCAGCCAACCTTCACCAGATCCTTTGCATAGCCGGTCACTTTATCGTAGATCTTTCGCCTGCAAACCTCCCCGTCGGGGTGGCAGCAATCCAGAAGAGAAATCCCCATCGTGATTGTTCTGATATCGAGGTTCTCTTCATTGATCATTTTTAACGTTTCAAGTATTTCATATTTGGAAAGCATTTTATCTATAAGCCTCCTGCTTCTATATCCTGTGCATCGAATTGAATATATCCTCGTGCTGCAGCTTTACATATAATCCCAGATTTTTACCTTCCGCTTCGAGCCTGTCCGACAGGACGCTGAAATCGACGGATGCCTTGCCTATATCGGTAAGCATCGTCATTGTAAATAAATCCTGCATCGTTGTCTGCGATATATCAAGTATATTGACGTTGCATTCAGCCAATATAGCGCTGATAGCTGCTATGATCCCGACCCTGTCCTTTCCCAACACCGTTACGACAGCCTTCATAAGAACACCCCTTTTTGATGCGTTATTAGCCAAACCTTTGTATATAAGAACTATATCAAACCGGTATGTAAAATTCAATGCAGCAGGAAACATGAAAAGCAAAAAACCATGAAAAGATACTCTCCGGCATCCTTTCATGGTTCGTTGATATCCTGCAGCAGCATCAAAGACTATGCTTCCGCGCAGACCTTTGCAGCTTCTTCGGCGGCGCTTGCGGCGTCCGGAGTATATATGTCAGCTCCTACCTGCTTGCAGAAGGCATCCGTTACAGGCGCTCCGCCCACCATAATGGTTACTTTGTTTCTTATGCCCGCTTTTTCTATCGCTTCGACAACGTTCTTTATTTCAGGCATGGTAGTCGTAAGCAGCGCTGAGCAGGCTATTATCTGTGCGTCCACTTCATTTGCCTTTTCAACGAACTTATCTGCCGGAACGTCTATTCCGATGTCGTATACCTCTAGTCCCTTGCCTTCCATCATCATCCTTACGAGATTCTTGCCTATATCGTGCAGGTCGCCCTTGACGGTGCCGAGCACAACTTTTCCCTTAGCCTTCACGCCGCTTGATATCAGCAGTGGTTTGAGCAGGGCGGAACCCGTATTCATAGCTCTCGCAGCTATCAGGACTTCAGGAACATACACTTCGTTGTTCTTGAATTTACCTCCGATGATCGACATTCCTGCCAAAAGGCCTTCTTCCAGGATGGTCTGTGCATCCATGCCCTCGTCGATTGCATTCTGGACCAATTCCTTGACAACTTTCGCCTTTCCCTGCTGCAGATTGATAGATATTTCCTCCAATATTCCCATACGATACCTCCTGAAATGATTTTATATTTTGATTATTGTTGTCCTCTTCTTTCCCTGAACTTTCCCGGGCTTATCCCTGACTGGCTCCTGAATACCTTCGTAAAATAGCTCTGATCCTCATAACCCACCAGGTTGGCTACATCAACGAGCGGTATCGTATTGTCCGCCAGCAGTTTTTTGCTCATCTCTATCCTTATTTTGTTCACATAGCTGTTGAAATTGCACTTCATCTCTTCCTTGAATACCGCGCTGAAATACGTGGTGCTCAGATTCACTTTCGATGCGACTTCATCAAGCGTGATCTTTTTCATATAATTTCTTTTTATATAATCAACAGCCTTGTATATCACGTCGATATGCTTGACGTTGGTCAGATTGAACACGCAGTCCGTGAACCTCGCCATAATGCCCGAAAGCCAGAATGACAGTTCATCTATGGATTTGAAGTCATGTATCTGCGACAGATATTTGTAGTTGAGGCCAAATATCTGCTCGGCGTCCGCGCCGCCTTCAAGGGCTGCCCTGGAAAGCAGTACGACCAGTTCAAGGATACGCGCCTTGATAACTTCAAAATTTCCGCCGGTCGAGAAGAAAATATGCCCGAGTATCTCATTCAGCACCTTCTGTGATCCGGCTTTATCACCCAGAGAAATAAGCGAAAGCAATTCTCTCTCTTTTTCGACCGGGTAATTTTCCGCTTCATCCCCGCCCATCGTCTTTATATAATGAATGTACTCCGATATCTCGGATTGTTGTTCCTGATAATCCCTGTCGTTTTGATACGCCACAGCAGTCTCGCCTGAAACATATGCTGCAACTATAAAAAGCAGTTCCGAAAGATCGCTGACGCTTTCGGGGCTGACGATCGGCACTTCCCGGATATGCTGCTTAAGTACCTGTATCGTCGCTTCATCCAGGTGATTGTTGGCAAGCAGGTCGTCGAGCAGGAATTCATCGGGCTCCATCATCATTACCGGGCCGCCGAGCATGGCTCCCTTCATTATGCCTTCCCTGGTGATCGGCGAAACCCAGTGCACCAGCCCCATATGGCAGAAGAAAATATATTTTCCCCCGAACCTCTCAGCCTGATAGCTGCCATACAGGTGGGCGTTCAGACAGCTCTGCCCCTTCTGCCGTACAGTACTGCAAAACGAACACAGTTTCCCGCCGCATGCCTCAATGACCGTATTGCCCGTTTTATCTATGACGATGCATCCGATGCCTGTCGAATGACTGTAAACTTCGGCATCGTGCTTTGCCCGGTCATAATCAAATCCGTAATCATTTGACTGCATCAGCTTTACTCACGCTCACTTATCCCGGATATTATCATCCTAGAAAAGATTATCAAATTTCAGCTATTATGTATACTAAAATTTATACTGCCGTGCCGCTCAATATTTCCTGGTCTTGAAAAGGCTGATATAAGAGTCGCAGTAAATTTCCCTGTTCATAAGTATCCTTGCCGTTGCCGCAGCCTCCATCAGATCGTCGTCGCAGGCGTCCGCTATTGCAGAGTCAAGTCCGCAGGCCATCAGCATGACAAGCATGGTCCTGTTGATGATCTTTCTGTTCTGACATCTCTGCGATACGTTGGAAAGGCCTACTACAGTTTTCGGAGCGGGATCTGATAACAGTTTGACCTGCCTCAGCGTCTCCATGGCCTCGACTGCGTGGTCCTGAGCCACATTGACGGGTAGTATGAGAGGGTCTATGTACAGATCCTCCAGCGGAAGACCGAATTCATCGGCAGCCGCGACGAGTTCCATAGCTAGCGCGACCCTGTTCTCGGCGTTCTTCGGTATGCCTGATTCCTCGCTCATTGCAAGTCCTATGACCTTTGCGTTGTATTTTACGGCCATGGGGAAAACCCGTTCGATCTTATACCTGTCGGCATGGCAGGAATTGATCAGCGCAGGCCTTTTACAGAGCTTCAGTCCTTCCTCGATGATATCGTAGTTGGTGGAGTCGAGCGACAGGGGCGTATCGACTGCCTCCTGCACAGTGTTGATGAGCCATTTCATGGCAGCCATCTGATCCTCGGCGCCTGCGCCGGTATTTATATCGAGCCAGGCCGCTCCGTTATCCGTCTGCCTGACGGCCCAATCCTGCACAGGTTTCTTGTCTTTTGTCTGGATAGCTTCCCTGATGTCCCTGAACATGCCGTTGATTCTTTCGCCAATGATCTCCATTCGAACACCTCACAAAATTTATTATAGACTGTTTTTTGTCATAAGCTCGTTTATATTCTTCTTAACGATCCTGATAGCTTCCGGATGCCTCATAACAAGTATGTCAAGGCCTGACTGCAGAAGTGCGGCAGCCGTAGTTGCCTCCCACAGTATGCCTCTTTCGGCCTGGTCTCCCCAGCCCGGAAATTCATCAGCGCCTACATTTGCTTCCTTCGCCTTCCAGGCTTCCATCCCTATGGTTCCCAGCGTAGGCATGGAAAGCATCTTGTCTCCCTGAAGGGCTCCAAGTCTGCCCCTCTCTCCTATGGAATACGAATACTCAAGGCCGTAACCGAGTCCGCCTATGCTGGGGTCGATTATGATTTTTTCCGGCGGGAGACCCATTTCGGTGATCATTATGTTCAGCTGTTTGCAGATATTTATGTCCAGCGGCGACTGGGCAATGACAGTGTGTTTGTGCACCATGCATGCCGCAACGATGGTATTGTAGTTGTTCTGTGTCGCAAAGCCCAGCAGCAGATTTTCTCCCGCACATGCTTCGGCAACGGCCGAGATAACTGCATTGTCGACCTCGTCGATACCGCAGCCTACAACTGCAAGCGGAACGCCGACAGCCGAAAGTACGGACTTGACTGTTGCGATGCATTTTTCCGGCGAACTGTTGCCAAGGTCCGGGTCCGCACTCTGAAGACGCAGGAATATCATGTCCGCACCGCATTCGTCCACACATTTCTTAGCCCATGCTGCGGGATCATCAAGCACCCCTTCGAATGGCTTCCGAACTTCTTCGTTCCACTCCGCCGGGTTCCTGTCGACCACTTCCATTGCGATGACCGGTCTGTTCGGCGCTTCGCCTTCGAAATGCAGGAAAGGCAGACTGGACGCTCCTCCGACCTTCACGGTGGTTGTCCTGGTTCCGCCCTGTTCTTTTGACGCACCTAAAGTAACAGTAATTACGCTGCTGGGATTTCTGTCCTTTAAAACCTGTACAGGCATTTCACTTATCCCCTCTCGATTCAGTACTTATTTAAATAAACTTTTATTTTAAGATCATATCTTAAGCTTATCCATTAATCCGAAGACCGCCTTTACGGCAGGAGAATCCGCAGGCAGCTCCGCCAGCGGCCTGCCCTTGATGTCAAATTGCACGAGCGTCGGATCGGCCGGGATAATGCCAAGCAGCTCGAGTCCTGTCCTGTCTATCTCTTCCCTTAAGTTTTCAACGTCCTGCTCTGAAGTTTTCGTCATTATCAGGTAAACCTTGTTGACCTTGGTCTTTATCTCTTCCAGCAGTTTTTTTACCCTTCCGGCGGAACGTACGGATCTTGCCGAATTGTCGCTTATCACGAACAAAACGTCGATGTCCTGCGTTGTGCGCCTGCTGATATGTTCAAGCCCTGCCTCGTTGTCCATTACTATATATTTGTAGCTTCTGGTCAGGTTATCGAGGTACTTCCTGAGCAAATTGTTCGGGAAGCAGAAGCAGCCCGGCCCTTCGGGGCCTCCCATCACAAGCAGATCCACATGTTTGCCCTCAGCCATCGAAGCGTTGAGCCTGTATTCTATATAAGTCTCCTGGGACATGCCCTCGGGAATGCCATGGAGGTCCTTTGTCTTCGCAATCAGTTCCGATACCGTTTCATTCTCTATCTCAAGTCCGAGAGCCTCGTTCAGATTTGCATTCGCATCCGCATCTACGGCAAGTATCGGATACTTGCCCTTTTCAATAAGGTATTTGATCAATAATGCGCAGAACGAAGTCTTGCCCGAACCGCCCTTTCCTGCCACTGCTATTTGAAATGCCATGATCCAGCCTCCTTGTGTCCTTACTGCTTTAGTCCCCTTACCTCTTCCGTTTGAACAATTCCATGTCCGTATGCGGTATAAACATAGCCTGTACGAATTCTTCCATAAAAGTGCTGCCCAAGGAAAGCTCCAGGCAGGTCATGTTATCCGCTATATCGTGAACTTCCCTGTAAGCTTCACGGTTGACCATCGCAAGCATCGTCCCCTGTATGCAGCTGTTGCCGACGTACTCGTATCTGTCTTCCGGTATAGCAGGAAACATGCCGATGTTCATAGCGTCGGTTATATTGATATAATTACCGAAGCCGCCTGCTATGTATACTTTTGAAATATCCTCGAAGTCCAGCCGGACTTCCTTCAGCATTGTCCTTATGCCCGCAAAAATTGCGCCCTTAGCTCTCAGAAGATTTTTTATATCGCTGTCTGTTATAACGATATCCCGGCTGCTTCCGCTTTCTCCGGCGAAGACCAGCACGTACTCCAGGCCTTCGTTACCGCGCCTTATCCTGCGCGACAGTATGCTGCCGTTGATCTGTCCCGCCCTGTCGATGATTCCCGCCCTCATCATTTCTGAAAGCGAATAGATAAGGCCCGAACCGCAAATACCCAGCGGCTTGATATTGCCGATCGTCCTGCAGCTTACGTCATAGGTGGCTTCGTCTATCTCGATCCGGTCTATTGCACCGTCCATGGCCCTAAGTCCGCAGCTTATCCCCGAACCTTCGAATGCCGGGCCTGCCGAGCACGAACAAGCAACCATCCAGTCATTGTTTCCGAGCACCATTTCACCATTGGTACCGATGTCGGCAAACAGAACAAGTTCCTCCGAACGTGCCAGCCTGGTAGCCAGGACGCCTGCCGTGACGTCTCCCCCCACATAGCTTGCTACGGACGGCATAGTTACAACAGGCGCCTCCGGGTTTATCGCGAAACCATATCGACCGGCTTTTACGTCGGGAAACTTTACTGCGCAGGGCACATAAGGCTCCCTCCTCAGCCATGAGGCCGTTATCCCGAGAAGCAGATGTATCATGACCGTATTGCCGCCGACAGCCATAGCCGATATGTCGTCTCTGTCAAGACCATTTTGGGCTGCCAGCGCGACGGCCAGTTCATTTATCGTATCGACCGCCGCCTGCTGCATCGATTTTATCCCTTCGGGGTTATCTTCCGTATAGCATATCCTCGATATTACATCCGAACCATAAGCGCATTGCTTGTTGTAAGTACCGGCCTGATCGAGTACGGTCCCCTTCGCGAGATCGACCAGCCTCGCTGCGACTGTTGTCGTACCGAGGTCGACAGCCAGGCCTATCGCGGGCTTTATCGAATTACCGGCTTCAACCCGGATGATCTCAGTTACTCCATTTATTTCAGCAACGGTTACGGTTACACTCCAATCGCCCTTCCGGACGATATCGGGCAAAACTGCCATACAACCGGTGCCGGTAACCTGACAGTCAATGCCGTGCTCCCTTTTAAGCGCCAGTTTAAGTCTGTCCAGATCGTTCAGGTTATCCAATAATGTCGGCGCATCAAGCTTTACAAGGTATTTCCTGCTGACAGGCTCCCGTACGATATCCCCGGCATGCCCATATCCGATGCCCAGCCTGGTATCCTTGCTCGACAGTACGACTTCATGCCTCAGCAGCCTTGAAAAATCGGGCACTTCGATCACCAGATCGGTCACCGCCGTGGCCTGGCATGCACTGATATAGCCCTCTTCCCTCAGTTTCTCAGGAAAGCTGCCGCCATCGCTCAGTTCGTACTCGCCGCTCAATACCTTTACCGCGCATTTACCGCAGGTGCCTGCTCCGCCGCATGGGCTTATCACTTCAATACCCGCCATTCTTGCCGCGTTGAGCAGGTTTGTACCCTTATTGACCGTTACAGTCGCGTTTTCAGGTAAAACCGTTACCCGGAGTATATCCATCTGATCCATCCTTATTTATCCGATGATTCCATTATCCATCAGGCAAAATGAGCTTTTGCAAATGCGGGCAGGCCGGAAGCCTCATTAGGTGCGACTACGACATGCCAGCCCGATTTTTCTTCCAGCACACCCTTTATGACCGCTACATAGCCCGGTATCACGATGTTCCTGTGATTTACCTTCTCTTCTATCCCACATGCTTTGATGAATTCAGCGATTTTTTCTCCCGTAAATTTGCCGGAGGCCCATGCCGTCAGTACCGATGTACCGTCAGTAGGGCAGGCTATGATATGCGACGGTATCTTGCTGCTTGAAATCTCGCCTTCAACGGTGTAATAGGTAAGCGAGAAATTCGTCGTGACATAAACAGGCGAATCCTTCGTAACTGCACCCAGCTCATACACCTTTGGCTCTACCTGGCTGGGCTTCTGAGGATCCGTATAGAGGTTCATCCTGAGAGCCATCAGCGGCAGCAGCTGCGATTTCTCCGAAGCCTTCATCACGACGCAGCTTGCGTACTTTGCAATATAGACCGATGCCTCGGCTACCTCTTCCCTCGGGTCCGATGAGGAAGTGAATGCGATCACGGGGTAACCGAACGGTCTGAATTTCTTCTTTATGGAAAGTCTTCTTGTCTGCGTTATCTCAGCCAGCGCCTGTGACAGCTGCCTCGTTCCTACATCTATTACCAGTTCCTTATAGGAGGCCGCGATCTTTTCAACCAGCGCCGCCGTCGACTCAAGCCCGTTGCCCTTGACAACAAGAGGGCACGAATACTTCTTTGCCAACTCGACCATTTTATCGCAATTGGTCTCAGTAGCGGGATAAATCAAAGGCTTGTCTGCGCCGACGATCTCAAGGGCCTTCTCCATAGCCGTGGTGTCTTCACTGATAAGCAAGGTCGCGAAACGGTTTTTTTCCGCAACTGCCTTAACTGCAGAAGCAAAGGTTTCGGCGTTTCCGGAGTCATTGCTTACGGCTATGAAATCGATCGAAACCTTCTGTCCGACCCTTTCGAATGACAGGTCATTCACCTTGTCAATTTTTGCTTGAAGCTCGTCTCCGGTCAATTTGTCAGATATTTCTACCGCTATACAGGTAGGATGGTAAAATGTCTTATCATGTCTGAAAAGTACGACCTCATCGCCCATACTGCGCTCGAAGTCCGCCCTGCCGGACTTGACCAGCTTGATCGGCGGTGCAGCAGCTCCGCCCAGAGTTTCCTTCGCTTCTTCGGAAACATGAGGGCATTTGTCAAGCGACGTTTTAGCTGCCGCAAGTGCCATCGCAAACGCAAGGCAGGTCGGCTGAGCGCACTCCTTGCAGTTCTTCTTAGGCAGCAGTTTGTAGATATCCAACCCCGTAAGTGCCATATTTGAAACGCTCCTTTACGTTTAATCTTTTAGAACAGCGGGTCCATCATCAGCGCTGGGTGTCCCTTTTCCTCAAGGAAAGGAAGTATCTCGTCAGTTGTCGTACCGACCGTCTCGTCGGCTATCCTGTCGATGAAGTCCTCACCGAGTCCCTGCTCAACGCTTATCTTGATGAAATCGTCGCGAAGCATATCCTTTAGATCTTTAGGCATCCAGACGATCCTTGCTATGCCGCCGTCCGCCCGAATGAATTTTTTGCTTATGATGTACCTCTTGCCGATGCCCATGAAGCCTGGAGACTGTACGCCGCCGCCCACGGTACCTGCAAGTGTTGAAAATGTCATGCCGCACGGAGTCATTCCAGTATGCTCTCGTGTAGTTATCATCAACCCGTTTGCCTCGGGCACTATCGCCATTATAGCTTCGAAGCAGCCGCAGGATGTCATCGGCAGCTCCATTAGCGTATAAAGCGCGACTTCCTCAAGGTTCCTGTGCGAGGCTGTCAGGACAAAATCATTGACATTTTTCCATATACCTTTTTGCTCATCCAAAGCCGAATCCTTTATAATAGGCTGATTCGGTCCCGTAGGAGTGATCTCAAAGGATGCCTTTGCATCGAGCCAGCTTACTGCGCCGCAGAGGCCTACGCGTTCCGGCGTCACTACGCAGACATGGTTGGGAGCAAAGGACTGGCACAGCGTACATGAATAAAATTCCTCGACCGATTCGTCGGTAAGCCCCCTGAGCCTTTCATCCCTCTTTGCGTAACTTGCTCTGGCCGTTTTTATCAGTTCCTCGACCTTGTCCTTATCCGTATAAAGAGTTACTTCCACACGGTCAACGATCGCAGGGAATTCCGATTTGTATTTTGCAATGAGTATCTCTCCGAAATGCTTTATCTTAAAGCCCTTTGCGTGCGCATCCCTGCTTATCCTGAGCCAGCACAGTTCTCTCTGTGCGACGTGCCACAGACCTTCGCCGTAATTAATGAAGTAATGGACCCTTCTTTCAAGGACTCCTTCAAAGTCCTCCTGCATCTTCCTTCCGTAGATCTTTATAACGATACCGAGCGGAAGCTTGGCGCCATCTTCCACGTCATCTATCTCAGGCCCGACTACGGTAACTTTTCCGTCTTCTATTTCATCCTGTCCGACCATTTTGACCAGCTCAAAAGCGGTGGTCCTGCCTCCTCCGAATTCGAGGTACGCGTCAGCCTTGCGGATCGTTTCGCCCTCAAAAGCAGGACCGATGGTTATCGGAACGGGTATATCCACTATTTTAAGCTTGATGCCCCTCAGTTCGAGTGAATATGGCACTATCTTGTCGTAATCGGGTTCGTACACGTACCAGTCGGGGACTTCCTCCTCGATCGGCTGATCGGTTATAACAGGGAACCCGAGCATGATCGCACCGAATTCGGCTGCAATCCTGACACCGTCCTGCTCGCCGAGCGCCAGTATGAAAGCCCTTACGCGCCTTCTCTGGTAGTCGAGCTGGGCCTCCTTGCTGCCGGGGGCTATTCCGCCGAATGCAAGGCCGGCCCTGAGAGCGAAATTGACCGCATGTATCGCCTGGGTAAAATTCCCCAGAGGGAACGCTATATAATCGATGCCGAGCTTTACGTTTTCCTCGAGCAGCTGTTCGATTATCTCATTGCAGAGCATCAGCATCATACCCTTGCCCTGAAGGTCCTTGATCAGCTTTGCCGCGGCCTTGCTGTCCTTTGCCTTTCCAATTATGACGGCAACTCCCGGAATTGTGAAGTCGACGAGCTGTATGCCGAACTTCCTCAGTACAGGGTCAGTCAGGAAGCCCGTCCAGGGGGCCACATGCGGGTTCTGCCCGTTCAGGTACCGCAATGCCTCGATGATCTCCGCAGCGTAAAAGGCGGCCTCACCGCTTTCTTTCGCGCCTTCAAGCGTGTAATCTTCTTTTATTTTTGTCGTTCTGATCCTGTTAAGCACTGGAACAAGGTCATTGAGCGTTTTTACGTCTTCTCCGCTCAAAGCGGTTATGACCGGAAGCTTGTATGCCGTGTCGGGATAGCTGACGGGCGTATCTCCGCCGTACTCCGTTATCGCCTGATTCAACAATATTTCGGCATAGCTTGTCGCAATGACTGCCCCGTCAAATGCCTGCTTAAATAAATTATTTGCCATAACGAACCTCCGCTTTATCCCTCATATACTTTTGCCATTTCACTGTTGTATTTGTCTGCCGTCCGGCGGTGGATCCCAAGCTTCCACGCTCTTTTTTCCAGCCTTTCGAGCAGCTTTGCGGCGGCGCTTGTCGGCTCCGTATCAAATATGAAATATCCTCCGAATACATCCCTCGCGATCTGTGTGGTAACGCCATAAACGAGATCGCTGCCCTCGACCGGCGGCAATACTCCGACGTGGCAGGGTATGCCCATGGATATGACCCACGAACCTATCGAGATTGCCTTCTCGGACATGGCTTCCGGCGCGCTTGCCACGAACGGGAGCTGCGGCACGGTAACGCCTAGCTGTTCGGCCATGGCGGTCCACAGGGCTTCGACCCTGCTGTTGTCCACGCAGGAGCCCATATGGAATACAAGAGGAAGCCCGGCTTTCAGCCCCGATTTTTCCTCAAGCCTCTTTATAAATTTCTTTAACCCCGGGCCGGCATAAACATCGACGGCCTCGGACGAAAGCAGTCCCGATTTGGCGAACGCGCCTGCGGCACAGCCTGTCGACACAAGGAACACATCGTTCTTTGCCAGTTCCTTTGCGATCTCAACAGCAGCGTAATCATGGACTACCTTCTGATTGTTGCAGCCTGCAAAGGCGCAGACTCCCTTGATCTCTCCGCTCAATATCGCATCGTTCAGAACGCTTATCGGCGAGTCGGGGTTGGCTTTTGCAAACAGGTCCATCAGCGCTTCAAAGCTGAAACCGCCTACGACCTGCTTTTTGAATTTCGGTATATTGACCAGTTCGGGTTTTCTCTTTTTATAGCATTCTATAGCGTGTCTTACGATCTTTACTGCATCTTCCATCGCAGTAGCTTCGTTGAATGCGATGTGATACGAGCCGGGGATTTTGGATATGGCGGATGTGCTTACGAGATGAGTATGGAAGCAGTTGCAGAGGTCCTTTACTCCGGGAGCTATGCATTGAACGTCCATGATCATGGTATCGAGCGCCCCGGTCATTATGGCAAGTTCCTGCGAGCCGAAGTTGGCCGCGGTCGGAATGCCTTCACGCATCAGGACTTCATTGCCCGTGCAGCAAATGCCGACGAGATTTATTCCTTTTGCTCCTGCTGCTTTTGCCTCGTCTTCGAGTTTTCTGGCAGCGTGCACCACC
>Ga0207834_1000465_pt1 | contig 14377 bp, 13 predicted proteins | sample LuqExpMetagenom5_FD_187763 | JGI IMG/M metagenome (GOLD analysis project Ga0207834, IMG submission 187763) | Tropical forest soil microbial communities from Luquillo Experimental Forest, Puerto Rico - Sample 5 (SPAdes) | ecosystem: Environmental > Terrestrial > Soil > Tropical forest ...
TCCACATTCCCGTTTTTGAATAATAAATTCATCCGCTTCTGTTTCATGACACCGGAGTTAAATGATGCACTGCTTGCTGTATTGCTTGAAGTTTTAAATTAATCTGACAGAGGCTGTTGAAAAGCTTATCCCTGGTATTTTCAAAGCGTAAGGTATCTTTTCAACAGTCTCTGTTCCGATATTGTAAGCCGTTTCTATTTCTAAAATTCCATCTGAAAATCATATAATAAAAGTACCGCATCCGTATAATCTGGGAATTTTTCATAAATAATTATCCATATCGTAAGAAATTTTTAATAAATGCTTCTATTGACTTCGATTCGCATTGTGCTATAATTGCGTTTAGTTAGGCACCTAAATATTTGTACCATAACAGACAACTTATAAGAACCATAAAGGAGGAATTTCAAACTTAAAATGAGAGCTGAAGTAAAAGAACTGGTTGAAACCTTATCTGAGGTTTTTAAGGCAATCCATCAGCGTTCATATCACAAAATGGAGAACAAGAATCTATATCCCGGCCAACCAAAGTTATTAACACTTATCAGGGTCAAAGAAGGAATCACTCAGAAGGATCTGGCGAAATTGACTTTTGTTACACCGGCTACTATCACCGGAATGCTTAACAAACTTGAAGCTAATAAGTATGTATACAGAGTACCTGATGAAATAGATAAGCGCATCATGCATGTCTATCTTACACCGGAAGGGCGGCAGTTTTCTGAAGCAGGAGAACTATATATAGTCTCTATGATGGAGCAGATTTTTGACTGCTTTGATGATGAGGAACTTCTTACCTTTTTAACGCTGTCAAAAAAATTGAAAAGCAACCTTCGCAACATTGATAAGCAATAGTTTTCCAGGTCCCAAGAAATTCCCAATACTTATATGAAAGGACTACCGTATGTTTAAACTACTTAAATTTCTAAAAAAATCGGTTGTGGCAATACTATTTGTCATCATCCTGTTAGTCATTCAGGCTAACTGTGATCTGGCACTGCCGGCTTACACCTCCGATATTATCAATACCGGTATTATGAAAAATGGTATTGACAGTCCTGTTCCTTCAGTTATAAGAAAAACTGAGCTCGACCGGGTTACCTTGTTCATGACTGAAGATGAAAAATCAGTAATTCTCCCCCACTATACACAGATGAGTGAGGAGAATTATACAGAGAAGGAATGGTCAAAATATCTTAAAAAATATCCTTTATTAAAATCTGATGAACTCTACATCTGGGACGGTAATGATGAAGCTGCGATGACAGATGCCTTAAGTGTTCCTCTGGCACTCACTTTTTCAATGGAAGGTGACAGTGAAACCTCCATTCAGGCAAGACAGCAGCTGGTTGATAAGCTGGCACCCGGTAAAGATCAGAAGGATGTTGATATCTTTGCAATGCTTGGTATGATGCCTGCAGAGACACTGTCTACAGTAGTGACAGGCATGAGAGAGATGATTACGGCAATGCCTTCAATGATCCTTGCAGCAACCAGTTCCTCCTATGTTAAATCAGAATATAAAGCTATCGGCGTAGATGTCAGCAAGATGCAGACCAATTATATTATTTATTCCGGTGCTCTGATGCTTGGTGTTGCCCTTATAGGTATGTTAGCTTCTGTTCTGGTAACCTTCCTGGCTGCAAGAGTTGCCGCAAGGATGGGCCGTGACCTGCGAAGCAGTGTATTTAAGAAGGTATTATCCTTCTCCAACAAGGAAATGGATCAATTCTCTACCGCTTCCCTGATTACCAGAAGTACAAACGATATCCAGCAGGTTCAGATGCTGATGGTATGGGTGATCCGTATTGTTATTTACTCTCCTATTTTAGCTGTTGGTGGTGTGATTAAGGTTCTGAGAACCGAAAGCTCCATGTCCTGGATCCTTGCTGTTGGCGTTGGAGCAATCTTCGCTCTGATTGCAATTTTATTAGTAGTAGCAATGCCGAAGTTCAAATTAATGCAGAAGCTTGTTGACCGTATCAACCTGGTTATGAGAGAAATACTTACCGGTCTTCCGGTTATCCGTGCCTTTAGTACCGTTGATCATGAGAAAGAGCGCTTTGATATAGCGAACATTGACTTAACTAAGAATAACTTATTTGTTACCCGTGTTATGACCTTTATGATGCCCCTCCTTATGATCATCATGAACTTTATCTCCATATTAATTGTATGGGTATCTGCTAACGGTATTAATGAAGGTACCCTTCAGATTGGTGATATGATTGCCTTCATTCAGTATACAATGCAGATTATCATGTCCTTCTTAATGCTGACTATGATCTCTGTAATGCTTCCAAGAGCTTCTGTTGCAGCAAAGCGTATTGATGAAGTTTTATCTACCCAGACATCGATTAAGGATCCTTCAAAAGAGGAAATCTCTACAACAGGCATAAAGGGCTTATTGGAATTTAAAAATGTATCCTTCCGTTATCCAAATGCTGAAGAAGATGTTCTGTCCGATATCAATTTCGTTGCAAAGCCCGGACAGACAACTGCTATCATCGGAAGTACAGGTAGCGGTAAATCTACTTTAATTAACTTAATTCCAAGATTCTACGATGTTACGGCAGGAAATATTATCCTTGACGGAACAGATATCAACAAGATGAAACAGAATACACTCCGTAGCAAGCTTGGCTTTGTTCCTCAAAAAGGTGTATTATTCACAGGTACTATAGAATCAAATATTAAATTCGGTAATAGCAAAGCTGACGAGGATGAGATGAAGAGAGCTGCAAGAATTGCTCAGGCTGAGGAGTTTATCGATGATAAATCGGAAGGATATGAATCCCCCATTTCGCAGGGAGGTACCAATGTATCCGGAGGTCAGAAGCAGCGTCTCTCCATAGCAAGAGCGATAGCAAAGAATCCTGAGGTTTATGTTTTTGATGACAGCTTCTCTGCACTGGATTATAAGACGGATGCAAAGCTTCGTAAAATGATCCGGGAAGAAATCGCTGACAGTACTATTATTATCGTTGCCCAGAGAATCAGTACGATTATGAATGCAGAGCAGATTCTGGTATTGGATGATGGACGTATCGTTGGCAAAGGAACTCATAAAGAGCTATTAAAGAATTGTGAAGTATATCAGCAGATTGCATCTTCCCAATTGTCAAAGGAGGAATTGGATTATGAGTAATGAAGAGAACAGACAGCAAAATCCTTCTACGAAACCGCCACAAAGAAGACGTATGATGGGTCCTGGCGGTCCTGGCGGCCCAGGAATGATGATGGGCGAAAAGGCAAAGGATTTTAAGGGGACGATGAAGAAATTAATCTCCTACCTTTCGAAATACAAATACGGATTTTTTATTGTTTTCCTGTTTGCCATCGGCAGTACGGTTTTCACTATTATAGGACCTAATATCCTTGGTAAAGCTACTACGAAAATAACCGAAGGCTTAATCAGTAAGATTCAAGGTGGAGCCGGAATTGATTTCGATGCCATCAAAAAGATTCTCCTCACCCTGATTGCCTTATATATCATCGGTGCTGTCTTCTCCTTTGTACAGGGTCTCGTTTTAACCGGTATTACCCAGAAGGTGAGCTACCAGTTCCGTAAAGCGATATCCGAAAAGATTCACCGCATGCCGATGAATTACTTTGATACTACTTCCCATGGTGAAATATTATCAAGAGTGACAAACGACGTTGATACCTTAAGTAACAGCTTAAATCAAAGTTTACCCCAGTTAATAACTTCCGTGGTACAAATCATCGGTGTATTAATCATGATGCTTACCATCAGTATTCCAATGACTGTTCTGGCATTGATGGTATTACCACTTTCCGGTGTTGTTATAGCCAATGTAATTAAAAAGTCTCAGAAATACTTCAAACAGCAGCAGGAATATCTTGGGCATGTAAATGGTCAGGTAGAAGAAATCTATGGCGGTCACAATATCATCAAGGTATTTAATAAAGAAGACGAGTCAATTAAGGAATTTGATGATAAGAATGCGAAGTTGTATGAATCCGCATGGAAATCCCAGTGTTTATCAGGTTTAATGATGCCTGTCATGATGTTCATAGGAAATATCGGTTATGTTGGTGTTGCTATCCTTGGTGGATATCTTGCAATCCATAACAAGATTAAAATCGGTCAGATTCAATCCTTCTTCCAATACATCAGATTGTTTACCCAGCCCATCGGCCAGCTGAGCCAGGTAGCAAATATGTTCCAGTCTACTGCTGCAGCAGCTGAGAGAGTATTTGAATTCCTAGAAGAAAAGGAAGAAGTTCAGACAGTAGAGAATCCGGTATCGATCGATGGAATTAACGGAAATGTTGAATTCAAGGATGTTCACTTCGGATATAATCCGGATAAGATCATCATCAATGACTTCAGTGCTCAGGTTTACAAAGGTCAGAAGATTGCGATCGTTGGACCTACCGGTGCAGGTAAAACCACTATGGTTAAGCTACTCATGCGCTTCTATGATATCAACAGCGGTGAAATCCTGATTGATGACAATAACATCCAGGCCTTTGACCGAAGTGACCTTCGAAAACTCTTCGGTATGGTACTTCAGGATACCTGGCTGTTCAACGGTACTATTATGGAAAATATCCGTTACAGCAAGCTGGATGCTACTGATGAGGAAGTAGTTAAGGCTGCAAAAGCTGCCCATGTTCACCATTTTATCTCAACCCTGCCGGATGGCTATAACATGGTGCTCAACGAAGAAGCAAGCAATGTATCCCAGGGACAGAAACAGCTGTTAACCATAGCCCGCGCTATTCTTGCAGATCCTAAGATCCTGATTCTTGACGAAGCGACCAGCTCTGTTGATACAAGAACCGAAATCTTAATTCAGAAGGCGATGGATACCCTGATGAAGGGCAGAACCAGCTTTATCATTGCTCACCGTTTATCTACTATCCGTGACGCAGATTTAATTCTGGTTATGAATGAAGGCGATATCGTAGAGCAGGGTAATCATGAAGAGCTTCTTGCAAAAGTCGGCTTCTATGCTAACCTGTATAATTCGCAGTTTGAGAAGACAGCTTAATCAAATATTTAATTTGGGAAGCTTAGCATACACATCGAAAGTACAAAATCGCTCCTGCGATTTTGTACTTTTTTTATGTTATTACTTGTGTTAAAATAGGGGCAATCGGTAAAAGCTGGATTAATAGCAAAATAATATAATATGATATCGGGGTCAAAAGGTCATTTAATAAATGACTCGTTGTGAAACTGCATAATAAAAGTATTTCAGGAACTTCTTTTCGAACATTTGAATACTGCTATTTTGTGTATATTCAACATAGGAATTCTTGTTTTTTCTTTTGACCCTGGCATCATAATATAACTTAATAATAATCTCAGGGAATGCTATTTACGGATTTTACCATGACAGTTTACAGAAAGCGGAGTTAAGAGAAACGGAGTTAAGGATGAAGACAGAGAAAATCTATTCTAAAAATTCGGATTATCAGAGATTCGAAGTGTTAAAAACAAATCGCAATAAGAGATATAAATATAACGAATTCTTTGTAGAAGGCGTACGTAACATCAACGAAGCTATTAAGAACAACTGGCATATCACTTCCTTTCTTTATACAAAGGAAAAGAAGCTGTCCGGATGGGCTTCTGATCTACTTAGTACTGTAAAAACAGACATCAATTATGAGCTGACAGCTGACTTGATGGTTGATTTAAGTAATAAAGAGGATACATCAGAGCTCTTGGCAATCGTAAGAATGCGGGAGGACAGCTTTGAACAATTTCAGCTTTCCGATAAACCTATCCTTGCTCTATTTGATCGTCCTTCGAATAAAGGAAATCTTGGCACTATTATCAGGTCCTGTGATGCCTTGGGTGTGGAAGGACTGATTATTACCGGACATGCCGTTGATCTGTATGATCCCGAGGTTATCGTTTCTTCTATGGGTTCCTTCTTCAATGTTCCCGTAATCCGTGTCACAGAACATAACCGGCTTGAAAACTTCATAACTGACATGAAACAGAGATATCCGGATTTTAAAACGATAGGAACAACCGCGCATAAGAAGAATCCAATCAATCGTCTGGATTTAACCCAGCCCCTTATGTTTATCATTGGTAATGAAACCGATGGAATCAGTAAAATGTACCAGGATAATTGTGATATATTAGCCACGATACCCATGGCGGAAAGCTCTTCCGCTTCATCCTTCAATGTCGGATGTGCTGCAACGGTGATGTTCTATGAAGCAGCTCGCCAAAGAAGTTAATTTAGATACCGGAGGTAATTATGGATAGGAAAACAAATGCGTTGAATATCAATCTGACCAACGAAGAGAAAAAGCAGCTTCTTGAAGAAATCCAGTATTATTTCGAGACGGAACGAGGCGAAAATCTGGGTATTCTGGCTACAGAAAGCATTTTTGACTTTTTCCTGGATACCCTGGGAAAGCATATCTACAACAAGGCTCTCGATGATACGAAAAAATGGTATACCAACCGCATGGAGGACGTGGAGGCTGATTTCTATGCTCTTTACAAGCCACTGCCATAAAATTCAGTAATAGTTGCTATGCTCCAAGTTGTTACGCAATATTATCGCATCTAATATTATAACATCACATGTTATGACGTCCCGTGTTATGACGTCCGATGCTATGATGTCCGATGCTATGATGTCCCATGTTATGATGTCCCATGCTATGATGTCCCATGCTATGATGTCCCATGCTATGATGTCTCATGCTATAATGTCCCATATTATGATGTCCCATGTTATGATGTCCCATGTTATGATGTCCCATAAACTAAGGAACTGCTGTACAATCACTGATAGTATATCTTGCGACCGGCAATTCTTAGATAATTGAAAAAGCTGACCAGACTGTTCGTACATAGAAAACTGCATGCTTTTCATCAGCAGATACTCTTTATGCGAACAGTCCAGTCAGCTTTTCATTCACTGTTGAGTATGTCGGTTACGATTATACAACAGCTCATCATGATAAGAATCGCAGGAAGATAAGCTTTAATAATCGTTGGTAATTTAAATCAAGTAATTAAAGCTATCCTGGTTTTATATCTTAATGCATATGTTACCCGACAAATCGTGACAGTTCTTTATTGAATTTATCCATCTCTTCCCAGAATAGACCGTGACCACTAAACTCAAAGGGTACCAGTCTGGATTTTCTTATACATTGTTTTTGTACTTCAGCCAAAGCAAATTCACAGACTTTATCATGAACACCATGAAGGATCAAGGTGGGCATATTTATTGTCGCAAGATCATCAAACAGGCATTCATCTCTTAGCGAGGCTGCAAGCTTCGCTGTGGACCAACCGGCAGCCTGAAGTCCTAATTGGAAGAACCAGTCCGAGAAAGGCTGGGTGATATGCTGGAAGAAGAACATATCTCCAAATCCTCGCAGCATATTGGGTCGATCCTCGTATGTCTCCTGAATCATTTTTGTAACAGCATCCTTTGATAATCCGTAAGGAAAATCCATACGTTTCGTGAAACTAGGAGCAGCGGCGGCAAAAAGAGCAAGCTTGGATACCCCGTACCCATTATGACGAGCCATGTATCGAATGGCAATTGCTCCTCCTACAGAGTGACCCGCGAGTGTGAAATCCTGTAATCCAAGCGTTTCAACAATACATCGAACATCATCAGCCAACTGATCGTAGGAGTATCCCTCAAAAGGCTTATCTGAATTGCCAAAGCCTCTGATATCAATTCCGATGCATCGATATCCCATCTTAGGAAGCTGGTTGAATTGGTATTCAAACAGATTATGGTTTGCAGGCCAACCGTGAATGAACAGGATTGTCTTTCTTCCTTGCGGGTTAATCTCATTCACAAAGATTCTTACTTCTGGTTCTACATTAACCCAATATTCCAATGATATGTCCTCCAATAGTAAAATTACTTTTAGTAACATACTATTCACTTATCAACCATCGGTGTTAATCTGTTTTAATTCTTGGCAGCTTCAATCTGCTCAGCCAAATCATTTAGATATACCCAGCGCTCCATCTTCTCTTCCAGGGTTCTTGCGAGTTCTTCCTTCTGTTTCATCAGCTCATTAAGTTTGGTATAATCCGTAGCTGCTTTTGGAATTGCTGCTTCTGTTTCCTCAATTTTTACTTCCAGATTCGCAATGACCTCGTCGATCGTGTCATATTCCTTCTGCTCCTGATAAGTGAACTTCGGCTTGTTGCTCTTCTGTTTCCAGGTAGCTATGCTTGCGGATTTCTGGTCATCAGATGTACCAGGCTGGTTGGTTCCGGTAACAGACTTTGAACCAACCTCACTCAGCAGACTCCTTGCATCCTTATAGTCGGTAAAATTACCTTCATACTGACGTATGGTACCATTTTCGAAGGAAAAGATACGGGTAGCGATCTTATCCAGAAAATATCGATCATGGGATACAGTAACAACGATTCCGGGGAAGGTATCCAGATAATCCTCCAGAATGGTCAGGGTCTGAATATCCAGATCGTTGGTAGGCTCGTCCAGCACCAGAATGTTCGGTGCTTCCATCAGAACCTTAAGCAGATATAATCTTCTCTTCTCCCCGCCGGAGAGCTTGGCAATCTGGGTATACTGCATGGAGCCGGTAAACAGGAACTTCTCACACATCTGGGATGCAGTAACGGTTCCCTCAGAGGTCTGGATATATTCCGCTGTTTCCCTGATATAATCGATTACCTTCAGGCTTTCATCCATGTATTCATTTTCCTGAGAGAAATAACCTAATTTAATCGTAGTTCCGGTCTCAATCGTACCAAAATCGGGTAACAGCTTACCGGTAAAAATATTTAACAGGGTGGATTTTCCGCAGCCATTCGGACCAATGATGCCGATTCGATCACGTGGAAGCAGAATATAGGTAAAATCCTCGATTAGCCTTTTCTCACCAAAGGCCTTACCTATATTATTCAGTTCGATCGTTTTCTTACCAAGACGGGAGGAAAGAGCATTAATCTCAACTTTTCCATCGGTTTCAATAACCTTACGGTCTCGTAACTCTTCGAAGCGCTGGATATGGGCCTTCTGCTTTGTCGAACGAGCTCTGGCACCACGCTGCATCCATTCTAACTCTACTCGGAACAGGCTCTTCGCCTTACGCTCCGTTGCAAGCATCATCTCATCCCTCTCAGCCTTTAGTTCAAGAAACTTGGAATAATTCGCAGTGTAGGAATAGATGCTTCCTTTATCAATCTCTATGATTTTATTCGTAACCTTATCAAGGAAGTACCGATCGTGGGTTACCATGATAAATGCACCACGGTATTTTACAAGGTAATCCTCCAGCCATTCCGCCATCTCGTTATCCAGATGGTTTGTAGGCTCGTCCAATACAAGAATTTCGGCAGGTGTCAGCAGAGTTCGAACCAGGGCTACCCTCTTCTTCTGTCCTCCGGATAGAATACCCGGTGAGGCATTTACATCAAGGATATCAAGCTTTAACAGCATTGCGGCTGCCTCTCCCTCAAGATTTCGATACTCCTCTTCAGCCTTCTGATTCAGGACCACATTCTGAAGAATGGAAAGTTTATCATCAAATATCGGCATCTGTGCCAGATAGCCGACTCTGACCTTCTTCCCCCGGATCACATTACCGCTGTCCGGCTCCTCAAGTCCTGCAATAATCTTCAATAAAGTTGATTTACCGGTCCCATTAATTCCGATCACTCCGATTTTCTCCCCATCATTAATTCCAAAGGTGACATGATCGAAAAGAATTTTCTCCGTATAGCTTTTACTCATATTTTCTATTGTTATTAAATTCATGAAAACTGAACCTCTCTATGCATAATCTATCATAATATTACTAAGCCAAATCTACATGGTCTTTATCGTATCATATGGACTATAAAAAGTCCAGAATCATAGCATCAGTATTGTCCTATTCCACTAGACATTCTTCTTTCAGCCATCCATCAAGCTCCAGAAGCATGTCGGAGTAGCGTTGTAATGCGTCTAAGGGAGAGTATATGATTCGCTTCCACTGCAACAAGGCCCCTCTCAATACTAAGAAGGGCCCCATTCAACTTTATCCGTATAAATTCTATCGATTATCTTCTGATAATATCATTTCTTCCGGGTCCATTGGATACCAGAGTAATCGGAACCTCGATTTCCTTCTCAATGAACTCGATGTATTTTCTACAGTTCTCCGGAAGCTCTTCATAAGTTTTGATGCCTTTGATTTCCTGCTTCCAGCCCGGTAGATATTCATAAACCGGTTTTGCTTTGGCGAGCTTTACGGTTGTAGGGAAGTCCTTTGTTACCTTTCCATCAATTTCATATCCTACACATATCGGAAGGGTATCAAGATAGCCAAGTACGTCAAGCACGGTAAAGGCTACTTCCGTAGCACCCTGCATTCTGCAGCCGTAACGGGTTGCTACCGCATCGAACCAGCCCATACGCCTTGGTCTGCCTGTAGTAGCGCCATATTCGCCGCCGTCTCCACCGCGTCTTCTAAGCTCGTCTGCTTCATCGCCGAAGATCTCACTAACGAATTCGCCTGCACCTACCGCACTGGAATATGCCTTAACTACTGTCACAACACTCTTAATCTCATAAGGCGGAATTCCTGCACCGATCGCACCATACGCTGCAAGTGTGGAGGAGGAGGTAACCATCGGATAGATACCGAAGTCCGGATCCTTTAACGCGCCTAACTGTCCTTCCAGCAGGATGTTCTTACCTGCTTTGATTGCATCGTGAAGGAATGCTGCTACATCACAAACATAAGGCTCAACCATGGTTCTGTATTCCACTAAGGTATTAAATAATTCCTGCTGATCGATAGCAGGCTTGTGATATAAATGCTCCAGAATAACATTTTTCACCTCGCATACTCGTGCGATCTTATCCTTTAATACTTCATCATCAAATAATTCTGATACCTGGAAGCCAATCTTTGCATATTTATCAGAATAAAACGGAGCAATACCAGATTTGGTAGAACCAAAGGATTTGCCACCAAGTCTCTCTTCCTCATACTGATCAAATAATATATGATAAGGCATCATGATCTGAGCCCTGTCTGATACTAAAATTTTAGGTGCCGGAACTCCACGGTCTACGATAGACTTGATCTCTTTCACCAGGTAAGGGATGTTCAGAGCCACACCGTTACCGATAATACTTGTTGTATGTTTATAGAATACACCTGAGGGTAATAAATGAAGTGCAAATTTACCATATTCATTGATAATCGTATGTCCAGCATTACTTCCGCCTTGATATCTTACGATAATATCAGCTTCCTGCCCCAGCATGTCAGTAATCTTACCTTTTCCCTCATCGCCCCAGTTGGCGCCGACTATTGCTTTAACCATAGTGAATCCTCCTTGAATAACGTGATAATCGTGGTCAATGCCATCATTATCGCAATATAAATATTATATCCAATTACTAACCAAGTATAAACGATACTTTGCCATAAGTAAAATCAATATTTATTATAATAACCATAATTTATTCTTATGTCAAACCATTATATCCTTTATTTATACAGCTTTATTTATACAGCTTTATTTATACAGCTTTATTTATACAGCTTTATTTATACAGCTTTATTTATACTTATACAGCGTATTTACTTCACAAGACCAAGTAAAGTCATTCACGAGGCTTTTTCTAGAACTACAAAGCCCCTTCAACAGCTCTCGTAAGGTTTTTTCTCGAACTTCAAAACCTTCAACAGCTCTCACAAGGCTTTTTCTAGAACTTTAAAACCCTTCAAAGGCTCTCGCAAGTCTTTTTCTAGAACTTCAAAACCCTTCATCAAAGGCTCTCGCAAGTCTTTTTCTAGAACTTCAAAACCCTACAAAGGCTCTCGCAAGACTTTTTCTAGAACTTTAAAACCCTACAAAGGCTCTCGCAAGACTTTTTCTAGAACTTCAAAGCCCTTCAAAGGCTCTCGTGAGGCTATTTATATAAATTAATAAATTTTTTAGCAGAAATACAAACAAATGTTTGCTTTACATAAATTTGTATGTTATATTATTCCATGTAAATATTTACAAATAATTATAATATAAACAGCCCAAAAGCTTGTTTGGATGAAAGGAAAGGAGTAATATCATGGCAGAAGGTAAGAAAGTAAGGGTTTGCAAACGTTGTTCCGGATTTGATGTAACAGAATTAAAGGGTAAGGTAAAATCCAAGGATTATACTACAGGCTGCATTGGCAGATGCGGATCGCAATGTCCTGAGCTGACTGGAAAGTTCTATGGATTTTTAGACAATGAATTTGTAGTATGTGATACGAAGGAAGAGTTCTTTGCAAAGATTGCGGAAATCGCTTAATACCAGGATTTAGAAATGGAAGACTAATATGAACATAAACCACATAGCTTTATACACCAATGATCTTGAACGGATGAGGAAATTTTACATAACTTATTTCAGCGCAGTTTCTAATGAAGGCTATTACAATCCGAAGACCGGTCTTCGAACCTACTTCCTATCCTTTGAAGATCAGACCCGGCTTGAAATCATGACGCGACCTAATCTGGAACAACTAATCCCGGTTCCTTTACAAACCGGTTACATTCATCTAGCCTTCAGTGTCGGAAGTAAGGAAAAGGTTGACCAATTAACCGCTACCCTTGAAGCAGATGGATACACTGTGCTCAGCAGGCCAAGAACAACCGGAGATGGTTATTATGAAAGCTGTGTTCTTGATCCCGATGGTAACCAGATTGAAATTGTAGAATAAGCATTTTCCAACACATACGTATAACCGGAAGAAACACTCTTCGGGAGTTTCTTCCGGTTGCTTGCAGCCATTGTTTGCATGCGTGCTCGCATTTTCGCATATTTACCTACGCGCACAAAATAATGGCTCTGTCTCATGAAGGCAGGGCCATTAAAACATTCTTGGCAGAATTATATCGTCTGAAAGCCTCTCTGTAATCTGACGTGCGGCAGACTGAATGAATTCTGTCATTCGTTCATAACTGATATATACAGGCATGAGAAGCTCCTGCTGTCTGTAGAAATGCTGCTGAAGAAGCCATTCCCTGCTGATACGCAGTTCCTGGGCACTGATCAGCCCATCAATCGGATAGATTGGTGTAAGCTCCAGCTTAGCACGTATTTCTTTTATGCCCTGATATTGATTAACCAGCAGCATATCATTCCGGTTCATGTCTGTAACGATATATTCAAAAAAAGGTTTATCGCCTTGATCTATTCCGAAGCTCTCCATTGTATGGCAGAATTCTTTGCGGATATTTAAAACAAACAATTCATCCGCTAAAATATGAACCGTATACCCACGGTATAAATCCAACAAGCCATCCTTAAGTTCCCTATGCTCCAGAATGAAGCGGACCAGACGCTTCTGATACATCGCATAATTTTCCGGCTTTTCAAAATCCCTGTCCAGTATGTCATCCCGGAAATGAGTATGCTTCTTATAAGCTCTTATATATCCTTCCCTGGCATGAATTGCGTCCGGTGCAAAGGAACCAAGAAAAAACAATCCAACATCCTTTAACGTTTCTCCGGGAAGAATTTTTAGTATCTCATTTGCAATAACAAGATGCGTAATAACGCCAGCCATAGATACCTCCAATATTCTATGTCATTCCATCAATATTAATAAGCTGAAGTATCCTAATTGCGCATATGACGATTATCATACGACACCTTATAAGACCTTTGATTATTGCTTTCCTGTGCTACCGTGACCACCGCGGTTTATGTTACCCAGGGTTTCCAGCTCAATGAATTCTATCTTTGGCTGATGTTCCACGATGCGAAACTGACAGATACGGTCATTTACATTAATAACTGTATCTCTCATAGCCAGCGCCGGAAAAAACCACTGATCGTTATCTCCGCAGTAGGTTTCGTCAATAATCCCTGTGGAATTTGTCTGTAAGATACCGAAATTCTTAAAGGTGCTGCTCCTGGGCACCACATGGGCTTCATAGCCTGCTGGAAGCTCCATAGCGATACCAAGTGGAATCAGTTTGAATTCACCGGCTTTCATTTCAACCGTTTCAGCTGCCCTTAAATCAATCCAATCTGATTTATTATCAATATATCTTAATTTTTCAACCTGGTCACTAATATATTTTATTTTAATTTTCTGCATTTGTTCTCCTATTCGTCTCTCAGAGTCCAGCTCGTCCAGCACTCGTTTACTCTGCGGTCTTTATTCCTAACATTGCAAGCAGCTCCTTTGCTGCTGTAGAAATCGGATTATTCGTGCCGGTAATGATACAGAAATTTCGTTTTGGTATTTTCATATCAAACTGCAGCTCAAATAATGTTCCATCCGATATCGCATCATGGGCAAAATCGCTGACCACACAGCCAACACCCAGGTTACGGCCGGCGAATTTTACGATGATATCGCTCATAGCCAGCTCAAATTCCGG
>Ga0207834_1000474_pt1 | contig 14221 bp, 11 predicted proteins | sample LuqExpMetagenom5_FD_187763 | JGI IMG/M metagenome (GOLD analysis project Ga0207834, IMG submission 187763) | Tropical forest soil microbial communities from Luquillo Experimental Forest, Puerto Rico - Sample 5 (SPAdes) | ecosystem: Environmental > Terrestrial > Soil > Tropical forest ...
ATGCGCCGCACCCGGCTGGCTAGTTGCAGGCGGCGCGGATGCTTATCGCTCGGCACCAGCAAGCGCTCCAGTCGTCCGCGCAAATTCGGCGTGCGGCCCACGTAGGGCTCGTCCTTGGCCTCTGCGCCATGAAGCGCAAAAACAGCCGGCACGGCAGGAAGCTCTTTCAGTCCTGCCCGCCCCGCGGTTGCGTCAAAGCCGATCTCGTGAAATTCCGTCATTACATCCCGTATGGAGTGTACATCCTGTTTCTATTGGGCAGCAGGCGTGAGGCGGGAGATACATGCTGTGGCGATCTGCATCGACCCGGCAACCTCCGCCGCTTCACCTGCCCGTCTTACTCACCCGCCAGCGTCATGCCATCGATGCGCAACGTGGGCGCGGCCACGGCACTGCGGAAGACCAGATCGTTCCCAATGGCCGTGATGTTCTTGAGCATCTCCGCAAGATTGCCGGCAATGGTAACTTCCTCCACGGCGTAGGTCAGTTGGCCCTTCTCAATCCACTGTCCGGCTGCGCCGCGTGAATAGTCGCCCGTAACGGTGTTCACGCCAAACCCCATTAGGCTGGTAACGTAGAGTCCCTCGTCCACTCCGGCAAGAATCGCCTCCGGCGTATGCTCTCCCGGAACCAGGAAGAGGTTGCCGCATCCCACACCCGGCGCGCCCGCCAAACCGCGCGACGCATTATGCGTTGACCGCAATCCAAGCTTGCGCGCCGTGTAGGTGTTCAGCAAATAACTCTGCAGTGCGCCGTTTTCAATCACCATTGTGCGCTGCGATGGCAGGCCTTCGCCATCGAAGGGCGAGGTGCCAAATCCGCCCGTGCCATTGGGCAAGAGCATCAGGTTATCGTCCACCAGAGTGATATTGGATGCGGCAATCTGCTGGCCCAGCTTACCGGCCAGGAACGATGCGCCGCGCCAGATGGAATCACCGCTCACAGCCTCAAAGATGTGCCCAATCAATCCGCGCGCCACCTCCGGCGCAAAGACCACCGGAACCTGTTGCGTCCGCACGCGACGCGCGCCCAAACGGCGCAAGGTACGACGCGCAGCCTCTTCGCCAATCGCTTCCGGCGCATCCAGATCGCTCAAACGGCGCGCGCTCGACCACCAGCCATCGCGTTGCATTTTGCCATCGGCGTCCTGGGCCAGCGGCGCGGCCGATACACCCGCATAACTCGACCGGTAACTCCCCAAAAATCCGCGGGAGTTCGCCATCACCTTGCTTCCGGTAGCCGCCTCAAAACTGCCGCCATCAGAGTTGGTGATGCGCGGATCAAACCCCAGCGCTGCGGCCTCTGCACGCTGCGCCCAGGCAATGCGTTCTGCGTTGGGTAGCGAGTACACGTCCTCGAAAGAAAGCTTCTGATCAGCTTCGACTGAGCCAAACTCTTCCCGCTCGGGCAAACCGTTGAAAGGATCTTCCTCGGTCACCTTGGCCAATGCCAGAGCGCCCTCCACCAGCGAGCGAATACCGTCCGGTGTCAGGTCGGACGTGGAGGCGGACGCGGATCGCTTGCCCACAAACACACGCACTCCAATGGCGCGCGAGCCTGACTCTTTCAGCGTCTCTACTTCGCCCATGCGGACATTCACGCTGAACTCGTCGCCCTCGCGGGCAATGGCTTCGGCGTCGGTGGCTCCAGCACGGGTAGCGCGCTCCACCACCTCGGCAACGAGGGCTTCCAACTCGACTCTGGTCTGCTTCACGGTCTCAATCCCCATGCGTCAACACTACCAAACTGCCGCCCTGTGTGGGAGAGCGGATGAAGCAGCACAGGCGCACGGTCTTAATAAGGAGCGCACAGTGCACCCAGTCTACGTGTGCAATGGGAAGAGAAGGAGGGATCAAGCAGAGGGGTGTCCCTCTTGCTCATGAGCTGCAGCAGCGCAGAGCAAGAGGGAGGAGAGTTACTTGGTTGCGGCGCCAGCAGCGGGAGCTGCCGGGGCAGTGGGAGCCGCAGGCGCGGGAGCGGCGGCAGGCGTGCTGTTAAAGCGCGTCACCGAGCCTTCGGTCAGGTCCATGGGACGAGCCGTCTCAGCCGCCCAGATCACCGGATGCTGCTCGCTGGCCGCATCCACAATCATGGTCACGCCACGCTCCTTGGCCTCAGCCACCATGGACTGATAGAACTTTTCCGCCAGCGGACGCCACACAGCGTTGAAGTCCTTTTCCGACTCCTGCTGGAAGACGGCCGCATCGCGCTGAAGCTGCTTGCGCTTGGCTTCAAGCGTCTTCTGATGGGTGGCCTTCTCGGCATCGGTCAGCTTGGAGGCCGGATCCTTCAACTGCTTATCCAAAGTGCCAACCTCTTCGGCCAGCGTCTTGAGCGTCTGCTGCTTGGGGTCATACTTCTTCTTCAGCTCAGCCAGAAGGCGCTTGCCTTCTTCGGTCTGGAAAGCCGCAGGCTGAAAAGGAATAGCGGCTACAACCTGCTTGCCGTCGGCAGGCGGTTCCGGCGCCTTGGGCGCGGCGGCAGCGGCCGGCGGAGCAGGCTGGGCGGCCGGAGCCTGAGCTGCGGCTGCGGTGGCAAGGCTGGCGAACAGGGCCGAAGCCAACAGGCTGGAAACTACACGGATTGCTCTCATGAAAACAAACTTCTCCTTAACGTGGGACACAACAAACTGCTTAAAAGATCCTGCGGATTCAACCGGAAATCTGGCGGCAAAAGTTGCCGGAGACATAGAGGAAGAGCCGAAAGATACTGCTCGGAAGGCCCGAAACTCACAAATCAACGAACGCGGTCAGTCTATCATCCAACCCCGGAATTCCCTGCAAAGCACCGATTTTCACCGTTCCACACTGCGCCTGGGTAAAAAAATGCGCCTCCGGTTGCTCTCCGGAGGCGCTCAACCATCCATCAAAGTCTGTTATGCCAGAATCTGCGCTACGGGGGTCCATTCGCGCTGCTGGCTCTCGGCCACGCCGCGATAGGTAAGCTTGCCCATCCAGGTATTCAAACCCTCGGCCAGACCTGCATCCTGACAGAGAGCTTCCTTCGCGCCCTTCTGCGCCAGACGCAACACATAAGGAATGGTTGCGTTGGTCAGAGCCAGCGTGGAAGTATGCGCCACCGCGCCCGGCATGTTGGTCACACAGTAGTGCACCACGCCATCCACGGTATAGCTGGGATTGGAGTGCGTGGTGGGCTTAGCCGTCTCCACGCATCCGCCCTGGTCAATAGCAACATCCACAATGACCGCGCCCTTCTTCATGTTGGCCACCATCGCCTTGGTCACCAGCTTGGGAGCCGTGGCGCCCGGAATCAGCACGCCGCCAATCACCAGATCGGCCTCCGCCGTGGCCTGAGCCAGGTTGTAGCTATTGGAAGCCAGGGTATACACACGACCATTGAAAATATCGTCGATCTCGCGCAGGCGATTCAGATTCTTATCGATAATCGTGGTCTTGGCGCCCATGCCCGCCGCAACGCGCGCTGCATTGGTGCCCACAATGCCGCCGCCGATCACCGTAACGTGCGCCGGAGGAACTCCCGGAACGCCGCCCAGCAGAATGCCGCGGCCGCCGTGTTCCTTTTCAAGATAGGTTGCGCCCACCTGCACACTCATGCGGCCGGCCACTTCGCTCATTGGCATCAGCAGCGGCAACGCGCCCGCCTGATCGCGAACCGTCTCATAGGCAATGCCGATCACACCGGAGTTCAGCAGCTTGTCCGTCAGCTCGCGTACCGGAGCCAGATGCAGATAGGTGAACAGCACAAGACCGGAGCGGAAGAAGCCATACTCCTTCTCCACCGGCTCCTTCACCTTCACCACCATCTCGGCCTTGTTCCAGGCATCGGCGGCAGAGGCAACAATCTCGGCTCCAGCGCGGTGGTACTCTTCATCGGCAAAACCGGAAAGCGTGCCAGCATTGGTTTCAATCAGAACCTTGTGGCCAGCCTCAACCAGCGCCCTCGCACCTGCCGGCGTTACGCCTACGCGTGCTTCGTTGTCCTTGATTTCCTTGGGAACTCCGACGATCATCAATGCCTCCTGTACGTAGCGGGTGGGGGTACGCCTGCTAGGCGGCCGAGGCCGCGGATGCTATGAAACCGGCTCCAGAAAAACCCCCTTGCCCAGGAGAGATTCTGGAGCCGGTGAGGACCTGACTCATTAGCCAGAATCTTAGGTCAAACTGCACGCGCGATGCGTGCAAATTTTGTGCTATAACGGCTAAATGGGAACGAATCGCGACAATTCCACACATAAATCGGGAATATCACCCACGCAAACGCCATCAAACGCACCCTCTGCCCTCGACGAATTGGACCTGGCGATCCTGCGTCATCTGGAACATCATGGCCGGGCGACGAACTATGAGGTAGGCGAAGCCGTTGGCCTTTCGGCCTCGGCCGCCTCGCGCCGGATTTTGGCGCTGGAGGCTTCGGGCGCAATTCGCGGTTATCGTGCCGTTATTGACGACCGCCATCTGGGCAAGCGGCGCACCGTTTATATTCGCGTCACGCTGGAGCGGCAGTCAGCCGATGTTCTGGAAGCTTTCGAAGCCGGTGTCCGGCGCTGCCACGATATTGTGAGCTGCCACCTCACCGCGGGGCAATACGATTACATGCTGGTGGCGCGGGTTTCAGGCATAGACGATTACGGGCGGCTGCATCAGAGCGAACTGAGTCGCCTGCCCGGTGTTTCGCGCATCGAAACCAGTTTTGCGTTGCGGGATGTTCTGGATAAGCGCTAGCAGAAGGGGCTGCAAACGCAGCAAAGCCGCCCATGCTATGCATCGGCGGCCAGCCAGAACAGATAGAATCCCGGGCTGTTAGCAGCCCACAATCGCCTGATAGAAAACGCCGTCTGCGATGGCAATGCCACCCAGCGGCTGCCAGCCCTGGCTCAGCGCTTCGCGCATGGCATCTTCCAGAGCCTGACGCGTTGTCGCCTCCAGGACCTTGTATGCAATTACAACTGACAGAGACATAGTGACCTCCCGCCGAGTGCGTTCGTCGCACCCTACCCATGAGGCAATTATCGACCCAATTTTGGAGAGGATGAGGAGAAAGGAAACGGCAGGTAATGGTGGGAATTCTCACGGACGAGACGGACCAGATTGGGCCTCAACGCAAGAGTCAGAATCGAGGGGCGGAAACGCCGATCACCACCGCGAAGCCCATAGATAGCTTTGCCCTGCGATCTGTGCAAATTTGGGACACTTCATTTGCCGTTTACCATACAGGGGCCTTTTGCATGCCATTTCGTCTTATGGGCAGCGTTCCCTCTTGTTAGCCGTACAATATCTTTGAGGTAGATTCGTTTCCCAATGTCATTGAACGGTTATCCTTCGCGCTCCTCGCGGTCGCATGGCTTGCGTTCGCTCTTCAGTATGTTCTCGAGCGATCTGGCCATCGATCTGGGCACCGCCAACACGCTGGTCTATGCCGCCGGCAAAGGTATTGTTGTCAACGAGCCTTCAATCGTGGCCATTAATAAGGCTACCGGCGAAGTGGAAGCTGTGGGGAAAGAGGCCAAGGAGATGCTCGGCCGTACCCCCGGCAACATTGTCGCCATCAAGCCGATGAAGGATGGCGTGATCGCCGACTTCAAAGTGACCGAGAAGATGCTCAATTACTTCATTCAGAAGGCCCACAACCGCAAGATGCTGGTGCATCCGCGCATTGTGATCGGTGTGCCCTCTGAGATCACCCAGGTGGAAAAGCGCGCGGTTGAGGATTCAGCCTATCGCGCCAAGGCCAGCGAGGTGTATTTGGTGGAACAGGCCATGGTCGCCGCTATCGGCGCCGGTCTGCCCATCACCGAACCCTCCGGCAACATGGTTGTGGACATCGGCGGCGGCACCACGGACATTGCCGTCATCTCGTTGTCGGGTATCGTCTATTCGCGCTCGGTGCGCATGGCCGGTAACCAGATGGATGAGGCCATCACCAATTACCTCAAGCGCAAGTACAACCTGTTGATCGGTGAGCGTACCGCCGAACAGATCAAGATCGAGATTGGCTCGGCCTTCCCGCTGGATAAGCCGCTCTCGATGGAGATCAAGGGCCGCAACCTGATCGAAGGCGTGCCCAAGACGATTGCCGTTGACGATTCGGAGATCCGTGAAGCCCTCGGTGAGTGCATCGCGGTGATCATGAATGCGATTCGCGTCGCTTTGGAACGCACCCCTCCGGAACTGTCGGCCGACATCAGCGATCGCGGCATTGTGCTCACCGGCGGCGGCGCTCTGATCAAGAACCTGGATAAGCGCATTCGCGAAGAAACCGGCTTGCCGGTTTCAGTGGCGGATGATCCGCTGGCATCCGTGGTGCTGGGCACCGGCAAAATGCTTTCCGACTTCCGCTTGCTGCGTAAAATCAAGATCGATTAACGAAGGGTTCTGGGTTCTAGGGGCTAGGTGCTGTTAGCTGGCTCCTAGAACCTAGAACTTAGCACCTAGAACCTCGTCCCTGGTCTCTTAGTCCCCACTTTTATGGAATCCTTCTTCTCCCGGTATCGGAATCTCCTGGTTCTATTCGTCCTGTTGGTCGGACAGATCGTGGGGTTGGCTGTCCAGGTGCGCCGCACCACGGACGGCCGCAGTGTGCTTGACCCCAAGGACGGCTCCGGTGTGCGCCTGATCCGCTACTGGGCGGAAAGCATGGTGATTCCCACGGTGGGTGGAATCCATTATTCCCGGCTGGGAATGAGCGGCCTGTGGCAGAGCTATATCGATCTGCACAACGTTCGCCAGCAAAATCTGGACCTGCAGCGCACCATCGACCGGCTGCGTCTGGAACAGGCCGCCCTGCTGGAAGACGCCAAACAAGGCCACCGTCTGCAGGCCATGCTCGACTTCCAGCAGAAGTACATTTACAAGACAGTTGCAGCCCAGGCCGTTGCTACTTCGGGCTCCGATCAGTCCCGCCTCTTTTATATCGATAAGGGCTCCGATCAGGGGCTCAAGCCGGATATGGCCGTCATCACCGCCGACGGCATTGTGGGCAAGGTGCGCGACGTATGGGCCCGCACCGCGCAGGTATTGGCCATCAACGACCAGACCTCCGGAGCGGGCGTCATTCTGGAAACCACTCGCATCCGCGGCATCCTGCGCGGCAACGCCGCCGGACGGCTGGAAATTATCGGCGTCATCAAAGATGACCGCATCAAGCCCGGCGAAAAAGTACTCACTGCAGGCGGCGACATGATCTTTCCCCGTGGCCTGCCCGTTGGCGAGGTACAGGAAGTTGTCGCGGACCCGGATCGCGATTCGCACATCGTCATCTATCTGAAGCCCGCAGCGCAGTTGAATCGCCTGGATGAAGTTCTGATCATTACCGTCACCGATCCGCGCTTCTCTGACGAGCAGCAGCAGGACATGGCCACCAGCGAAGCCCTCAAGGCGCCCGACGTGAATACGCTGCGGGAACAGCAAAAGGCCTCGAAGATTATGGCGGAGCGGTTGCCCGGTTTGACGGATCCGAATCTGCCTGCCGATCAGCAGCCGCAGCAGCCACCGGAAGGAACGCCGCCGCCCCCACCGGGACCGACGCACGCTCAGCCCGCGCTGCATCCGGACCGCTTCAGCCCCAGCGCGTCTCCAGCGCCCAAGCCGGTTACCCCGGCCGCGCCCGTGCAGCCACAGGCCAAATCTCCGGCCACCGCGCCGCGCAAAACCAAACCGAACGACGGGAGGAACTAACCAATGTCCATGCTTGGTATCGACTCCCGTCGCGAGATCGAAATTCGCCGTTACCCCATGCTGGTCTATGTGCTGGCGCCTTTGATTGCGCTGGTGCTGCAGGCCTGGTTGCCGCGTCTGGTCATGCCGTATGTGTGGTTTGATTTTCCGCTGCTGATCACGGCTTACTTTGCCATGGCGCGGCGCAGCCCCATCCAGGGCACCACGATCGGCTTTATCCTCGGCATTCTCGAAGATGCCCTGACTCATCGGCCCATCGGTATCAACGGCATCATTAAAACCCTGGTCGGCTTTCTGGCCGCCTCGGTCGGCGTGCGCATTGATGTGGAGAACGTGACGATCCGCGTCCTCCTCACCTTTCTGCTCTCCGTCCTGTCCAGCGCCCTCTATCTGCTCATTGTCCGCGTGATGTTGGGCATGACCATGGAGTGGCTCTGGTACAACGAACTGTTCCGCGCCATTGGCAACTCCCTGATCGTCCTGGTTCTCTTCCATCTGCTGGACCGTCTGAAGATCAAGGATTAGAGCTTGCAGCGCAGTGCCAGACGCCAGCAAGATCGAGGCATGGCACAATTGATTCCCCTTTGGTAGAGCTCTCAACATTGCGCGTTAACCTGAGTGCATAGGCATGACAAGTATCATTGGCAATCGCGGCGAAAAGCTCCCCACCGTCAAACTAGCGGCGGTGCAATATCTCATTCTGGCCATGATGCTGGCGCTCACGGCGCAACTGTGGCGGCTGCAGATTGTGGGCGCGGAGAGCTTCCGTCAGTTGGCGGAGCAGAACCGCATCCGCAAGGAACCCATCCTGGCCGCACGTGGCAAGCTCTTTGACCGCGATGGACGCCTGCTGGTGGACAACTATCCTTCCGTCACCTGTTTTCTGGTCCGCGAGCAGAACCATAATATCGATGCCGATCTGCCTTTCATTGCCCAGGGTCTGCATCTGGATCTGGCGCAATTGCAAGCCACGCTGCACCGCTATCGCACTTCGCCCGGCTATCAGCCCATCCCCATCAAGCAGGACATCTCCTCCGACGAACAGGCCTTTATCGAAGCGCACCGCAATGAGTTGCCGGAACTGGAGACCGTGGGAGAAGACCGCCGTCTGTATCCGCGCGATGGATTTGCCGCTCACCTGATCGGCTACGTGGGCGAAGTCAGCGAAGAGGATCTGAACAAGGAGCGCTTTAGCTGGTACCAGCCCGGCGACGTAGTCGGCAAGGCCGGACTGGAAGAAACCTACGATGAGTTGCTGCGCGGACGAGACGGCTCGCGCGACGTGGTGGTGGATAGCCGGGGCCGCGAAGTGGGCTATCTGCGCACCCAGCACGCCACTCCCGGACAGGATCTGAAGCTCACCGTCGACATCGACATTCAGCGCGCTGCGGAACTGGCCCTGGGCGCAAGCAATGGCGCCATCATCGCCATGGACCCACGCAATGGCGAGATTCTGGCCCTGGTCTCGCATCCCAGCTTTGACCCCAACGCCTTCAGCGTGCGCATCGGTCGCACGGAGTGGAATCAGTTGGTCACCAATCCCAACCATCCGCTCATGAACAAGGCGATTCAGGATCAGTTGGCGCCCGGCTCCACCTTCAAGGTCATCATGTCGGCAGCCGGCACGGAAGAGGGCGTGGCGCAGAACATGCATGTGAACTGCGCGGGCGGCGGCAGCTTTTACGGCCGCTTCTTCAAGTGCGACAAGCATCACGGCAGCCTCGACATCCATCAGGCCATCCCGCTCAGTTGCGACACCTTCTTCTACGCCCTGGCTCAGCGTCTGGGCATCGACACCATTGCCCGCTACGCCACCAGTTATGGATTGAGCCAGAAGACCGGCATCGACCTGCCCGGCGAAATGGCCGGCCTGATGCCGTCCACGCAATGGGAGATGAAGACCTACCACCAGAAGTATTACGCGGGCAACACCATCTCAGTGGGCATTGGTCAGGGCGAAACCCAGGTCACTCCTCTCCAGTTGTTGCGCGCCTTGAGCGGACTGGCCTCCAAAGGACACTTCGTCCGCCCGCATCTGGTGGATCCGAATCAGTTGTCGCAGGACTTCCGCCATGCGCTGGTCGATTCATTCCCTGGCTCGGGCGATAAGGAAGTCCCAGTGGGCGATGAGGCCTGGATGACCATCACCGAAGGCATGGCCGCCGCCACCACCACTGGAACCGCTGCCGGAGCTCATCTTGAAGGCATCGACTTCGCCGGCAAAACCGGCACCGCCCAGGTGACCGGGCAGGGCGATACTCACGTGAAGGGCGGCTCCAAAACCCCGAACGCATGGTTCGTAGGCATGGTGCCGCGCCGCAATCCCGAGTTTGCCATCGTCGTCCTGCAGGAGCACGGCGACTGGGGCGCGGGATCTGCGCTGCTGGCCGCGAAGGTGGTCAATGCCTATGTCACCAAGCAACGCAAGATTGACCACAATCTGACTACGGTCACCGCGCCGCCGAAGCCTGTGGAAGTGGGCGTCGTCTGGTCCTCACCTGCCGCTGCCGGCCGTGGGACCCGGCGCCAATCCGCCGACATCCTGCATGGCGGCCACTTCTTTGTGACTCCCAGCCAGCCTGAACAGTCGCTGGGCTTCAGCCTGTTTCCGGTTCGCGCCTTGACTCTTCCCGGTCAACCGATCCGTTTCCGTCAGGAGCATGACTGATGCGCCGCTTTTTGAGCTTCCGCGATTTTGATTGGCCTCTGCTGGGCATGATTCTGGTGCTGTGCACCTTGTCGGTGCTGGAAATCTACACCGCCACCATGCACACCAAATACGTGGGCTTCCATACCAAGCAGATCTTCTGGGTTACGGCGGGGCTGGCGATGATGTTCCTGTTCGCCAAGATCGACTACCACCGTCTGCTGGATCTGGCGCCTTACGCCTATGGCTTCTTTCTATTCGCACTGACAGCCGTGCTGATTCCTCACATTGGCCACAAGGCACTGGGCGCGCGCCGCTGGATCAAGCTGGGCCCCATGCTCTTCCAGCCTTCGGAGTGGATGAAGCTGGTGATGATCCTGATGGTGGCGCGCTACTTTGCCAACCTGGGCGGGCGCAGCCTGACCTGGAAGGAAATTGGCCGCGCCTTCCTGATGGTGGGTATCCCGATGCTCCTGATTCTGAAGGAACCCGATCTGGGAACCACACTCACCTTCCTGCCCATCCTGGTGGCGGGCCTGTTTCTGGGCGGCATCAACCTTCGTCAGGGTCTGGTACTGCTTACCGCCGGCGTCCTGCTGGTGGGTGGCATCTGGACCAGCGGAAAGGTGCTCAAACCCTATCAGAAACAACGACTTGTGAGCTTTGTAAACCCTGGCGACGACCCCCGGGGCGCGGGTTATCAGTTGCTGCAATCCCGCATCGCCGTAGGTTCAGGAGGCATCTGGGGCAAGGGCACTGCCAAAGGCACGCAGACCCAGGGTGACTTCCTCCCGATCCCGCACGCCGACTTCATCTTTGCCGCCTTCAGTGAGGAGCACGGGTTTGTGGGCGCGGTATTTATCCTGCTGCTATACTTCTTTATATTGATGCGTTTGATTCAGAACGCTCAAACAGCCGCAGACCTGTCCGGCTCCATGATTATCATGGGGGCAGTGGCTGTGTTGACCTTCCAGATCGCGGTCAACGTCGGCATGGTCATAGGTTTTATGCCCGTCACCGGAATCCCTTTGCCGCTCATGAGTTACGGCGGGTCTTCGGTGCTGTTCACCTTCTTGGCGCTGGGTGCGGCGATGAATGTCCGCATGCGCCGGTTCGTGAACTGAGGCCTCCCGGTAGTTTTTCCGGGTTGGCTCAACAGTAAGTTCCGCTCCTGTCGAGCGTGGGCTTTGCCCCTTCCGCAGGAGGTTCTCTCAATCAAGTTGTCGGTTGGTCCGGATGGGCCTCAACCGGCAGGTTAGGGTTTATGAGCATAGAGAGACGGGATTGCCCCTGGTGGAATCAAGCCCGCATGGATTGCGCCGAAGCGCTACGCCGTTTTTGGCTGAGCCTGTTCGCGCTGCTCGTCCATGTGTGTGCCAGCGGCAGAACGGCCCCGCCGGATTTCCCGGCAAGGGTGGCCACAGACTCTCTCGACTCGGATCACCGCAATTCACGTTTCGTCCGGCTCCTCCTCACGGACCTCCGCCGAGGTTCTCCGCCCACTTGGGCGTTTTCCTCCTCGGCCGCCGGCACGTCGGCTTCCCGCGCGTTATCCCCGCTCTGCCACCTTTACCCTGCATCGGCTGAGTCTTTCCATCCTGTCCTGCCGTAGCGGGGTCTGCCCCTTTGGGCTGCCCCCCGGAAAGGTACGATGGCTAAGGAAATTTGCATCTCCAGCACGCCGCACGAAACGCGGCTTGCCATTCTTGAAGACGATCAGCTCTCCGAGATCTATTACGAACGGGAAAACGAGTACACACTCGCCGGTTCAATCTATAACGGCAAAGTCACCCGTGTTCTGCCAGGCATGCAGTCGGCTTTTGTCGACATCGGTCTGGAACGGGATGCCTTCCTCTATGTAACGGACTTCATGGAGTTGGACGACTCCGAAGAGACCGACGAGCTGGAAAAGGCTGCTGCCAGCGGCGCGGCCACTCCGCCTCGTGAGGTTCGCTCCCAGGGTGGACGTCAGGAAGAGCGTTCAGAAGCTCGTCCGGAACCCCGCCAGGAACAGCGCCCCGAACAACGTCAAGAGCAGCGTCAAGATCAGCGCCAGGAAGGTGGCCGCGAAGGCGGCCGTAACCGCCGTGACCGTGGCGACCGCCAGTCCCGCGCACCGCGTGTGGAAGCCGTTCCCGCTCCCGAAGCAACGGAAGCTGAGTTCGTCACCGAAGAAACCACCCTTGCCGCTGAAGCGCCGGTCGTCGAAGCCTTTGAGCAGGCCGCTCCCGTCGGCGGACGCCGCTGGCGTGGACGCCGTGGACGCCGCGGCCGTGGTCAGGCGCAGTCCGCTGCCGGCGAGCCTCTCTCCAGCGATGAGCAGAACGAAGAGCTCATGCTCGAACCCGCGGAAACTGAAACCACCACCGACCTGCATGCCGCCGCTGTTATCGAGCAGGAACCGGTAGAGGCTCCCACAGTTCGCGAGCCCGCCCGACGCGAACCCCGCGCCGCCCGCGCGCATGCATCCGAGCCTCGCCCGGCCGAGTCCGCAGCCTTTGTGCTGCCTGGCGAATCGCTCTCCAAGTATGGCGGCGGAGCGCCTGTGGAAGATGCCCCCAAGCCTGCAGCCCCTGTACGTCCGCTGACCACTTCCAAGCCCTCCACCATGATCGAGCTTCCGCTGGAGTGGGATGGTTCCGGTCTGCTGCCTGGCGAGTCGCTTTCTCTGCGCCGCACGGCTCAGCCTGAGCCGGAAGTTGCCGCCAGCGAAGAATCCGCTGCCAGCGCCGCCGCGCACGTGACAGAGATTGAGTTTGTGGAAGAGCTGGAAGAGCAGGTTGCGCCTCTGGCTCCGTCTGCCACCCTGCTGGAAGAGGAGCTTCTGGAAGAGGAAGTTCTTCCCGCTTCTGCCGCTCACGCAGAGGAAGAGAAGACCGCTGAAGCCGAGCCTGCCGAGGGTTCCGCTTCGCACAATATCGATCCCGCAACGCCCACCGGCTTCCGTCTTTTCGGCTTCGGCAAGAAGAAGGAAGAGAAGTCCACGGTGAAGGAAGCTCCGGCACAGGTCAAGCAGGCTTCCTCCTATGCTCCCGGCGCCGGCCGCATGGAAGAAGAGATCATCGAAGGCGAAGAGTACGAGACCGTCTCCCACCAGCGCCGCGGCAAGGGTGGAGCTGCCCCGGCAGATCTGGATGACTATGAAGAGCAGACTCTGGCTGGCCACAAGGGCGGCAAGAATGCTCTCGCCATCCAACTGAGCAATGACGACGCCGACGAAGAAGAAGACGAGGCAGAAGGCAGTGCACAGCCCCGCCGCTCGGACCGTGGCGAACGTGGTGGCCGTGGCCGTCGTGGCCGTGGCGACAAGCAGCAGCCCGGCAACCGCCGTGGCCCCTCGCGCCGCTCCATGCAGACCACCGACCTGCCCGTGATCAGCGATCTGCTGAAGCCCGGCCAGGAGATTCTGGTCCAGATCGCCAAGGAGCCTATTGCCAAGAAGGGCGCGCGCATCACCTCGCACATCGCTCTGCCCGGCCGCTTCCTGGTCTTCATGCCCACCGTTTCGCATGTGGGCGTGAGCCGCAAGATCGCCTCTGACGAAGAGCGTCACCGTCTGAAGAAGATTTTGGTCCACGAGCGCGGCGAATCCAGCGGAGGCTTCATCGTCCGCACCGCCGCCGAGGGTGCTAGCGAAGAAGAGCTGCGCGCCGATCTGCGCTTCCTGATGAACCTGTGGAACGACATCAAGCAGCGCTCCGACAGCTCCAAGTCTCCGGCCCTCATCTACCACGATCTCTCCCTGATCGAGCGCATTCTGCGCGACCAGGTGAGCTCGAACTTCTCCAACATCTGGGTGGATTCCGAGGCCAACTACGAACGCATCGTCCGCTTCCTGAACCGCTTCTCGCCCTCGCTGGTGCGCCGCGTCAAGCTCTATACCAAGGAAACCCCGATGTTCGAGCACTTCGGCATCGAG
>Ga0207834_1000475_pt1 | contig 14219 bp, 13 predicted proteins | sample LuqExpMetagenom5_FD_187763 | JGI IMG/M metagenome (GOLD analysis project Ga0207834, IMG submission 187763) | Tropical forest soil microbial communities from Luquillo Experimental Forest, Puerto Rico - Sample 5 (SPAdes) | ecosystem: Environmental > Terrestrial > Soil > Tropical forest ...
AATTCTTTCATTTCTACTGTACTGTTACCTGGTAAAATTGCACCTTTCATTTTTTTGTTTACAGACTCCATTGTAATATCCTCCTTTTCATTATAAGTTGAAAAACCTTCTTAAACCGTAACTTCATTATAACAAAACCATTTTTTTATATAATAGAGATTTATGACATTTTCACATCACGGATGTCATGTTCTCGCATATTTCTATTGACTGGTTAGTCCATCTTTGTTACGATGAAATCGAGGTGATATCATGAAAATATCTTATAATGATCTTGATATTAAGTTTTCCATGGAACATATCAATTTCTACGCATTGCACTTCGTATGCGAGCGTTTCTTACGTTCCATACCAAGCCACAGTCACAGTGACAACAGTTACGAGATCCATTACATTCCTTTCGGAAAAGGAAAGGTGAAATTAGATCATGTTACTTATCAGGTAGTCCCAAATACGCTTTATGTCACAGGACCTCATGTTGAACATGAGCAAATCCCGGATAAGGAAGATCCTATGATCGAGTACTGTATCTATCTGAAGCTTGAGAAAAAAAGTAACGACAAAAAGAAAGAGAAGCAAGGCTCCTATCTGCAGCTCTTTGAAGACACCAAAATATGGTTCGGACAGGATAATCAGAACATCCATCCTTTGATGCAGCAGATCTTCCTGGAATTGGATAACAAATATACCGGTTATATGAAGCAGGTGGAAAATCTTTTGCAGCAGCTGGTTATTCAGCTGATCCGTAATTATGAAAATATACAAAAATCACAGATACAGTCAAAAACATCCGACCTGGCCTATAGCAAATATCTGATCATAGAAGAAGCCTTTCTGTATGATTATAAGGACCTTTCCCTGGATACCCTTTCGAGGCTGTTGGGTTTAAGTCCAAGACAGACGGAGCGTCTTTTGCTGCAGCATTATGGCAAGACCTTTCTTCAAAAGAAGAGCGAGGCCAAGATGTCGGCTGCGTCGATCTTATTGATGGATCCAAAGAAAAGGATTACCGGCATCGCTCTCGATTTAGGTTATTCCTCCGTCGAGCATTTTTCCAATGCATTTAGGCGGTATTATCACAAATCTGCAAGGGATTATCGTAAAGCAATGAATTATGTATAGCTTTTATACCGTCAGGTTATCACCGATCACACCAACACAGACTCTTTCTATTCCAGCTTCCGAATGAGCAATCAGCCATTTGTTCTTTGCGGTCATTAATTGATCTTCCTTCCCATGATTCATATGTTCCGTTAACTCTATATTCGTACCCTTTGGCAGAGCTACAATATTGCGGAAGGGTTTTCCATCAACACTGCAGGGAGCATAGTGCAGGGTTGTCGCATACATCTCAAATACCGTACCTTCCGGTACCAGAAATGCTTCAATTTTGCTGCTGTCATAGGTCAGATCTTCCGTAATATCCTGCTGTTTTCCTAATAACAGGATAAGATCAGTTGCAGCAACCCCGATTTCAGAGCTTCGATGATATTCCACTGCATTCAGCTTTCGGTTGGTTCCATTACAGTAGCCAATCTGTACAGGAAGCCCTCCAAATAGACTGTTCACTATGATCTGAGCGATCGGAAGCTGCTCGAAATCCTCAACGGAAGGAACATAAACTATTGAATTCTCCGGAGCTTCCTTTTTCTTTAATGCCAAAATCAATTCTGTTACCTCGTATTCACCAGTCAGAATTCTGCCATACTGTTTAAAGTTTTCTTTACCAATTAATTTAACCTCAACCATAAATACCTCCAAATTTATTTTTATTATAAGTCAATTTGTCGATGGCAGACAATCCTACTGATAAATTGATAGTCTGTCATCACTTTTCACCCTCCATTATACCAAAACTGTAGTTTATTTTTATAGATATATGTGACATTTTTATTTTACCTATGTCTTGTTCGCGCATATATTATTAAATGGTTTTTATTGAAGGTTGGATGTATAGCAATATGTTTCATCTCAGTAACAATAAAGAAAGGCGTTGGTTTGTGTTCCAACGCCTTTGTTAACCTGCTTACAGATGTTCCTTTAAAAATGAACCTAAGGCTTCAATAGCAGCATCTTCATCCGCACCATCTGCCTTGATTACGATTTCGTGGCCCTGCTTAGCACCAAGACTCATGACCCCCAGAATTCGTTTAGCATCTGCTTCCTTGCCATCCTTTGTTATCGTAACGGTACTCTGAAAGCCTGCTGCCTGCTTCACGAATAAGCCGGCCGGTCTGGCATGCATCCCTAAGGGATCCGTAATAGTATATCTTAATTCTTTCATGGTATGACCTCCTAACAACAATGACTATCTGTTTTCCACCGGTTTCTTTAAGATTCCTAAGATGATAGCTCCTATTACTGTACCGATAACCAGTGCAACTAAGTATAATAAAGCATTTTGTACAACAGGGAAAACAAATATTCCTCCGTGAGGTGCCATTAATTTACAATTAAATGCCATGGATAAAGCGCCTGCGATTGCTGAACCGATGATACAGGATGGAAGCACTCTTAACGGATCGGCTGCTGCAAAAGGAATAGCACCTTCTGAGATAAAGGATAATCCCATTACGAAGTTGGAAGGAGCTGATTTTCTCTCTTCTTCTGTAAATTTGTTCTTAAATAAGATGGTTGATAAAGCTACCAGGCAAGGAGGAACCATACCGCCAACCATAAGTGCTGCCATAATATCATAATTACCTGCTGCGATGGATGCGGTACCAAATACATAAGCAGCTTTATTCACCGGACCGCCAAGGTCAACGGACATCATACCGCCAAGAACAATACCAAGGATGATCTTACTGGTTCCGCTCATATTTGTTAAGCCTTGGTTCATTAAGGTATTCAGGAAACCTACCGGAGGCTCAACCACATAGGTCATAATTACACCAACGATAAAAATTCCTAACAGAGGGTAAATCAATACGGGCTTCAGGCCTTCCAGACTTACGGGAAGCTTACTGAATAATTTTCGAAGTAAAACGATAATGTAACCTGCAAGGAAGCCTGCAACCAATGCACCAAGGAAGCCAGACTTTCCGTGAGAAGCAATCATTCCGCCAACAAAACCCAAGGCAAGTGCAGGACGGTCACCAATACTAAGAGCGATGAAGCCTGCGAGGATCGGAAGCATAAAGCTGAAGGCTGTTCCTCCGATGGTTTTAAACATAGCTGCCAAAGGTGTAATTGATCCAAAATTACTTCTCATTTCGCTGGTAAGGGAATTAATATCAACAGATAAACTATCAATTAAAAAGGCTAGTGCAATTAAGATACCGCCGCCGACTACAAAGGGGATCATATGGGATACACCGCTCATTAAATGTTTATAAATCTGATGTCCGATGCTTTGCTTCTCTTCATTATTGGAACGGTTCACTGAACCTGAGCTGCTCTTATAAACAGCGGCATCACCGTTGATTGCTCTTTCAATCAGCTTATCAGCCTTATGGATACCATCTGCTACCTTCGTCTGTATTACCTTCTTGCCATGAAAACGATCCATGGGAACATTGGTATCGGCAGCAACGATAATGCAGTCTGCTTCTGCAATTTCTGCATTGGTCAGAACATTCTTTGCCCCACCGGAGCCCCTTGTCTCAACCTTAATGCTGCAGCCCATCTCTTCCGCCTTTTTCTCCAGACTCTTCGCTGCCATAAAGGTATGCGCGATACCGGTAGGACATCCGGTTACCGCCAAAAGCTTAATTCCGCCTTTTGCAGCTACATTGCTCTTAGCTTCCAGTACATCCTTCTGGGTTTCTGCACGATCAATGATCTGAAGGAACTCCTCGACGCTTCCGGCATTTCTTAAGTCATAGGTAAATTTCTCATCCATCAGCATCTCAGATAATTTGCTTAATACATCCACATGAATATTATCTGCAGTCTTCGGTGCTGCGATTAAGAAAATCAAGGATACCGGTTCATTGTCCAGAGCATCAAAATCCACGCCCTTCTTAATTACCATGGCACTGAGTCCGGGCTTCTTCACTGCTTCAGACTGGCAATGGGGAATTGCAATTCCTTCACCAACACCGGTTGTTCCCTCTGCCTCTCTCTCATACACACCTTTTTTATAGGCTGCTTTATCACTGATTTTACCGCTGGTATACATTAATTCCACCATTGCATCGATTGCTTCATTTTTACTGCTTACATTCCCACTTAGCTGTATGCTTCTCTTATCCAACAAATCAGTAATTCTCATAAATCTTACCTCCATCTGACAATATGAACCTTAAGTTCGTAACAATAATACCTTTACCTTAGTTCCTCACAACTTTGTAAAACCCGCCTTGACATTTGATGTTTACCTTGTGATGTTGAATTTGTGTGTGCTGTAAATACCCAGCACTTCCTCTTTTGTTGCTAATTCTTCCGAAAATGCGCTGGCACTTCCGGTGCTGATGCCCATCTTAAATGCTTCCTTGTAATCTCCTGTATTCAGATATCCGGCAATAAATCCTGCCACCATGGAGTCACCTGCTCCAACGGAATTTTTCAAAATACCTTTGGGAGCTTCGGAGAAATAAGTATCTCCCTGCTCCGTTATTAACACCGCACCGTCCCCAGCCATGGAGATCAGTACATTCTGCGCTCCCATTTCTTTCAGTTTCTTTGCATGCTGGATGATTTCCTGGGTACTTTTCAGTTCCTTCCCGAATATCTCACTTAATTCGTGATTATTCGGTTTGATCAGAAATGGTCTGTACTGTAATACATTCAGCAATAAATCCTTGGTTGCATCTACAACAGTTTTAATCTTCTTTTGACTTAGTCGTTCCATAATCGTCCGGTAAATGGTAGAGGGTATGGATTCCGGTATGCTTCCTGCCAGAACTAAGATATCGTTCTCCTGAAGCTGATCAAGAATTGTCAACAAAGTCTCCAATTCCTTCTCGCTAGTAACCGGGCCCTGTCCGTTAATCTCACTTTCTTCTCCTGACCGGATCTTAACATTGATTCTTGTTAACCCCTCCTTCACAGATATAAAATTAGCGGTAACACCCTTCTCCTTCAGCCGCCTGCTAAGCTCTTCCCCGGTAAAGCCGGCAATAAAGCCCAGGGCTGTACTTTCCAGTCCCAGATTCTTCAGAACAATGGAAACATTAATTCCCTTTCCACCGGGATAAATCAATTCGTCCTTTGTCCGATTAACAGTACCGGTACGAAAATCCTGAACAGTAACGATATAATCTAAGGAAGGATTTAAGGTTACTGTATAAATCATTTACTCACCTCCACGATATTGGTGCATTTTGAATATGCTTCTTCTTTCACCAGGTTAGTTATAATCTTTGCGCTTGAAAATTCTGCGAAAGTAACAGAGGATATCTGTGAAAACTTACTGTCATCGCATAAAACGTAACGTTCCTTGCATCGTTCCATTGACCTTTGTTTAATCATGGCTTCCTTCACATCCGGTGTACTGAAGCCTGTGGTCAGGCTGACACCGTTGGTACCCCAGAAGCCCTTGGTGAAATTGTATTTTGACAGGCTGATGACTGCCTCATCTCCTACAATCGCTTCTGTAGTCGCCTTGAATTCGCCACCTAAAATGTATGTGGTGCATCCGATCTGCGAAAGCTTCTTCGCATGAATTGCAGCATTCGTAACAAAGACTGCGTTCTTTTCCACAATATAATCGATCATCAGCTCCGTAGTGGTACCTGCATCGATATAGATAAAATCATTCGGTTTGATTAGGGAGGCTGCATATTTTGCAATCTGTACCTTTGCCTCTTTATTCATATCTTTACGGTTAATCACATCATCATCCTTTGTGTAATAGATACCGCCGCCAACTGCGATTGCTCCGCCATGTACCTTAATAATCTGTCCATTCGCATCCAGTGTGTTCAAATCTCTCCGGATGGTTGATTCTGATGCATTCAGAAGCTGCATTAATTCCTGAACCGAAACACTTTTTTTCTGTTCTACGATATTAATAATATCCCCTAGACGTTTTTCAATTAACATAGTGGAACTTCCTTTCGCTCTTCGTTTTATTCATCAATGGTTGTTTATGAATTCATTATACCTTCATTTTCATTCATTTTCAATCATTATCTTTCATTTTCATTCACAAACATTCACTTCTCTTTTTGTGGATTCTGCACAAACTTATTGCCACAACATAACATTTCATTCACTATCTTTCAATTTCATTCATTTTCAGTCTTAAATACCGTTATGAAAACTGTCTATGATTCATTATCTCTTATTCATAGATATCATATACTGAAAACTAATCCTCAATGGCTATCGGTGTTTTCTTAGGATTAAACTGACACAAAAGGAGAAGGGAGCTTGGATGGAAATAAAAACAGGGCCTGTATCAATTCTGATACAAGCCCAGCCTTTTCAGGTATTTTATTATATGTTCAAAATACCATCGTCTATATTTTATCCATCACCGAACGTCTGGCAACATTCGGTGTAGATAGGATTATTAATATAAACCTATTTAACGGAAGTTAAATTAGCTACATTTTTATAGAGATTCGTATTGTCATAGTAACCTTCGAAGAGCTCAGCTCCGTTACCAATAGCAAATACCGGAACCGGGATTCCTGTATGGGCATAGGAGGTGTAGCTGATACCGGATTTATTATTAAGGATGTGCAGTATCGTCTCCGTCAGAGGTTCATAGGTACCATACAATACATATTGCTCTTCCGTCAGCTGTTTAATTTCATTCATTGTCATATTATAAGCTTCATATAATCTCTTGTACTCTGAGTCAGTCAATACCAACGTCGCATTTGCTGCGGAAGAAGCTTTATATTCCGGTGTTAACCCGAAGTTCTTTTGGATGTCAGCTAGTACCTGCGAAAACTTTGTATTGTTTTTCTTATAATTTGCTACATATTCTGAGTCAAACTTCGCATAGGAGATTTTCTGGCATCCAAGATTAGTAAGATATGTATTGTAATCGGTACCTGCGTAACCTATGGTCAAGCCGCCTGTTTCATGATCCCCTGTTACTAAAATAAGTGTCTCCTCCGGATGCTCGTTATAGAATTCAATTGCTTTATTTACAGCGTTACTGAGTGCGACTGTGTCCTGAATGGTGGAAGCTGCATCATTTGCATGACCTGACCAGTCAATCTTACCACCCTCTACCATCATGAAGAAGCCGGTCTTGTTGTCTAATACTTCAATACCCTTTTCTACATAATCAGCGAGTCTCCATTCACCTGCTGCCGCATCGATATCATATGACATGGAGTCTGAGTCAGCCAGGGTTTCAGCAATGACAATTGCTTTACCATTCGCAGCTTTGAGTGCCTGCGCTCCAGCCTGAGTTTTTACTACCTTATAGCCAGCTTCTGTTGCCAACTGATAAAGATCCTTTTTGTCCTTTTTGCTTCCGGTTGTGTCCTTTAAGGCACCGCCAGCAAAATAATCAAAGCCGCTCTTTACTAATTCCAGACCTATTTCATAGTAATTATTTCTGGTAGGCTGATGGGAATAGAAGGCTGCGGGTGTTGCATGATTTAGATTAACTGTGGAGATGATACCAATTTTATAGCCAAGCTGCTTCTTCAATTTTTCAGCAATTGTTTCATAGCTTGCTGTCAAGGTTGTATCCATATTGATGACGCCGCTGTATGTTTTATTACCGGTTGCTATGGATGTTGCAGTGGATGCTGAGTCCGGACAGAAGGATGTACTGTCGAAGGTCTGAGCCGTTCCTGCAACAGGGAAATTCATAAAGGAAAGAGTATCTGCTGCTACTTTACCACTGGTCTGTGTAGCACCCAAATAATAGGAAGCTGCCTGAACCTGAGGATAGCTCATACCATCGCCGATAAATAAGAAGATGTACTTTGGTGCTGCTGCACCACGTTCTTTCACTACCTGATTAATTGTTACTTCCTTTGTACCTTCAACAGCCTGTGCCTGATTGCCGGTCTTGAATAATACAGAAATGGATGCCAGCAAGGTTAAAACCAAAAATGATGCAAATATTCTCTTCCAATACTTTTTCATGTTTGTTCTCCTTTTTAAATGTTTTCTTTATTAAATACTCCTTTATTAATATAGCAATAGTAATGTAAAATCTACTATCACCTAAATTAAAAGTTATGGCAAAATTTAGTTAAATTCTAGGTCAGATTAAGATTCAAAAAAGCCCGCATCTCATCGGATACAGGCCAGTTTTAACACTTATAAGTTTATCTAATTTAACTGCAAAATACTGCAATATTCCCTTTCTGCTTTAATCACACTTCTTATGTTTTAAGAAAATACCTCCCACAGCAGATACGAAAGCCGCAAGGCCGAATAAGCTTCCGAATGACAGGACACCTGTCTGCGGTATATCATTGCTCTGCTCTGAACCTTGCCCTGTACTGTAAGAAATCATATAATCGAGGATGATATTTTCTGCTTCCGGTCTCATATCCATCGTCAGGCCGCTGTCGGAAAGTAAAGGCTCAATATGCTCCTCCCATTCACCCGGCAGAAGATCCATGGATTCCACAAGAGCCTGGATGATTGCTACCGTAAAGCTTTCTTTCATCTTCTGCTGCGACATCGTTAACAGCTCCAGGGCCTGATCCGTATTAAAATAATCATCCAGCGCCAGAAGATAACCAACACAAAATTGCTGATCACCGCTTAGGCTGCTAAGATCCATTTCCTCAAGGGATTTGCCATAGATCAGCTGACAATAGGTATTGGCATTATCCTTGCCGTCAATACTCCAGGATAAGGCATTAATCATCGCTGCTTTTACATCGATTGGATTCGCTTCATCCGCCAGATAATCAGCAATATCTGAGTTTATTATTCCTGACTCTCCGGCTTTGGCAACCAGATCGATATCCTGATAAGCCTCGCTGAACTGAGTTGAGGTCAGCGGGGAATCTGCCTTTGCTGTTGCACTGATAAGAAATATTCCGACGAAAACGCTTAAGATTCCAATGATCTTTTTCATAAATAACCTCCTGTGATAGTAGAGTTGTCTTCATTCTCCTTAGACATTCCTTTATAGTATAACCCAATATGCAAATTATAACTTAAGAGGTTAAATTTATCAACCATTTCATAGCAGTAGATGGTAAAACTATTTCATAATAGAGGCTGGTAAAACTATTTCATAATGAAGCTAGTAAAACATAAGAACGAAGAGTTTACCTTGGTAAACTCTCGCGCTGAGCGCAGTCAGCCTAGCTGAAATTATTCCAGCGTAAATTTTAATTTACGTTTTGCGCTGAGTGTTTATCCATGCGGAGCATTTTATTTCATAGTAACCTCCTGAAATAAAAAAACTTGCATCATCCTGATACAAGCCTCCGCATATATACTGTTCAATTTCTTACTTTATCTTAGATTAACATACCTTACTTCCGTTTGCTGTCATCTTGAACTTCATATCAAAAAATTCAGCAGCCCTCTTGCACATAAGCATTCTCTGCAGGAAGATCTCAAAATAATCCATGACAGAACACATTTTATCATCCAACTCGATCTCAAGATGTATTGTCTTGTTCTCTGAGTTGATGTGAAGCTTCGAGGATACCGCAGCATAATTCACTCTGTCGTGAATATCAAACATGGATTTTTCCCGATTGCGTACCCGGTTACGCCTTACGTCCGTCTTATCCGCCAGGATAACAGCTGCTGACACTGCATCAACCGCAGTTCCCGTCTTTTCATCATGATTTCCGATTGCAGCCACAATCGTTGCGATATCCTCCGGCTTCATATCAAGCCCCTTTAAAATCTGAAAAGCAAGAATTGCTCCGTTGTGTGCGTGATCGTGACGGTTAACGCAGTTGCCGATATCATGCATATAACCTGTAATTTTCGCCAGTTCAATGACATGCTCCGGATACCCCAGCTGCTTCAGAATATTTCCTGCCGTAGCTGCTACCTTCATTGCATGGGCTTTCGAATGCTCCGTAATTCCTAGAACACCAAGCACAGAATCACCCTTCTCGATATACATGTTGATTTCTTCACAGTTTTTTACCTGTTTAAACGTTATTTCTTTCATTCTTATTCTCCTTTTCTTTGACTGAATTTATCATAACTTTGCAAAAAGAGCCGTCTCCAAAATAAATATTACCTCCTGGAGCGACTCTTTCTGCAAAATATATAATTAATCTTCAGCACAATGAACTCCTATCTGTTAGTAATGCAAATTTATTTCTAAATACAATCTACCAGGTAAACCTTCTGTGTGCTATCCTATTTCTGTGTAATCTATGTAATATCTATTTGAAATCCTCAATTCCAGTTCTAGTTGTTTCGATAATTCCTTAGTATCTTACCAGCGCTGGTATTCACGATTTCCTTATATTTTACGGCAATTGTACCATTATTGATGACATAATCGATACCTTCCGGTCTTGTATCCTTCCGGTCTTGTATCCGTCCCACCATAACAAGGGTACTGAGCCTTACCCTCAAGCTCAGCTTCATTCAGGATAAGGATAATTATCTACTATTCTTGAACATAATAAACAAGGAAATCTCTCAGGGAATTTGATGCTTTTTTCAGCTGTTCCAACTCCGGTAGATAAACCATTCTGAAATGATCCGGTTCCTCCCAATGGAAGCCGCCGCCATGGGTTAATAATATCTTTTTATCCTTCAGGAAATCCAGGACGAACTGCTCGTCATTCTTAATGTTAAACTTTTTAATGTCCAGCTTCGGGAATATGTAAAAGGCAGCCTTTGGTTTCACCGCACTAATTCCGGGTATCTCATTCAAAGCTTTATAGATATATTCCCTCTGTTCATAAATTCGTCCACCGCGCACCAGAAGTTTATTCGTATCCTCCGTACTTTTTAATGCGATGTCGATTATAGATTGTGCTGGTACATTAGAACAAAGTCTCATGGAGGAAAGCAGATTGATTCCCTCAATATATCCTTTTACATGTGATTTATCCCCGCATAAGCACATCCAGCCGCAGCGATACCCTGCAATCAGATGGGATTTTGATAATCCGTTAAAGCTAATCGTGAATAAATCCGGAGCCAGGGATGCAATAGCTACATGCTTCAGTTCATCCATTACCAAGCGGTCATAGATCTCATCCGCAAAAATAATTAATTCATTCTGCCTTGCTACCTCAACAATTTCCTCCAATACTTCCTTCGAATACAAGGCTCCTGTCGGGTTATTCGGATTGATAATTACAATACCTCTGGTTTTTGGTGTTATCTTACTCTTAATATCGTCAACATCCGGATACCATTCTGCCTGTTCATCGCATACATAATGAACAGCGGTACCTCCGGCCAAGGTAACGGAGGCAGTCCATAAAGGATAATCCGGGGAGGGTACGAGAATTTCATCTCCATAGTTTAATAAACCCTGCATGGATAGGGTAATCAGTTCACTGACACCATTTCCGGTATATATGTCATCCTCCGTTACATTGGGAATTCCCTTCTTCCTGCAATATTCTGCAATAGCAGTCCTTGCCGCTCTGAGTCCTTTGGAGTCGGAATAACCTTCGGTATCCGTCAAATTATCGGACATTTTACGGATTAATTTATCCGGAGCAGCAAAGCCGAAGGGAGCAGGATTTCCGATGTTCAGCTTCATGACCTCGATTCCCTGTGCAATCATACGGTTTGCCTCATCCATTACGGCACCTCTGATGTCATAACATACATTATCTAATTTCGATGACTTTTCAAATACTCTCATTACCATATCTCCTTTCATATTAGCCATGTTTTTCAGTTGCTGAAAACAAAAAAAGCCCTAAACGTTATTCAAAACGTTTAGGGCGAATACTTCGATCCGTGTTACCACCTAAATTCAGAGATAAACTCTGCACTCTGTCAGTACTATCATACTGAGTCCCTGTAACGCGGGAAGACGTTGAAGCCTACTTAGTATTCAAACTGTTGGGTTCAAAGCTCCGAGACTGCTTCCATAATAATTCCATAAAGATTCGCACCAACCATCTTCTCTCTGAAATATCATTACTATGTACTACTTCTCTTCATTGCTTTAATTGATTAAATTTTTTCTTATTGTAGCAGAGTAAAGTGCAGATGTCAATACAACATTTTCTTTTTCATAAAGTAGCTATCCAGAAAGAGTTAATTATGGTATAATTTGTAATATGGTTGATGTATGATAAAGAGCAAATATGTAATTGTTTACATATGTTAAATATTTAAATAACATATGGCAAATAGCAATTTATTAAAGTTCCTATCATTTATATTTACCTAAATTAATATTTCTAAGGAGATTGGAAGTTATGAAAAAAGAGAATATTTACAGGATACTCCTATTATCTATTGGATTAATTCTATGGTTGATTTTCCTTTGTGACCATGAGATGTCAAGGTATGGTATTTACACTATTTTCAGTTATAATATGCATGAACTTTTATCGATGGTGCCATTTCTATGTCTGATTTTCACATTTTGCTGGTTGATTTCAATAATAGTAGTAAGTGTCAGAAATAAAGATATTAAATCGGATATATTTTTTGGTATTCTATTGTTAGTCTTATGCGTGTCTCAATTTATATATATACATAATCAATCTCAGATAAGAATTACATCAATTGTCACCAGCATAGAAAAAATAGATAGAGAAAAACTGGAAATCATTATTGATACACAAGAATATTCTTTGACACTAGATTGCCCGATGTTGGTACAGGATTTATTACAAACAGATGGTACAGAATATTTAATTACTTATGAAAATAATAAAACAAGTACTAAGCATGGAAAGATATGCATGATACAGTCTGTAAATTAACAGCATATGATTTTATACAGTTTCAAATACGTTATCATTTTATAAAGTAGGAACTTTGTTACTTACTGAAAAGGTGGGATTCATATAAAAAAGGATCCCATGTGATGTAGGAAATTTATTTAACTGAACAAAAATTAATAAATCAGGAGGGCTATTATGAAAAAGACAATGATAGGAATTGCATTACTAATTTCATCTGTAATAAGCTATGTCGGAATTATTATTTCTGCAGCAATCTGCGGTTCTCAATTAACGCAGTGGAGCACAGATTTAGGGAAGACAGGAACAGCATTAATAGAAAATATAATATTACTAATCCCTTTCATTATTTCGGTTATTATTTTTGTAATAGGATTAGTTATTTTATATCATGAGTACCATGCGAAAGCAGATAATTAGTTATTATTGTTCAAAATGAAGAATTAACCGAAAGGAGCAGCTTATGTTTACATGCTTATCATTATTAGCCCTTGTAATCCCTTTTTAGAAATAGTTCTCATGGTCCTTGCTACTTATGCCTTGATACTTTTCATAAAGGCATTACAAATCTACATTAGAAATAATAGTTGATTAAGACATGAGATTTAATAAAACGGAGGCCCCGATAGATCATCTATTTGGATCATCTATTTGGAGCCTCCATTTATTTTATATTCATCGTTTTCCTCGAATTTACCCCTGAATTGCATTGATCAGACGAAATACCTGTCTTGCTGTTGCTCTTAGATTCCATGTATTAAAAGCACTTCTTATTCTTATCTCTCGGGCAGGCTTCTCCCTTACTGCATTGATAGCATACCTCATTCTGAAGCACCTTGTCATCAAAATAATCTCTGCAGTTAGAAAGGGTGGTCTCAGCGATATTATGCAGAGCCTCTTTGGTCAGGAAAGCTTGGTGGGAGGTTACAATCACATTCGGCATGGAAATAATCCTGGAAAGGACATCATCATGAATGATGGTATACGACATATCCTCATAAAACAACTCCGTCTCCTCTTCATAAACATCCAGGCAGGCTCCGCCGATTTTTTCAGCCTTCAGTGCCTCCAGTAAATCTTCACTGTTAATCAGCGCACCTCTGGAGGTATTAATCAGATAGACACCCTTTTTCATCATGGCAATCGTATCCTGATTGATTAAATGGAAAGTGTCCTTTGTTAACGGGCAATGAAGCGATATTATATCTGATTCTTTACAAAGCTCCTCAAGGGTAACATAACGAATATCGGAGTCCTTAATCGGATAAGGATCATATGCGATTACATTTAAGCCAAAGCCCCTGCAGATATCGATAAAGATTCGGCCGATTTTACCTGTTCCGATTACTCCCATGGTTTTTCCGTGCAGGTCAAAACCGGTCAGGCCATTCAAGCTGAAGTTAAAATCTCTCGTTCTCGTATAGGCTCTGTGGATTTTCCGGTTTAAGGTCAATAAAAGTGCCATCGCATGCTCTGCCA
>Ga0207834_1000479_pt1 | contig 14153 bp, 14 predicted proteins | sample LuqExpMetagenom5_FD_187763 | JGI IMG/M metagenome (GOLD analysis project Ga0207834, IMG submission 187763) | Tropical forest soil microbial communities from Luquillo Experimental Forest, Puerto Rico - Sample 5 (SPAdes) | ecosystem: Environmental > Terrestrial > Soil > Tropical forest ...
CTTGGTGCTTAAGTGATAGGAGTTTTTGATTATTTCGCAGCCGTAAACAGTATGCAGTTTCATCTGGTGAAATTCTTCATCCGTCAATTTATCCGGCTTCTGCAATAGTTCGATGGGCACTTTGCACTTGCCTATATCGTGCAGTATTGCTCCCAATCCCAGCGCCATAAGAGGTTCTTTGCCATAACCGAGCCTCTTGCCTATAATAATCGAATAAATGCAGACATCAACTGAATGAAGAAAGGTGTAATTATCAATATCGCGTATGCCGGTAAGCTGCAGCATGACGGTCTCGTTTTCTATGACCTTGTTGAGCATATCGCTGACGGTATCCTTGACGACCGATAGATCGGCATGCTCATTTTTCCTTGCCATCGAGAATATGTTCTTGATCGTAACGGCCGCGTGATTATATAATTTTTCCTCTTCAAACTCCTCTATCGGAGTGTATGGACCTTCTTCAACGAATATATCGTTTACATTGAAGGCTTCCAGTTTTCTTATGTACAGAGGTTTTACTATGAAACCTGACAGGAGAAGCAGTCTTCCGTCTCTCAATCTGACGTCCTTTGCCAGTTTCATGCCCGGTTTCAATTGAGCCAGCGGTACTCGAATCAATTTGACGTCTCCTTGCAAATTAGTTTAGCGCCCAAAAAGATCATAAATCAACACTAATTCAGTGAAACTATGTTCCATATTTCATATTATACCACATTATGTAACATAAAAACCAATGACATATACATGTTTAAGAACATTTTTTCAATTATCTGAATATAATATAGTCCAAGCGACTTATAGAGGTGGTTCTGTATGTTATATAACCTGCTGTTGTGTATTGTCTGCATCCTTGCCGCATATGGACTGCTTGCACTGATATCAGGTATAGCGGAATCTATACGCTGCAGGATCTCAGGCGTCCGCCCGGAGGTAAGGGTAATGATACTTGTACAGAATGCAGAGGAACAGATCGAATACATAGTCAGAAATGCAGTAAAAAAAGATATCCGGTCAAAAATGCTGTCAGACAGGAAAGTAGTATTTGTCGATATGGATTCCAAAGATAAGACGAAGGAGCTGCTTGAAAAGCTGCAAAAAAATTTTTCCAGCATAGAAGTACTGTCATATCCGGAAAGAGCGCAAATCTATGACGGTTTTACCATCTTTTCACCCTCCTCAAAGTGATATATACTAATATATATGATATAACCATAATCAATCCAGAGCCACATCTTCAATTCGAAAGAGTACACCGGCTTGACGCGGTGTAATTATGGGAAACAATGGATCTTATTGAAATAGAGGGAACGATAGAGGAAATCATTTATAAAAATGATTCGAACGGATATACAGTTTGTGAAGTAAAGGGTAAAAAGGGCTTTACCGCCGTGGGGTATATGCCGTTCGTCAATGCTGGCGAAACGATCAGGGCAAGCGGCCGTTGGGTCACACATCCCGACTACGGCGAACAGTTCAAGGTGGAATTGTATGAGAAGGTAATGCCTAAAACTTCCGATGCCATTGAAAAATATCTTTCGTCGGGTATTGTAAAAGGAGTCGGTCCGGCAACAGCGGCCAAAATAGTGCAGAAATTCGGGCAATCCACGCTTGAGGTGATCAGCGCAGAACCGCAGAGATTGTCGGAGATAAAGGGCATAAGCCTGGATAAGGCCATTGCCATCGGGCAGGCATTGGATGAGCAGAGGAGCCTGAGGGAAATCGTCATGTTTCTGCAGGAATATGGCATAAGTCCCTCCGTTTGCATAAAGATACACAAGGCTTATGCAGATCAGGCCGTTTCAAGAATAAAGGAAAACCCCTACAGGCTTTGTGAGGAAGTCTTCGGCATAGGTTTCAGGACGGCAGACGCAATAGCCATGAAGCTGGGCATTGATCCTGCCTCAAAGTTCAGAATAAAAAGCGGTATCAAATATATTTTGACACATGCCTCATTGAACGGCCACACATATTTGCCGGAAAGCCTTCTGAAGGAGCGCGTACAGGAGCTCCTGGGCAGTTATGATCAGGATGTGGAGGATGCCCTGATAACACTGATATTTGACAGGGCCGTAGTGACGGAGAAGTTCGACGATTTGACACGGGTGTATCTGACCTCGTTTTATAATGCCGAGCAGGGCGTCTGCAAGAGGCTGCTGGCCCTGTCACAGCAACGGTTTGAGGCAGGCCTCGTGGATTTTGAGGACAAGCTTGAGAAGATCCAGTCCGAGGAAGGCATACAGCTGGCGCAAATGCAGAGGGAAGCTATCAGGGAAGCCATGACAAACGGCGTTCTGGTAATTACCGGCGGCCCCGGCACCGGGAAGACGACGATAATCAAAAGTATTATCAGGCTGCTGATGGACGACGGCTGCAGGATCCTGCTGGCGGCCCCCACGGGGCGCGCGGCAAAAAGGATGTCCGAGGCGACCGGCTTTGAAGCGCGTACTATCCACAGGATGCTTGAGATAGGTTATACGGGCGATGATAATGAACTTTTGTTTCAGCGAAACGAGGAAAACCCCGTTGAAGCGGATGTCATAATAATAGATGAGATGTCGATGGTCGACATATTGATAATGAACCACCTGCTTAAAGCTGTCCCGCCGGGAGCAAGGCTGATCCTGGTCGGCGATGCGGATCAGCTGCCATCTGTAGGCGCGGGCAGTGTGCTTCAGGATATTATCGGCTGCAGTGCAGTTAGAACGGTCAGACTGGCTGAAATATTCAGGCAGGCGGGCGAAAGCATGATTACGGTAAATGCACACAGGATAAACAGGGGAGAGGCGCCGGTGCTGAATGCAAAGGATAAGGATTTCTTCTTCCTGCCGCGCAGCGGGCTCGATGCGATAGTCCGTACCGTCGTGGATCTTTGCAGCAGAAGGCTTCCGGGTACCTACGGGTTTGACCCGATGAAGGATATCCAGGTGCTGTCGCCGACCAGAAAAGGCCCGGCAGGAGTTGCCAGCCTCAATATTGAGCTTCAGAAGGCTTTGAATCGCGCGGATCGTAAAAAGGCTGAAAAGGCTTCGAAAAACTGTGTATTCCGCGAAGGCGATCGCGTAATGCAGGTAAAGAACAATTACGACCTCAGGTGGGAAAAGCCGGACAATAGACTCGTCGATGGAAATGGCGTATTCAACGGAGATATGGGTACTATAAGGAAAATCGACGAGGATGCAATGAATATTGAAGTCCTTTTTGACGATGACCGGCTTGCTGTATATGATTACAGCATACTGGACGAAATCGAACCCGCTTATGCCGTTACGATCCACAAAAGCCAGGGCTCGGAGTTCCCGGTCGTTGTAATGCCGGTTTTCCCCGGACCGCAGGTGCTGATGACCAGAAATCTGCTGTATACGGCAGTCACGAGGGCGAGGAATATGGTCGTATTGGTGGGCGATGAGGAATTTCTGTATGAAATGGTTGGAAATGAACGCGAAATGTTGAGATATTCCGGTTTATCGGATAAGCTAAAAAGGTTTGCGGTTTATTCCGATATATAATTTGGCCCATTCGGCAACTGGAATCAAACTGCTGAACAGGCCAGCATATGAAAGGGCGAAGTATAATGAGGCTGTTTGAACAGATCGCCGGTATGATTTTTCCGCCGAAATGCATATTTTGCCAACAGTTGTTAAGCCATGACGCCGTTTTTCATATATGTACAGATTGTTATCTGAAGCTTCCTTTCCTCGATAAGGCGTTTATGACTACGACCCAGGACGGCGAAGACAGCTATTGCAACGGAGCGGTCAGCATCTTTCAGTATACAGGCATGGTAAAGGAGTCGCTGATCCGGTTCAAATTCTATGATAAACCGAGCTATTACAGGACTTATGCCAGACTTATAGCGGACAAGCTTGGGAAAACGGTCGAAATAAAACAGTATGATCTGGTTTTAAGTGTTCCGCTGCACAAACATAAGGAATTTTCGAGAGGATACAATCAGGCGCACCTTATTGCAAGGGCGCTTGCCAGGGAACTAAAGCTGCCGGAACGCTCCGATCTGCTTAAAAGATACAGGTATACCGAAGCACAAAGCTTATTGGACAGACAAAAAAGGAACCAGAATGTGAAGGGGGCATTTACTGTTATTTCACCGAAAAAGTTGGAAGGTAAGTCGGTAATATTGGTGGATGATGTCCTGACGACCGGTTCGACGCTTGAGGAATGCGGCAGGATGCTGAAGCAGGCCGGGGCGCAAAAGGTCACAGCTGTAGTTGTCGCCACAGGAAGAAAAAATCAAGGAGGTTTGTCTAATGCCGGACGTTAGAAATTGCAGGAGATGCGGGAAAATTTACAATTACATAGGCGGAGCTCCGATCTGCCCAGACTGTAAGAAGCTGGACGAGGAGGACTTCCAGAAGGTCAAGGAATATCTATACCAAAACCGGGGGGCAAGTATCAATCAAGTTTCCGTCGATCTGGACATAAGTGTCGAGAAGATAAAAAGATATCTTAAGGAAGGCAGGCTCGAGATTACCGGCGACGACGCCAACATGATTCTCGAATGTGAAAATTGCGGTAAATCAATAAAAAGCGGCAGGTTCTGCGCTGAGTGCGAAAGGCAGCTCGAATCCGGTTTCAGGAGCGCGGCAAGCCAAATACAGGGGGAGATCGATCTGCAGTCGGAATCCGGTCTTAAGGGTATGGGTATGAGATACCTTAACAAGAACGAAAAAAAGTTCTAAATATTGCTGGTTAATATTTATCCGGAACGTACCGATATAATTTATGAGCCGTGGTAATGAACATATCAAGCGTCAGCATCGCGGATATCAGAATGGTTATGATACAGAGGCCTGATGTTCCAGGCTCTTCTGCATTATAGTAAGTAATATAAAAGGTGAGTGGTAAGTATGAGAATACCAGGTGATTTATCAAAGATAACCGGAGTTTACGGAGCACAAAAGAATGTCGGACGAATCGGTAAGACCGGACCTGTTTCGACAAAAAAAGATGTACTTTCAATATCCAACGAAGCCAAGGATTTTCAGACGATCAACAGGGCTTTGAAGGATGTGCCGGATATACGCCAGGGTAGAGTGGATGATATTCTGGGGAGTATGAATGCGGGGAGTTATAACGTTTCAGGCCGGGATGTAGCTGATAAGGTCATTAATTCTATTTTTGACAAGAAAGCTTAACAAACCGGGGGAGTTGAAAAACTCTCCCTTTTTCAAACAGCGGCAAATGCAGGTTAAATAAGGTTCAGGATGTCGGGTGGTGAAAAATTTGGATACTGCATTGGTAGAGAGGCTAATCGAAATTCTTGGCAAGGAAAAGAATATATATGAAAGCATATTAAAGCTTTCCATGGATAAAAAAGATGTGATCGTCGCCGGGAAGGTTACTGAACTTGAAGGCATGACGAAGCTGGAACAGTCGATAATCCTCAAATTGGGCAAGCTCGAGGGAGAGCGGGAGGAACTGACCGGAAAGCTGGCAGACGCTCTTAAAATAGAACCGTCGGAAGTGACGCTGTCCGGTCTTGCCAAAATGATTCCGGATGAACAGGGAATCAGGCTCAGGAACTGCCAGGATTCACTTTTAAGGACTGTAAACGATATTCGCAGTACCAATACGCTCAATTCGAAGCTTATCCGCAACTCGCTGGATTATATAGATTTCTCCGTTAATATTCTTACAAATGCCGGAGCGGGGGGCAATAATTACAGCAACTCCGGACAGTCAGACGATCCAAAGAAGAAGAATTTTTTCGATATCAAGTTATAGGAGAATGTTTAGCGCCCCTGAGGTGCGGATTTCCTTTAAAACATTCAAGTAGGATGTTTAGCGCCCCTGAGGCGCAGATTTCCATTAAAACATCCAAGAGGGGAGGACATATGGGCGTAGGTTTTGCCAGTTATGAAATAGCACGTTCCGGCCTTATGGTCAGCGAACGCGGCCTGTATGTAACCGGCCATAATATTTCAAACGTCAATACTCAAGGTTATGTAAGGCAGCAGGCCGTTATGAAGAACGGGCCTTATGAGTCATATTATACGCGCGGTGGCATGGTCCAGTTCGGGCTTGGCGCCGATATTCAGGAAATCAGGCAGATAAGGCACACTTTCCTTGATAATATATACAGGCAGGAGAATACGACGCTAGGGTACTGGGAATCAAGGCAGAAGACATTCCAGGATGTTGAGGCGATCATGGCAGAGCCGATGGAATCCGGTCTGCAGAATGTTCTCAACCAGTTCTGGGATTCGTGGCAGGAGCTTTCCAAGGAGCCCGACAGCCTTACCGTGAGGGCGCTAGTCAGGCAGAGGAGCGAAGCTCTCGTCCAGCAGATCAACCATATGGGCACGCAGCTCGACAGGCTGCAAAGTGACCTTAATACCGAAATATCCGTGCGTATTGATGAAGTAAATGATATAACCAGACAGATTGCCAAGCTGAATGTGACGATACTTAAATCGGAAGTATCCGGCGATTCAGCCAACGATTACAGGGATCAGCGCAATTTGCTGATAGACAGGCTTACAAAACTCGTAAAGTGCGACGTGAACGAAATGCAGGACGGCGAGGCGGACATTACACTCGGCGGTTACTTTGTCGTTCAGAAGGGCGTCAGTACCGACCTCTATACCGCTGAGAGGAATCCCGGAGAAAACTTCTTCGTGGCCAAGCTTGCAGGAACCAACACCGAAGTGCCGATAAACAGCGGTATCATAAAGGGCCTGATGGAGTCGAGGGGCGAGGTCTCGGGCGCAATCGGCAGCTACGAAAACGGCACGCCGAATATCAAGACGGACGTAGTTTTCTACGTGGATACATCGACAGTCGCTGATCCGACCACCTTAGATAACCAGATCCAGGCATATTATGACGAACTGGTCAAGAGGGGACTGGATATCAGCAGTGTCCCGAAGGTGATCCAAGTCGCTTCGGCTGACGCCATCGCTGGAGCAATAAAACCGGCTGATTTCAGGTCCGACGCCAATAAATACGCAATCTTTATAACGGATAATACACCGACCACTCCGGCAGATATGACTGCTCTGCAGACAGCCTTGACCAACAACGGAATTGACGCTTCGGTGGTAACTAATGCTCCCGGCTGGTCGGCGTTTGCTGCTGCAAATGACGGCACTACCTATGACCGGACTCAATTTTCAGATCCGATCAATTATACGGCATATGCCAACAGCATGGCTGCCGACACGAACCAGGACGTCAGCTCCAATTCGTCGCTGGTGCCCGAATCGCTGAACATTGTTTCAGATATGAAATGCAGACTGAATGCTATGGTCAACGTGATGCTGCGCCAGATAAATTACATACATAAAAGCGGCATGAACATAAAGGATCCGCCGACAAGCGGCGATGATTTCTTTGTCACGATAAATTCGGGCAGACCTCTGGAAATGGGCAATATTCAGCTAAATTCGAATCTGTCCGACCTTACCCTTATAGCGGCGTCAAAAACAGGCGACAACGGTGATAACTCCAACGCGCTGGAAATAGCAAATCTCCGGAACAAGTCGTTTATATATGACAATACAGGTGTTGTAAGCATCGACGACTATTATCAGGATATCATCCTGCACATGGGAAACAGCGGAGCCGATTCGGTAAACATCGCCAACAGCCAGAGCAAGCTTGTCGAAGCTGCAGATGCATCAAGGCAGGCAATAGCCGGCGTTTCCATGGATGAAGAAATGTCCAATATGATGAAGTATAAATTTGCTTATGATGCGGCTTCAAGGGTACTCAACATAATCGACAACATGACGGACACCATTGTCAATAAACTTGGACTGGTAGGTAGGTGATAATATATGGCTGAATCGTTTTTTGGACTTAATGTGGCCTTGCGGGGTCTCTATGCAGCCCAGAGGAATCTAGATACTGTAAATCATAACCTGAACAACATAAATACGCCGGGCTACTCGAGGCAGCAGGCCATACAGGTAGCTTCTCATCCAATGGCGCTGGTGGACGGCACGGGCATGATGGGTACCGGCGCCGAAGTAACAGGCGTTAAGAGGATCCGTGATGAATATCTGGATTTCAAATACTGGAGTGAAAATCTGTCTCTCGGCGAGTGGAGCGCCAAGAAGGAAGCGCTGTCCGATATAGAGGTCCAGTTCAATGAACCCTCCGACAGCGGCTTTACAACAATAATGAGCGATTTCTTCGACTCCATGCAGGAACTGGCCAAGGACCCCAGCAGCGCAGCCGTCAGATCGCTTGTGAAACAAAGGGGAGTTACGCTGGCGAAATATTTTAACAGTATGGCTTCTCATTTTGATGAACTACAGAAGGATCTGAATTACAGGATACAGACGAAGGTCGAGGAGGTCAACTCATATGCGACCCAGATCCAGCAGCTGAACAGGCAGATATATATTACGGAACTGGACGGCAGTACGGCAAATGACATGAGGGACCAGAGGACGCTTCTCGTAGACAAGCTTTCAAAAATTATCAATATAGACGCGAATGAAGTTGTTGCAGGACATCTGCCGGACGGCAGGGAAGACAAACATTTTGTTGTAACCATAAGCGGAAAGGCGCTCGTTGATCACTTTAGTGTCAGCAAGCTGGCTTTGGTACAGAGAGACAGCGCTCACCAGGTAAATAACGAGGATGTACCGAGCCTTTATGATGTAAAGTGGGCGGATGGCAACTCACTAAACATAAAAGGCGGCGAACTTCGCGGTTATTTGGATGTGCGGGACGGAAACGAAGGCAGCAGCGACGGTCCTAATGGTATAGTTTCGCCGAACTGCAAGGGAATCCCGTATTACCAGAAAAAGCTCAATGAGTTCGTAAGGACCTTTGCCAGGGCGTTCAACGAAGGATATATAGATACGGACGGCAATAAACAGTTTACCGCAGGCGAATCGATACATGGCGGCCATGCCAGCGGCATAGGGTATGGAGCGAGTGCAACCGACGGCATCAGGTTTTTTACCATGACGGGTGTTGGAAATCAGCCGCTTTTAAGCGGTGACTTTACAGCCGGCGTTACTACGGACCAGCAGATATACGATATGTATAACAATGTTACGGCAAAGAATTTCTGCGTAAGTGCAGATATAGTTAATGATTACAACCTTATCGCTACGTCGAGTACAATGCCCGATCCGTCGGATCCAACAAAGGTGATACCAGTCGGAGCAGGCAATATAGACGTATTGAATCAACTCCTCGGATACCGCAGGGACTCTAACATGTTCTCGGAAGGAGCGCCTGAGGACTTTATGAAGTCGCTCGTCGCCACGCTTGGCATCGACGCGCAGCAGGCTGGCAATTACGGTGACAATCAGCAGGTCGTCGTGAACCAGATAGTAAACAGGCGACTTTCCGATTCCGGAGTACTCATAGATGAGGAAATGACCAATCTCGTGAAGTTCCAGCAGGCTTACAGCGCCTCAGCCAAAATGATACAGACCATGTCGGAGATATATGATACGCTGATAAACAGGCTTTTTGCCTGATTATAACTCGCGGTAAAGCGAAAACACAGGAGGTATTTTTATGAGAATAACCAATAACATGTTAATCAACAACATGGTCAAATACATAGGCAATAACCTGACGCGCATGGACAAGTACCAGAGCCAGCTGGCGACGGGCAAAAAGATACAGGTGCCTTCGGATGACCCGGTCGTGGCAGCCAGGGCGTTGAAACTGCGTACGGACGTGGCGGAAATAGAACAGTACCAGAGAAATCTGAAGGATGCACAGTCCTGGCTCGACATCACCGAATCGGCATTGAGCGATATGGGCGATATATTCCAGAGGGCCAAGGAACTGGCTAACGGGAGCGATGGGGCGGAGAGTCGCGAAGACCTGCAGGCGACTGCACAGGAGGTAATCCAGCTAAGGACGCAGCTGATCAATCTTTCTAATTCCACTTATGCCGGAAGGTATGTTTTTTCCGGATTCAAAACAGATAAAAAGTTTTTGAATGATGACGGGACATTTGCAATCGCAGTTAATAATAACGAAAAAATCAACTATGAGATCGGTGTAGGCGACGATATAAATATCAATGTAGCCGGAGGAGATCTGTTCAATAACGGCAACAGCGTTACTGCCGCGGATATAGCCACTCCTACGGCAGGAAAGTTCATTCAGGATATGGATACTCTTGTGAATGACCTTCAGAGTGGCAATTACAACGGTGTAAATGATATCATGTCAGATCTGTCGGCCGATTTGGGTAATATTCTCAGAGTAAGGGCGGATGTGGGTGCACGTTCAAATAGGCTGGAGCTGACTACAAACAGGATGCAGAATGACAACACCAACTTTACCAAGCTTATGAGCGACAATGAGGATGTCGATATGACAGATACGATAATGAATCTCAAAAACGAGGAGAATGTATACAGAGCTTCACTTGCAGGCGGTGCAAGGATAATAATGCCGTCCCTTATTGATTTTCTCAAGTAGCGGAGCTTTAAAACGGATTTTGGCAGTATACCACGGATGGTGAAGATATGGCAATAAGTATTACACATACGGATGCTAAACTGGATATAGAAACAACACGATCGATGCTTTCGATCCAATCCCGCCAGGCTGAGCTTGATCTAAGGCATAAAGAAGCCAAGGTCGACGTCCACACCGAGCTGCCGAGGGTCGAAATCGATCAGTACGAGTGCTTTGCGACGTCCGGACTGATGGGTCCCAACGATTTGACACGGAGCGAAGCACAAAGGGCCATGCAGCAGGCATTGGAATATACAGCAAAGGTTGCAGGTGATGGCGATAGTATGGCGGCCATCGAGAATAGGACAAGCCCGCTTCCGGATATAGCAGAAAGGGATGCTTACCCGGAACACGAATTCGGGATCGACTATATGCCAAAAGCCAGGCCCAGAATCACGGTTACCGGAGGCATAAAGATGGCCTCGCAAAGAAACGGGGACGGCATAAGTAACGGCGTGGAAGGTACGATAACTCCCGGAGATCTGAAAATTAACTATACTCCGGGACAGGTTAGGATAAACATGCAGCAGTATGCTTCAATAAACATAAAGAATGTTCCTAAAGGCTTTAATACAGTTATTTAAAATGATGGGGGAAATAGTAAATGATATTGCAGACCAGGTATTTCGGAGAAATCGATGTCAGAGAAGATGAAATCTTAAATTTTCGAAATGGCTTGCCGGGTTTTGATGATATAAAGAAATACGTACTGATTTATAACGAAGAAGAGGGATCTCCGTTTAAGTGGCTGCAGGGTGTCGAGGGTACAAAGCCGGCTTTCGTGATAATAGATCCTTTTGCTGTAAAGAAGGATTATGAAATCAATCTGAACGATGAAGTTATAAAGGAATTGGATATAAAGGAAGCAGGAGAAGTCGCGGTTTACTGCATAGTGGTCGTACCGGACGATATCAGTAAAATGACAATGAACCTCCAGGCCCCACTGATCATAAACATAGATAAAAAATTAGGTAGACAGCTTATCCTTGACACGGACAGGTACGGTGTGAGACACTTTATATTGGAAGAACTCCAGGGACGGGAGGAAAGCGGGAATGCTTGTACTGACAAGGAAAAAGGATCAGTCCATCATAATAAATGATAATATTGAGATAACGATTCTTGAGGTACAGGGAGATCAGGTCAGGATCGGTATCAATGCACCTAAAAACATATCTATTCACAGGAAGGAAGTTTTTCTGCAAATTGCAGAGGAAAATAAGAAGGCTTCAGAAGTCAATATCAAACTCGATCTGAATAATATTTTAAAAAATAACAAATAAGTTTTGAAAAATTACTAAAGTAATTCATAACATCACCGATATATATAACAAGAGAAGTCATTTCGCTTAAATTGAAGCGCGCATCAATGGCGGCATAATGGCTTTTCAAAATAGGAGCCGGCCTAACCGGCAAGCAATCGGGAAAGGATTCCCGGTTACAAATTCAAGGAGGATGAATTTTATGATTATCAACCACAACATTTCCGCAATCAACACCCGTAACCAGCTGTACAACACCAACGCAGCAGCAGCAAAGTCAATGGAAAAGCTGTCATCCGGTAAAAGAATAAACCGTGCAGCAGATGACGCAGCAGGCTTATCGATTTCCGAAAAAATGAGGGGCCAGATCAGAGGTTTGACTCAGGCTTCAAGAAATGCTCAGGATGGCGTTTCCTACATACAGACCGCTGAAGGTGCTTTGGATGAAGTTTCCAACATGCTGGGAAGATTGAAAGAGCTGGCAGTTCAGAAAGCAAACGGAACCTACAATACTGACGACACAGCCAATATCAAACTGGAAATGGATGCGCTCTCCACTGAGATTACAAACGTTTTCGACAACACCAAGTTCAACGGTAAGGTAGTTCTTACCACTGCAGCTACAATAGTTATATCAGATTCCGAGGGTGTAAACCTCAGCATCGGTTCTATAGCAGCAGCTGCTGTGACAAGCATCGAAGCAGTAAACAGCGGTTCAACTGTATCGGTTGTAGAAGCAGCGATTAAACTCGTTAACTCTGCAAGAGCTACATACGGATCATTGCAGAACAGGCTTGAGAGCACAGTCAGGAACCTCAAGACAACTTCTGAAAATCTGCAGGCCGCAGAATCCCGTATCCGTGATACCGATATGGCAGAAGAAATGTCTAACTTCACGAAGAACAATATTCTGGTTCAGGCAGGTACTGCAATGCTTGCACAAGCAAATCAGCAGCCGCAGAATGTATTGTCACTCTTGAGGTAGTAGATCCAACGATCCCGAAGAGACTCTGGCTTGCCAGGGTCTCTTTTAATTATTTATAAGCCTGTTAAATTCTTATTTGGAGGTAAAGCGGTTATGGATGAGAATATGAATGTACTTGCCGGTACTGTACAGGAACTTCTGATTAATCTTGAGGGCAGGATTGACGATATAAGTATCAGATATAAGGAGAGCGGCATTTTTGACGGGGAAAGAATAGCAAACCTTATGGATGATCTGGATGCTTTGGCTGAAGGCATATCTGTTATCAGATCATTTTATAGCCGGATCGATACAACTGAACTGAAGGATAAGCTGAGTCAGATGGATGAAGCACTCGAACGTAAGGACTATCCATTATTCAATGATTTGATGCAATATGAACTAAAAGATCTGCTGGTTTACTGGAAGGAAATACTGATTAACTGATAAGAGGATACAATGGGCGTCAAATTTAAACTAAGCATATGCATGATTGTTAAGGATGAAGAAAAAAATTTGAAACGTGGCCTCGATTCATTGATGACTTTACTTGAAAAGCCTGATGTGGAGCTGATCATTGTTGATACCGGCTCAACGGACAAAACGCCGGAAATAGCGTCAAAATATACTTCCAAGCTATACTTTCATGAGTGGGAAAATAATTTTTCCGCTATGAGGAACATCTCGATTTCCTATGCCAAGGGAGAATTCATTTTTATTTTCGATGCCGATGAAGCAGTTCTGAACGCGGAACATATCTATGAAATTATCTCTGATAAAAGCATTGGTTATTTCAACACTCTAGTTATCAGGGAAAAGAATTTGTCGGACCAAAAAGGGGTCTATACAGTGCTCCCTCAGGAGAGAATTTTCAGGAATGACGGGGAATTCCGATATGAAGGTTCGGTTCATAACCAACCTGTCTACAAGCCGCCGGTTTACAGCTCTGATATCTATATTGAGCATTACGGATATATGTTCGAGGATAAGGAATTGAGCGAAAGAAAGTTCCGTCGCACAAGTACTCTCCTTAAGGAAGAACTGGAAAAGAATCCGGAAAGCATATATTACCGTTATCAATTGGCGAAAAGTTATGTCGCTCATGGAGATTATCAAGAAGCATTGGAGCAAATCCGGACAGTATATAAACTGATAAGTAATGAGAAGAAGAGAAGACTTTATGTGTTCGGGAGCTATGCCATCATATGCTTAAGAAATCATGAATATGAAGAAGCGATAGCAGTTTGCAAAGAAGGACTTGAAATCGAGAAAGATTATCTTGACCTTTACTATTTTTTGGCGGAATCCTTACAAAAGACCGATAGGCATCAGGAATCGCTTGAAGCGTACAAATCCTATGTTGAATATGCGGACCTTTATGATAAACTGCCCATATCATCAAACAGGGCTATCGAAATGTTCAGTGTGAGTGATACTTACAAGGATGTGGCTTTGACATATATTATCAG
>Ga0207834_1000482_pt1 | contig 14113 bp, 6 predicted proteins | sample LuqExpMetagenom5_FD_187763 | JGI IMG/M metagenome (GOLD analysis project Ga0207834, IMG submission 187763) | Tropical forest soil microbial communities from Luquillo Experimental Forest, Puerto Rico - Sample 5 (SPAdes) | ecosystem: Environmental > Terrestrial > Soil > Tropical forest ...
TTGTTGAAGGCCCAATAATCGTTCACCGGCACGTTGGCTGAAAGACCCACTGAATTGGCAACGTTCGGCGCTGAATAGTACAAACCGTAACCGCTATGAAAAACGGTCTTATTAGAGATCCGATAGGCTAAGCCGACACGAGGAGCAAAATTCAAATTGCGCCCATGCGCGCCACTACGCGGGACGCCCCGCGTACCCACCTGAATCAGCGAAGAAGTAGAAATGGAGGGAATGAAGTTATATTGCTTGTTATTCACTTCAGTCCACGGCCACCCCAGAAAGTTCTCATAGCGCACACCCAGATTGAACGTCAGACGGCTGTTGAACTTGAAGTTGTCCTGGACATAAAAAGCCAGATCACTCTGCCGCAATCCCACAGTTCCACCTGGATAGGCATAGGTTCCGCTGGAAGGCGCATCGAACAGAAGATCGGTCCACGCCAGATTGGTATATGTGGTTCCGTACGCCGCGGAACCATGCTCGGCATTGGTCTGGAACATGTTGTACTGCAGACGGACAAACTCTACACCGATGTCGAGCGAGTGCTTGCCCAGAACCCAATTGACGTTGTTGTCGAGCTGATAATTATTGGTACCAATCTGTGTGGGGTTATTGCCGTTGTCGCCAATCGAAGAGTAACCGGCAAAGGAGAGCACCGGCAGGCCGTCAGAGCGGCTGTCACCCGGAACAACTACGCCTGGAATACCCAGTTGCGAAGGCAGATTCAGCCCTGCATCCCAATTTTGCGCATTGATGAAGAAGCGCGACCAGCCCACGCGCGCGGTATTGATTACCGTGGGCGAAAAAACATGCGTCTCGCTCAGCACCGTTTGATAAGCCGGGTTTTCAGCCGGTCCGCTGATCGATGCGCCCACCAGAGGGTTCGGCAAACTGCCAGGCTGGCTGATGTGACTATGAGACTGGCTATAGCGCACAAAGCCGCTATCGCGATCGCTGAACTTGTGATCCACCTTTGCGTCGAAGGCATTTTCTTCAAGCGTCTTCAATGGAACGTAGAGATAGTTACCGGAGATCGTAGCCCCCGCAACATTCGGCGCTGCGTAGGCGTGGTAGAAGTTCAGAATCTTGGCGCCCGTCGCATTACCGCCATTCGGCAAATCGGCGACGGGAACAAAATTGTTCGTATATGCCACTCCGGTAGTCGGATTTTTCACTTTTGCCGAATAGCTTGAGAAGTCATAGCCCTTAACGCCGCCCACCGTGGTCAAGCTATAAACCGGAACGCTGCTGGTGTTGGGCAACCCCTGCGAGAGACGCTGACCATGGTAATCAGCAAAGAAGAAGGTTCTCGGGTTAGCCTTTTTCCAAAAAACCAGCGGACCGCCCAGGGTCGCGCCGTAATCGCTTTGGCGCAGCGTGGGCTTCTTGCCGGTGGTGTAGAAGTTGCGCGCGTTGAGCGCATCGTTACGCAAAAACTCGAATGCCCCGCCATGATAACTGGACGTTCCAGACTTGAAGACCAGGTTGATGGTTCCGCCATTGCCGCGTCCGTAACGGGCATCGGCATCGGTGGTCTCTTCAGAGAATTCCTGAATGGCATCGATCGGAGGGAAGATCACAACGGCAAGGCCGTTATGATTTTCGTTGTCGCCGATACCGTCGAGCAAAAGGCGGTTCTCTTGAAAGCGCAGCCCATTAAAGGCGAATGATGTATCGCCGCGCTGCTGCGTGTAGGGAATGTTCTGAATCTGCGTGTGCGCTGGAACCGCACCTGCACCCAATCCCACCAACCCGGCAAAACTACGCCCGTTCAAGGGCAAATCGCGAACAGCTTCTTCGGTACGCAGGTTGGAGATGGAAGATGCCTCGGTCTGCAGTGCAACCGTCTCGTCCGCTTCAACTTCGACCGTCTCTGCCGTGTCGCCCACGGAGAGCACAATGTTAGTGGAGATGCGCTGACCGACCTCAAGCCGCAAACTCTGATGCACGGTCTTGAAGCCTTCCGCCTTAACTTCCACGTCGTAATTGCCCGGATCAAGCGGTGGAGAAACAAACAACCCCTGGCTATTACTGGTTGTCTCCGTGGTTAGATCCGTTGCGATGTTATAGAGACTCACCCGGGCATTGCCGATCACCGAACTCGCCGGATCTTTCACTTGGCCAGTAATTACGCCTTTGTCCACGATTTGCGCATGAGCAGCAATCGTAATCAGCAACAGAATCGCTAGAAATCCCGTGCCCTGGAGAGCACGCATACGAATATTTGCAAAGATGTTCAACACTACAGCCTCCGGTGCGGCTAGACGAACCGCAAAAAAATGGCTCACGACTATGTCGTGAGCCAAGGCGCTGCGCTCCTTCGCGCGCGGCCTGTCAGGTAGAGTAGATGCACTTGGTCACGACAGCCAGCGCATCCAGACGGAACTGGGCAACGCGGCGACAACAGCGCGCGACAACAAAAGTGCTCTGCTTCATCGATATCATCGGTATCCTTTCTGCAAAGTGCAGGACGATGCTAGGCAAAAGATATGGAGATCTGCACGCAGACAGACCCACTGCACGTGGCGTCAGCAACCGCAAAACTCAATAGGAATGGGGAGAGAGAGAAGGAGACGCGATCAACAACAACAGGCGCGGTTGAGAGCCGCGGACGAGGCCAATCGAGTGGCCATCGAGTTGTGTGCGCTAGTCACCATCTATTCGTATTCAGCCACGAACCAGGCGACATGTCAAGGTGCAAACGCAAAAAGGATGAATGCAATCGATTTCATTAAGAGGCTGCGATCTACTTCTCCAGCAGAACCGACAGCAAGCGATACTGTTCTCGCCCTTGCTTCCGCGCTCTGCATGCACGTGGCGAGGCCGTGCGTACTCTTCTCTCCGCGCTATTCCATCCGCCCGGCAGCCAACCCACTGGAACCGTGGATTGGCTGCCTGTGTTATTTAAAAAAATAGACGCTATTGATCCTGCTCGCCCGACGGAGCAGGCTGCTGTGCGCTCAAGGCAAGCGGAACGCCGAAGTTCGGTGCGCCGTTTTTGTCGTATGTGAACTGTTGTGCGCGCGTGGTACGGCCCGCGCCGGTAAAGTTGCTGACTGTCTTGGCCGCATACAAAATCCAGTTTTGCTTCCCATCGGGAGAAGTGGTGAAGGTGCCACGTCCCGGACCGAAGACCTGATCGTTGGGATTCTGTTGCAACACAGGGCCCGATTTTCTCCAGCTCGATGGATCGGTAATTTCGCCTTTGCCTGCATAAGTCAACAACCCCAGGCAATAGGCCGGACTGGCCGTATGACTACCTGAATAGACAATAAAGATGCGCCCATCGTGATAGAGAGCCGTTGGTCCTTCAACAATGTCGCCACCAGCCTTTTCCCACGGCTGATCGGGAGTGATCAACAAATTGGCTTTGCGCGCCAGAGTCTGCGGGTCCGACATCGGCGCAATCCACACCAGGTTGCGGCCCGTCACGCTGACAAACATCAGATAAGACTTTCCACCCACGCGCAGTAGCGACGGATCGATAGCCGGCATGCCTGTATCCACTTGGCCGGCAAACACGTATGGGCCGAGCGGGTCGTTGCCTTGCGACTTCAACGCAAAGATGCCGTGCCCTTTGTTGCCTCCATCGGTTGTAGCAGTGAAATAGATCCACCACCGGTCGCCGAACTGCCACAGCGTGGGCGACCAGATCTGCGTCAGCGTCTTCTGCAAGGGATCGTCCTGCGCGGGCGTCCACACAATCCGGGAAGAGTTGCGCAATTCCTCCATCCGCGGACTGAACCACAGAGTCATGTTGCGCCCGGTTGTCGCCAGAAGAATGTAGTTCGATCCAGCGCGGGTAATGAACGGATCGGGACGGTCAACAACAGGGTTCTTCAGCGCAGCGCTCTGCGCTCCAGCAAGGCTGGCACAGAACCAAAGGACACACATCCAACAGGCAACAAAGATAACGCGACAAGGTTTCAGCATGGGCAACATCCTAGCAGCGCACCTCATCCTGCGCAATCGCAAGAATTGCATATCATGCAGATTTTTAGCGGGTTTCCTCTAATTCTTCCTATAACTCCCCTGCGCTAGTGCTAGCAGACCACTCACACATAGGACAGATGAACCATTCGGTAAAATACGCTATCGGGTTCTTCAATTTTTTGCATTCCAACTCAAGCCATAGATCGCGCATCTTCATCTCCACTGTTGACACGGCAGTGCCACGCCAACAGCGGAGATGTTCGCAAATTTCAGCCGGGCAGACGGATGCACACCGCGCAGTTTTCGCACGCCATAAGGCGTTAGCGCGCACTCTGCGCAGGCTTGGCGAAATGGAAGATACAGTTGACCTCATGCGTAGCTGGATCGGCCTTAACGTCATAGGTGGTAAGAACCGTCAGCAACCATTTCGTCATGGCCTTATCCTTCTTTTGCGCCAGCGCTGCAAAATTTGCAAGGTAGCTTTCATCGAAGGCATCGCCGGGAGCCATCTTCCAAGCCAGCTTTAGCCTGCTGGCCATAGCTTCAGGTGCTCCATCGAATTTGACTGAGGCAAACCTATACTGCGGTCCCGGAGCTATGTCCAGGCTGTAATTCACAACATGCGTCGTCTCATTGAAGGCGGCTCGTGGGGCAACGGAACAATCCAGATAGCCGATCGCATGGTACGCATCGCGCACCGCCTGGAGAAACAAATCCAGCGGGCGTCCCGAGCCCACCGGATATTTAGCCCGCATCTTCTCAACATCCGCACGCGCAACCAACATGCCGCCCGGAAGGTCGATGCTCCCCAGCTTGTACAAGCCACCTTCCTGGATCGTCACCGCATAATGAATGTCAACGAACTGCTCAGAAACTGCAATGGGATCGATCTGCGCCACACTGACCTGCACAGCAGCATATCCCTGGTCCTGGTAAAGCTCTTCAAAAGCATGCTGCAACCCGATGGCCGTATTTTCCGTATCGAAGCTATTCCCGGTTTGCCCATTCACCAACAAGCTGGTCTTGGCCTGCATGGCAGGCGATACACCGCTCAACTGAATGCGGCCAATCCGTACTGCAGGCAATACGACGGAGAAGTTCATCGCCGTCAATTTTTGCGGACCCACACCGCTGGTGGGAGCAGCCTTCACCGTCGCTTTGATGTTCCTGGCCGCCAGCATCTCTTCCAATGCCTGACGAACGCCTTCCAGCATGGAACCGCTCGCCGGCAACTGGCCGCGATAGAGCGGGAAGCGCTCATGCAGCCTGGCGTCGAGCTCTTTGCCCGGCGTGAGCGGCAGATTCTCCAAATGCAGCGGAAACACCTGACTGGCAGGCGTCAGAGTGAAGAGGAGCAGCTTGCTCGTGGAGGTGAACTTGACCACATCGAACAGCCCCGTATCATTCAGTTGCCGGGCGTGCGCCTTCACCTCGCGGGGATTGAGCCGTACACCTGGCTTCAACCCGGCCGCGGTTAGTAATTCCTGCTCCGTATATTGGGTTGCGCCTTGAAAGCGGATCGTCTGCTGGGGAAGCTTTTTCTGCGCCAGCATGGGGAGAGAACAGAGCAGGAGGATTGCGACACGGACGGCACCAGATTGTAAGGTCATGTTGGCTCAGATTAGCAAATTGAGCCTCATGCTGTCAGAGGCATGTCTGGCAGCATGAGAGAGTCCCTTCCCTGCACCGCTTCGCATCTCGTGCACTGGACCGCAGAAAGTGGATCACTCGGAACGAAGCGCCTGCATTGGCTCGACCGATGCGGCGCGGCGCGCGGGAACAAAAGCCGCGCATCCCGCGACAAGAATCATCGCGCCAATGGCAAAAACAAAACTTGCCGGGTCGAATGGCGACATCTGATAAAGCATTGCTCTGAGCGGACGGACGGCCAGCAGTGTAAGTGGAATACCGGCAGCCAACCCGGCCACCAGCACCCACAGCGTCTCACGCAAAACCATGACCAGAACCTGTGCGCGGCTGGCTCCCAAAGCCATGCGCACACCAATTTCCGTGGTCCGCCGACTGACGCGATACGAATAGGTGCCGTACAGGCCTGTGGCCACCAACAATGCCGCCAGTGCGCCAAAAAATCCGCCCATGACGCCGAACATCCTCTGTTGCCGATAAGACTTCTCAAACTGCTCCTGCTGCGTCATCGGCCATTCCAGCGGAACATTCGGATAGAGCGAGGCAACGGTCTTGTCCAACTCGTGGAAGGCGGCCTTAGCCGCGCCGCGCGTGCGCACTTCCATGTGCATTGTGCCCAATGTGTCATCCTGCATTGCCGCCCAATAAGCCATCGGCATCGGCTTTTCGCTCACACCGGTATATTTGCTGTCGCTCACCACACCGATAATAGTTAGCCTGCGCTTATTGCCAAACTGATGGCCCAGCGCGTTGGCGCCGATCAGATAAGTCTCCACAAAAGTCTCATTCACAATTGCAACTGGCTGCGATTCGCGCGTATCCGAATCGTCGAACTCGCGCCCGGCAAGAATGGGAATGCCCATGGTACGAAAGAAATTCGGCCCTACACGATTTGAACGCAACACAACGTCTCTCCGCTCCACGCCGTCCAGCCTGAGCCCTCCATTATTCGACCAGCCGGAACCCGGCCGGTTCTGCGCCATGGAGACCGATTCCACATCCGGCAACTGACGGATATGATCCATAAGCTGCCGGTAAAACTGATGGGATTCAAGTCTCCCTTGCGGCGTTACGCCAAAAACCAGCAAACCGGATGTCTCCACGCCAAGGTTCTGCGTTGCATAGTTGCGCAATGTCCGCAGCAACAATCCGGCGGCCATCAGCAGCACCAAGCAAACAGCCACTTGAAACGACAACACAACCCTCGCTCCCATTGTGCGCGTCCGATTCAGAGTTGCATTCGATGAGGTTGAGCGCAGCACTCCAGCCACCGGCGCGCGAAGGGCGCTCCCTAACGGCACAAGTCCGAAGATCAGAGCCGCGACGGCGGAGATCAGCAGCGTGAACAACAACACCGAGCGGTCCGGACTCAGGCCTCTTTCAAGGCCCGACCACTTGGCCAGCAGCTTGGTTGCCGACTGCGCAAAAAGCCATCCCAGTGAAGCTCCCGCGCTCACCAGCACCAGACTCTCGAGTAATAACTGGCGGAAGATCTTTGTGCGGCTTGCGCCAATGGCGAGGCGTAAGCTGAACTCCCGCTCACGAACCGTATTCCGCGCCTGCAGCATCATCACAACATTGATGCAGGCCAGCAGTAGAACCAGTCCCACCAGCCCCATCAGCACATGGATCGATTGCCGGTATTCATTATCCATACCTTCGATGCCCCGTGCCGGCTGAAACTCAAGCAGTGGCTTCCATCTTTGCGGGTCAAACGTGCCCGTTGTCTGCCGAACCACCTCGCCAAATGTTCCACTCAAGGCCTGTTGCGCCTGCTGCGCAGAAACGCCGGGGCGCAGCCGCGCCATCATGCGCATGCACCACCAATTGGGAGCGCTATAAAGCGTCCTGTTTTCGTCCGGCATGCCCCATGCATTCAGGTCGGCACGATTCTGCAAAGGAACCCAGAAATCGGTGGATGAGGTCGGCTCGATCCCCTTGAAGCCTTCCGCGGTAATCCCGATAACGGTCATGGGGACACCCTTCACGTAGAGAATCTGCCCCACAACGCCTGGATCGCGTGCATAGCTTCGCGTCCAATAGCCGTAGCTCAACACCACCACGGGTGTATGATTCCGCTCGTCCGCCAGCGTAAGACCGCGGCCGCGTTCCAGACGCACGCCCAATCCGGAAAAGAAATTGCCGCTGACCTCCTCGCCCGCAGCCTGCTCTGGCAATGCCGCATGCCGGACAGCCACGCTCGCCGTGATGCTGAGCGGCACGTAGCCGATCAATTCCTCAAAAACATCGCTGCGTTGCCGCAGCGCCTCGAAGACCGGTTCGGAGAACGATGTGTTCCACGATCCCGTATTGTCGGCATTGGGCGGCTGCTTCTGATCCTTGGGCATGGCAACATAGCTGAGTCCTTCGGGACGGCTCACCGGCAACAACTGCTGCAACAGCGCATTCATCACACTGTAGACAGCCGTATTGGCTCCAATGCCGAGTCCTAGCATCAGCACGACAACCAGCGTAAAGGTTGGCACCTTGCACAACTGGCGCAAGGCATACCGCAGATCCCGCAACACACTCAGCATAGATAAGCCTTTGTACAGCTAACGGTTATTTGAACTCTTGCATCTGGCGTGCCAATCGTCTCTTTCTTGCAAATGCAGCATTTACTAAGTGATAGCGTTTTTCTTCTCTGCCATCGCGGGGCATTCGCTGTCCGTAATTGACCACCCTGCCCATATTCGGACAATGGACCAGACCGATCCGGCAGAATAGGAAGCGTCCTATGAAGCAAGCCGTAACGGTGCGGTATAACCTGGTTCGCGCCGGAACTGTTTTGTGGCCTATGGGCTTCTGTAGAATGTTCTCGATCCGTTTTTAACTCTGGGCAGGGTGCCAGGCTGGCAACAGCCTGCACCTGCGGCATAACCAAGCGGAATAGGTTGGAACAGATGGGAATTACCGTGATACAACCGCGACAGGAAAATCTCGACATCCCCGTCTCCGCCATTCACGAGCAGCTCGAACTGCTCCTAGCCTGGCATGGGTTCCAAAACAGCCGACGTTATCCCAAGTTCCTGAAATACATCGTTGAAAAGGCAATTCTGGGCGCTGTAGATGAACTGCGCGAACGAGTCATCGGTTGCGAAGTCTTCGGGCGCAGCGCGGACTACGAGCCCGCTTCCGACCCAATCGTGCGCCTGGTGGCTGGCGAAACGCGCAAACGCTTGGCGCAATATTATCTGCTGGACGAACACAAGAATCAGTTACGCGTAGAGATTCCTCCTGGTTCCTACGTCCCGCTTTTCTTCTGGCCTGCCGTTTCTTCGCTTGCTGTTGACGAACGGCAAACACCTGATCCGCACCCCGATTCAACGGCCGCAACCGCATCCCCGATGTCCACAGACGACGAGAAGGAAACGAAGCTTGCAGACGGAATGCCCTGGTGGCGTTGGCTGAAGGCGCCGCATCAAATAGCTGTCCCCTTGCTTGGTGTACTGGGACTTGCCCTGATCGCGGGGCTGCTTCTGGGCAGCATTGCCTTTGTGCATGGCGCCCCACGCCGCAATCTGAACAGTTTCTGGCGGCCAATTCTCTCCGTCAATGCACCTACAGTGATTTGCATTGGGGACTGGAGCTACTACCGGACATTCTCGAGTTCCAGCGATCAGTTCGTAGGACCATACGATCTGGCCGCCATGGCCCGTTTGGCTGGAATGCTGAATAGCGATAGTCATCCTTTTTCGATCCTGATGTCGAGCAATGTCACGCTGACAGATCTTCGCCAGGGCTCGGGCATCCTGATCGGAGCCTCGAATAATGCCTGGACTCCCACCATCCTCTCGCAGGCGCGTTTCCAGTATCATGTGGACCCCAAGACTGCGAACATCACCATTCTGGACATGCAAGCTCCTGATCACCACAACTCCCGGCTCGCCCCGCAGTCCGATCCGGCCACAGGCATGAGTGAAGAGTTTGGGCTGATCAGCCGGGTGAAAAGTCCGACTACCGGGCAGGTGGAATTAGTGGTTGGCGGCAGCCGCGGCAGCGCCACCGTTGCCGCCAGCGAATTCATCACCAATCCGGAGTACTTTCAGCAGTTCACGGACCAGGCCCCTTCTGGATGGCAACAACGCAATCTTCAAATTGTTGTCGTCAGTACATCCATCAACGGCCGCCCTGGCCCACCTCGGCTTCTCTTCTTTGACCTCCGCTGAGACAAACTGCACATCTTCCCCCTCCAACTTCGCCGCCATCCACAACTGGAAAAGCCGCATCGGCCGCTCGTGCAGCCAGCACGCAAGCAGAGATGCATGTGCATTCTGGAATGGAAGGAAGGACGAATCAGCCGCTATCAACCTGGACTCAGGTAACATACCTTACGCGTTAATCCGTGTACATTGTTGGTTTTAAATATGATATTCATCCCCCATCCATCGCTACAGTTAGAACCTTGCTCCGTTCTCCTATCGCTCCTAAGGTTGGCTGCGATTTCTGCTCCGCTCGCCCGTCTGCTTCAAGCTGTGCCGGTTGATCGCATCCAGGCGCGCCGCGGATCACAAATCACAAAGAGTTTGCCCGGTTCGTTGCAATCTATCTTGGCCTGACGCAACCGAAGGTGAACCGAAAGCTGGATTCATAAGGAGACTTTGTGAGCCGGAAAGTAGTTGACGCAAATCAGACTGCAAGGGGAACCAAGACGTCCACAACGTTTTATCTTCCTCTTGTCCTGGCGCTATTCCTTGTCCTCATCCATGGCCCCTGGCTGCACGGGCAAACCATCACAGCGTCGCTTCAGGGAACGGTTCTTGACTCCTCGGCTGCGGTGGTGCCGAACGCCATCGTCAAGACGACCAACATGTCGACCGGGATCGTGACGCAGACCGTATCGAACGGGGTTGGGCGTTACGTCTTCGCCTCGTTGCAACCGGGCGGCCCTTATACGGTGACCGTCGAAGCACAGGGATTCAAGACGGGAGTTCGGTCGGGAATCCAACTTGACCTCAACCAGATTGCCGAAGTCTCCTTTGCCCTTGAGATCGGTTCGGCTGAGCAAAAAGTGGAAGTCATCGCCGACGCTACGCAGTTGGAGACGGGTGCCTCGGCCATGGGCCAGGTAATCGGCACTCGCAATGTTGAAAATCTGCCTCTGAACCAGCGCAATGTCTACGCTCTTATGTTTCTGATGCCCGGCGTTACGGGAACGGTGACGGCCCAGTACAACAGCCTCAATATGTCAGTGAATGGCGGACGTCCGGGCAGCACCAGCATCCTTGTCGACGGAATTCCGGCCAACCCGCCGCTCGTGAATCCAATCGCGGGCTTTGCCGTTTTCCCCTCTGTGGATGCCGTTCAGGAATTCAAAGTTGAAGCCAATGGCTATTCGGCAGAGTTTGGCCGTAGCGGAAGTGGCATTGTCAACGTCATCATCAAATCGGGCACCAACAAGTACCACGGCAGCCTGTACGAATTCATTCGCAACTCGTATCTCGATGCCAACTCCTGGTTCTCGAAGTACAACAACAAGCCGCTGCCTCACTTTGAGCGCAGCCAGTTTGGTGGCAGCATCAGCGGCCCGGTTGTTCTTCCACGTCTGTTCAACGGTCATGACAAGAGCTTCTTCTTGTTCTCTTATGAAGGCCTGCGGCAGGGCACCCACACGGAATTGACCACCACCGTGCCTACCGCGCTACAGCGCAAGGGCGATTTCTCGCAGACCTTCAACTCGGCCTGCCAGCAGATTGTCATCTACGATCCCGCGACGACCGTGGCATCAGGCTCCAGCTATGTGCGCAGCGCCTTTGCCGGCAATGTGATTCCCACCAGCAGCATCGATGCGGTTGCTGCAAAGATTGCCCCTTACTATCCCCTGCCCAATCAGACGGGCGCGGCCTGCACGGGCGCCAACAACTACTACGCATCAGGCGTCTCGAAGATCAATATCGACACCTACGATGCCCGTTACGATCAAGTATTCAACCAGCAGAACCGCATGTTTGTGCGCTACTCACGCAGGAACATGGCGCAGCCTCCCGCTATTCTTTTCCCGGCAGCGCAGCAAATCGCCCAAGGTGGATCGTCGCAGCCGCAGATCTCCAATTCGGCTTCCATCGATTACACCTGGATGCCGACACCCAACATTGTGATCGATCTGCCCTTCGGCTTTTCACGCACACTGGTCGATTTCAAGCCGATCAGCGCTGGCTTCAATCCAACCACCCAACTTGGTTTTCCAACGTATATCGCCTCGAATGCCGACCATCTCCTGTTTCCCTCCATCGCGCCGGCCAACTACTACTCGTTGGGCGATGGTGCTGCCGGACAAACTCGTCACGGTGGATTTTCCATCTTTACCTTGGGTGCGAACATCACCCGTGTCATGGGAAATCATGTCGTCAAATTCGGTGGAACAGCCTGGCTGCTGCAGGCCAACGACACGGAGTCCGGATCTTCCACAGGCAGCTTCAGTTTTACCCAGGCACTTACGCAGGGGCCGAATCCCAATACCGCCACCAGCACGGCTGGCAACTCTTTCGCCTCCATGCTGCTTGGTCTGGGCAGCGGCAGCATGATCATCAAATCAAAGGATGCCGCAACAACCAGCCGTTATTATGGCCTCTTTGTGCAGGACGACTGGAAGCTGCGTCCGCGGCTTACGGTCAATCTCGGTGTGCGCTATGACCTCGAAATTCCGCGCACGGAACGCCATAACCGCATGGAAACCTTTGATCCCACCATCACCTCACCGCTCGCCACGCAAACCGGACTAACCTCACTGGTCGGCGGAGTAGTGTACCCCGGCGTCAATGGACAAAGCCGTCGCCAATTCAACCCGGAGTGGAAAAACTTCGGCCCACGCGTCGGCTTCTCCTATCAAGCCGACATGAACACGCAGATCCGCGCGGCCTACGGCATCTATTTTGGGCCGTCGCTCCGTGCTGCGGGCGCAACGGTTGGGAATCAGGGCTTCAGCGCAACCTCGACGTATACCGGAAGCGCAAACGGCCTGACGCCCTCTGTGTATCTGAGCAATCCTTTCCCGAATGGCCTCAATCAGCCCGCAGGCAGCACGCAAGGGGCTCTGTCCGGAATCGGCTCGTCCTTTGCCAGCCCTCTGCGCGGCGACGCACGTGTTGCCTACACCCAAAACTGGAATCTCGACATTCAACGCCAATTGCCCTTCAACATTCTTATCGACGCGGCCTATGTGGGCAGCCATGGATTGCACCTGAACAAGGCAGGTGAAACAGACTGGAATGGCAACCAACTGACGGCTGCTGCGCTCTCGCTCGGGACGGCACTGCAAACCAGCGTCTCGAATCCTTTTTATGGCTACATCACCAATGGTGTCGAGGCCAATGCGACGATTCCGCGCAGCTATCTGGTAGCGCCTTTTCCGCAATACACCTCCGTCTACTTCTCGTATCCCACGGGCGGCTACGTGGTCTATCACTCCTTCCAGTTGAAGGTGAACAAGCGTCTCTCGCACAATCTGAGCGCCCTGGTTTCTTTCACGGGCCAGAAGCAGATCGACGATTACGCCATCATCTCCAATGTGGGAAACAGTGCCGGTGGCGTGCAGAACATCTATGATCGTCGCGGACAGCGCGCTGTTTCGTCGAACGACATCTCGCGCAGCATCGTGGCCAGCGCTGTCTACAATCTGCCCTTCGGGCGTGGTCAGGCAATTGGCGCAAACTGGAATCGCGCGGTTGACATGGCACTCGGTGGGTGGCAGCTCAATCTGATCGGGACCTATGCTACGGGCTTCCCAATTGCTGTGACCACGCAGAACACGTCTCAATCGGGCAGCAACGTTCTGCGTCCCAACCTTACTGGAACCAGCCCTGTCGTGGCAGGCCCTGTACGTTCCAAGCTGAACAGCTACATCAACTCCGCGGCTTTCTCGCAGCCGGCCTCATTCGCCTTCGGGAATGCGCCGCGCACCATGAGCAATGTACGCGCTCCCGGAAACCACAACGTGGATTTCTCGGCCTTTAAGAATTTTGCGCTTGTTCGGCAAGCAAGCCTGCAGTTCCGCGTGGAAGCGTTCAATCTGCTGAACCAAACTGTCTTTGGCTCGCCAAACTCGGTGCTAACCTCTGGCCAATTTGGCAAGATCTCGACTCAGTCCAACACGCCTCGCCAGATTCAAGGCGCACTCAAGATTCTTTTCTAATCATCGTGGCTCTCACTTTTCCGCAGTTCGATCACGAAAACTGTGGGAGCATTACCCCTGAAGCTGCGCGAGCTCTCGCGCAGCTTTGGAGTCTCAGAAACCAAGGGGAGCAACAATGGAAGATCGTACCAATCGCAGAGAATTCATGCAGGGAGGCGTAGCGGCGCTGGGGACTATGCTGGCCGCATCCTCGCAACCACTCAATGCCATGGCTGCAAACAGCAAGCGCCCAAATCTGATCTTCGTCTTCAATGAAGGGCAGCGCGCCGATGCACTGAGCATCGCCGGACATCCGATCTTGAAGACGCCCAACCAGGATCGCATTGCGCGCGAGGGCGTGCGCTTCACCAACGGCTTCTGCACCAATGCTCTCTGCGCGCCTGCCCGTTCAACAGCCATGAC
>Ga0207834_1000483_pt1 | contig 14112 bp, 13 predicted proteins | sample LuqExpMetagenom5_FD_187763 | JGI IMG/M metagenome (GOLD analysis project Ga0207834, IMG submission 187763) | Tropical forest soil microbial communities from Luquillo Experimental Forest, Puerto Rico - Sample 5 (SPAdes) | ecosystem: Environmental > Terrestrial > Soil > Tropical forest ...
ATAAAGGAGAAACACGATTATGAGCAGTTTTAAAATGAAAGAACGAAATTAATGATGAAGATTATGGGTCTGCAAATAGGAAAAGATTCCATTAATTACCCCCATCATAGAAAGATGGGGGTAAAAATGAGGTAAACAAAATAGCAAAAGCATTTTTTATAGACTTATTTAAGTATGCAGTAGAAAACTGCTTCGCGGAACAGAATCCCGCAGCAGAAGCAAAGTAAGTATATTTATAGTACTTCAAAAAGTAATATACAGGACAATTAATTTTAGGGAGATAATTTTGGGAAAAATATTAACGGCGCTGGGCGAAACCGCACCTGAAGCATTAGGCTTTACCACGATGCGCGAACGCGTCCTTCTAATCAAGATAGCGATGAGATCGAAAAAACAGTAAGAAAGGAGAGTATGGCAGCATTTGAGGATGCATGACCATACAAAAAAAGAATGAGCAGAATTACAACAGTATGCGGCGATATTAAGCCGGAAGAACTTGGCATGACCACCATGCATGAGCATACAATTTTTAAAACATTGATGCTGATAAAAGCAGTTTTAGGAAATGGAACTGCCAAGCAGGGACTGTCGAAAGACCAGAAATCGGATGCTGTAGAAGAAAGTCAGAGCAACAAGGAGGAGAAGATACCCAAAGGTGCTGCGCTGGGCTTGATTAAAATGATGTGTTTGAACCCAGCATTAAAAAAATCTAAAGAGGACTATTACACTCAGGAACTGATAGAATTTAAGAAAGTCGGCGGACAGTCCCTCGTGGATGCCACACCGATAGGCGGTCATGTGAACATGAAGAAGATACAAAAGCTTTCTAAGAATTCCGGTGTCAATATCATAGCGGGTATTGGATACTATGTAGAGCCGGTAATCCCGAAAAAACTAGTCAGAGGCGGAGAAGATGCGATGATGGAAGTACTCTCGAAGGGAATAGAACATGGAATAGGTCAATCGGGTGTGAAACCGGGATTCATTAAATGTGCGTTATCGATGGTACGTGATGGTAAAATTTCAGCAATCGAGATGATGTCGATGCGTGCCTGTGCAAGAATTGCAAAAAAATATGGGATGTCATTGCATATCCATACGGCATATCCATTGACATATGAGATGATACTTGGTGCTGCAGATGTTTTAACGAATGAAATTGGCATCAAACCGGAACGGGTTCTGATATGTCATATTGATGGTGATTCCATTCGTTTCATGAATCCGAATCTGGAAATTAATGAAAAAGGTTACAACTCGTCATTGGCACTTGAGCTGTTAAAACGAGACTTTAATATTGATCTCGACGGCTGGGGCATGGCAATGCAGGGGAAGGAAAAAGGATTGGCTCAGGATGAAGCCCGTTTTCAGCTGTTAAAGGAATTGGTGGAAGCCGGTTATGCAGGACAGATTTGCTTAGGGCACGACGTGGCAAATAAGATGACCGGAAAGCAGGCAGGTGCCTACGGGTATACACGTTTTCCAACCTTTGTTCCACAGCGAATGAAAGAAGAAGGAATGAATGAGGCATCGTATCATCAGATGACTGTTGAGAATCCGGCCAGAATACTGGCATATTAAGTTTATTTGACTTGCATGGTTATCGGGTGCATCCCGGAATTTGTGTAAACACGCAATTGGGGTAAACCAGGGCGAAATTTTATGGGGCGGGAGTTCGGAATCCGGCGTATCAAGGGTGGCTGCCATGTATCCGAGCATTTTATCCTTTATGCGAAGGGTGTTTTTGCTAATCAAGGCAGCCTTTCGGCAAGCCGGTATTGATGTATCAAAATTGAATGTTTCCCAAACTTGATGCCTACAAGTCGATGCATCATGATCTTATGACCCAAGGCATCTTCAACTGTATCGTTCTGCTGGAAAGGCTGCGGTCAGCCGGCCACAACGGTGGGATCTCGACCCTAAAGGAGTATGTGTATCCGTTCCGCCTGCGAAAGCACTTCCTGCCATACTACGACAAAAAACATCATCTCGCGTGAAATATGTAGAGTTTACTATCCGTTGTGATATGAGCGGTCTGCCGCGGTGCATCATCAACGCGTTTGCATATTTCAGTGGTGTGATTAGTAAAACAATGGTTGATCGAAATATTATTTTGCTTTTGATTAGACTACACCTGTAGAGATTTTTAGAATACTTCGGCCCCTTTTTATTTCGCTTATCAAAAGAAATAATCGAATAGTGTCAAGAGCAAACCTGCCTAAAGGCAGGGACGCAAAGCCATAGGATCTAAGGTGCTGATGAAAGCGCTATGACAGCCTGGCTGCCGGAAGCTGTAACAGAAGCCTGCCCATCCAAGGGTAGGCTTCTGCGTTTTTTTACAGTTTTTGTCCAATTATTTTGGAGATACGGGTGTCCTTGCTTTCACATGGTTTCTTATGGCGAAAGAAAGGATTAGGACTATGACCAGAGTTAAGAAATTTTTTTGGGGGTTGAAATAAAGACCACGGATCACACCTCTTAGTCCCCTTCCAAGTGAATAAAGGTACAAAAAGGTCAGTAATTTGTGACAAACAAATTGCTGACCTTTTTTATTCGACACAATTCAGCTGCGTTCGACTCTCAGATTGCTGTTTCAATCTACTATATACGAGTAATTGCATTATAGCTAGTATGCCCCGCTGCCGTTCACCTCCGCTTGTTCTTCATTTTCGGATTTCAAAAATCATGAAATGGAGGACAAGCCTTATGGAAGAAGGCAAGAAACGGACCAATTACAGGAAGTTGTACCCTAACGTTAAAGATGAAATCCTTGAAAAACTCAGAAAGCTGATGGGCATAGAAATTTAAAAAAAATAAAATTTCAGTTCTGAACCCTCTCACTCAACGGCCAAGTAAGTGAGGGGGTTTTTCTATCCCTCTCTCGCTCCTTGAAAATTTCATATCCGGCAGCATAAATACATGATCTGTCCGGCCGTGATGAGCGGCAGCGACATTGACGGGCGCGCTATGACTACCTGCGGATGGGTATGGCGGCATATATGCAGCCTTGGACCTCCGTCGAACCGATGGTATCGAAGGCGACGAGCGACAAAGCCCGGTCATAAAACAGTCCTCGGTGGACTGCTTTGCCATGAAACGGACAGTGATAATACTACTTCCGCCCAGCCACAGACATCGCAATGGGGGCGGCTCGCAGTGATCCTGGGAGAGGTGAAATTCCTATGGCGCTTGCTGACCACAAGCCGTTTATGCTGCCGCCCGCGTTTCGGGAAGCAGTGCCGAATAGAAGCGTTAAAATGAAGAACAAGCAAGATCGTTTAATCTTAGAAACTACGCGGCAGGACAGCTCTGCCCTGCCGTGTCCTTGTAAGATTGATAGGTAAGGAGGAAACGTCTATGAAAGAGTCAATAAACAAATTACTGGAAAAAGATCTGGTTATCGGTTATGTCTACGGTTACGATGGCGGACGCAAGGTGTTTTATTTCGAGAAGTCCCATGCAAATGTTGCAAATTTTATTGTGGCCGGAAGCTCTCAGGATACCGGAAGTGGGCTGGAGATAAATCGCCCCGGCCTTTTGGAAGCGCTACAGGCTGCGGAAGAAGGAAAAACAGATGCACTGCTGGTGAAAAAACTTGACCGGATCAGCCGGGATACTCCGAAAACAATAGGACTTCTTCAGAATTTGAAGCAGCTGGGCATCACGATATATTCCCCATTAGAGGGAGAAATCAATATTGAACAGCAGGGACTGAACCTTTCTATGCGTTAGGAAGGAGGCATTGGTATGTCAAAAGCTCAGGAAGCCAATGAGGTGCAGTATAAAATTGCGATAAAGCTGTTAAATATCCTGCTTCGAAATGGGATAATCTGCTCTGATGAATATAAGAAAATCGATAATTTAAACCGTCAAACCTTCATGCCAGAACTTTCTCAAGTATATGCGAAATAACACTAGCTTTCCTGAAAATGTTGTGGTAATGTGTGTTGCTAACAGGAGGAACCTCAAAAGGAAGGAGAGAATCGCATGACAAAGAATGTACAAATAATTAATCCTGTTAAGCAGAATGTCATCAGGCAATTACGACCTAAAAAGTGGGTTTGTGCCTATTGCCGAGTCAGTACTGACTCCCGCGAACAGCATAATTCATTCTCGGTACAGATGGAATATTATAAAACCTTCATCGAGAAACAGGAAGCTTGGGAGTTTGTCGGAATTTATGCCGATGAAGCGCGTAGTGGAACAAAGCTGCAAAAAAGAGATGACTTTCTACGGATGATGAAGGACTGCGAGGACGGGCGGATTGACATGGTCATCACCAGATCCGTTACCCGGTTCGCTAGAAACACCGTGGACAGCATACAGGCAATCCGCAGACTGAAGGAGCTTGGAATTGCAGTTTATTTTGAAAAAGAACACATCAACAGCCTGTCAGAAAAAAGTGAGCAGATGCTGACCATCCTAAGCTCTCTTGCCCAAGGTGAATCCGAGAGCAATTCCACCAACAACAAATGGGCGGCAGTAAAACGCTTTCAGGACGGTACATTTGTTTTAAGCTGTCCTGCCTATGGTTACACCAAGAATGAGAACGGTGAGCTGATTATTCAGGAGGAGGAAGCCACTGTAGTGAGCCGGATTTTCCAGGATTACCTGAACGGGAAAGGTACCTACATAATCGCAAAGGAGCTGACCGACGAGCACTTCCCTACCATCCGCATCGCTGAAAAGTGGAATGATGGAGTAATCAAGGAAATTCTTTTAAATCCTATTTACTCCGGTAATCTATTGTTACAGAAAACCTATACGACCGAGGTACTTCCCTTTAAGCGTAAGCACAACAGAGGGCAGATGCCTCGGTATTTTATTGAGGACAACCATGAAGCCATCATATCGCCGGAACAGGAAGAAACAGTCAAGAAAATCATGGAATATCGCAGAAAACAGCATGGCCTTGATTCTGAAAAGTGCCAGAACCGTTATAACTTCAGTGGAAAGCTCCTTTGCGGCGAGTGCGGCAGTACCTTCCGCAGGCAGAAAATATACATCGGCAAGCCTTATGAAAAGGTTCAGTGGTGCTGTCACCAGCATATTGAGGATAAAACAAAATGCAGTCAGAAGGCTGTGCGTGAGGATGTCATCCAGAAGGTATTCATCCTCATGTGGAATAAGCTGATCAGTAATTATACAGAAATCCTTCTCCCTCTGCTGGATGTCCTGAAAAAGCTTCGAATGGATGAACAGCAGGCACAGGATATAGGTGACTGTAATAACAAGATAATGGAATTGACAGAGCAGAGCCATATCCTGAGTCGATTGATATCGAAGGGGGATATGGACCCTGCTGTTTTTATAGAGTGCCAGAATACCCTTACGCTGGAGCTTGCGGCAGCGAAGAAAAAAAGAAACCAGCTGCTGGACAGCAACGGCTTTGAGCAGGAGATCGCCGGAACGGAGCTTTTACTGGAGCTAATCAAAAACAACCCCGGTATTATCGAGGAATATAATGAAGAACTATTTTCACAGGCTGTCGAAAATGTCATCATACAATGCGACCGGATTACCTTCCGGCTGATCAACAAGCTGGAGCTGACAGAGGCTATCGGAAAGGAGCGAGATTGATATGGCACAGAGGCATATGCCCATCGGCTATAAGCTGGTGGATGGTAAAATTCAGATAGATGAGGCCAAGGGAAATGTAGTAAAAAGGATCTTCCGAAATTATGCGACAGGGGCTTCCCTGCTGATCATTGCAAGGGAGCTGGCAGCGGCAGGCTTACTGAATGCCAACAATCAGCCAAACTGGTACCATGGAACGGTCAGCAGGATATTAGACAATGTGAAATACCAGGGTGATGAGCTTTATCCGCAGTTAATCGACAAAGAACTGTTCGGAATAGTGCGGAACCGCCGAAATGAGCGATGTGAAAAACTGGGACGAAATTTGCAGTATAACAGCAGGAGCCGACAGTCTGTATTTTCTGGTATTCTGCGATGCGGCGAATGCGGCGATGTTTATCGGAAATACGTGGAGCATTGTGACAAACCGACAAAACGTACCTTCTGGAAATGCAAGAGATATATCCATAAAAATAAGGTTTACTGCTGTAACAGCTTTCTCACAGATGAACAGATTGAATCGGCTTTTCTATCAGCGGTCAATCGAATCCTTGCAAGGAAGCAATGTCATGATCGAACCCTAAAAAGAGAACCTGTCGAGAACAATTCCGAATTCATCAAACTGGATAAGAAAATAAAAGAGCTGGAGACAGAAGGACGGTATTCGTCCAATGAGCTTCCGGCTCTTATTTTTGAAAGGGCAAAAGCCTATTACAGGACGGCTCAGATAGATGACCATGAGTACAATACCGAAAAAATGAAGCAAGCATTATCAAGCAGAAATGGCTTAGCCCAATTTGATTCTGAACTGTTTCGCACGGTTATCCGGCAGGTCATAGTCCATGAAGGCAAGCTAACCTTTGAATTTATCAACAGTCTCACCATGGAGGTTGAGATCCCTCATTAATAAAAACAGAAGAAAGGATGCGATTTTATGCAGACAGCGACTGCAAAAAAGAAAAATATATCGTTTATACCTTCACAGCCGGAATATGACCGGAGTGTCAAGGTTCAGTACAAAGCCCTGCGGGTAGCTGCATACTGCCGCGTCAGCACGACACTGGAACAGCAGGAAGGCAGCTATGAAGCGCAGATATCCTATTACACCGAAAAGATCAAAACAACCCCAACTGGAAGCTGGCCGGTATCTATGCCGACGCTGGCAAATCCGCGACCAACACCAAGAAGCGTGATGATTTTAACTCTATGATCGAGGACTGTATGGCAGGAAAAATCGACATGGTCATCACCAAGTCGGTCAGCCGATTTGCCAGAAATACGGTAGATAGCCTTCAAAATATCCGAAAGCTCAAGGAAAGGAATATTCCCATTTTCTTCGAAAAGGAAGGCGTGAACACCATGGAGAGCGGCGGAGAGCTGCTGATAACCATCTTAAGCAGCCAAGCGCAGGAGGAAAGCCGGAACCTGAGTGAAAACACCCGGTGGGGACTTGTCAGACGCTTTGAAAACGGAATCATATTAGTAAACCACAACAAGTTTATGGGCTACACCAAGGATGAGAACGGCGAGCTGAGCATCGTTCCGGAGGAAGCCGAGGTAGTTAGAAGGATTTTCCGCCTCTATCTGGAAGGAAGCAGCTTCATCCAGATTGCCAAGATATTAGAGGAAGATGGAATTAAAACTGTCACCGGCAAGGAGGAATGGTGCCCCAGTGTCATCGATCAGATGCTCAGTAATGAAAAATACATGGGCGATGCCCTTCTGCAAAAAACTTATACTGTGGATTTTCTCACGAAAAAGAGGGTAAAGAATCAGGGCATTGTCCCGCAGTATTACATACAGGATAATCATGAAGCCATTATTCCAAAAGAGCTTTACTACCGGGTACAGGAGGAAAAGGCCAGAAGGGCGAGCTTAAACAAATCCGCAGCCACCAGACGAGCAAAAAAAGAGAAAAGTAAGGACAGCTCCAAGTACGCTCTCTCCGATATCATGATCTGCAGAGAATGCGGACAGCCCTACCGCAGACAGGTTTGGTCGAAGAATGGTCAGAAAAGTGCCGTATGGCGATGTGAAAACCGACTGAAGAATGGAACCAAGCACTGCAGGTACTCCCCTACTCTCAAAGAAGAAGTTCTAAATGAAGCCGTCATGACCGCTATCAACAGCGTCGTCGAAAACCGGGGCAATTTTGTAGGCGCCTTCAGAGAAAATGTAATACAGGTAATCGGAAGCTATTCGACTAAGAATGTACCTACCGAATACGACGAACTGATAACAAAGCTACAAGGTGAAATGCTGGCTCTGATTGAGGAAAACACTCAAAAGGGTTCTGTTACCGAGGATTTTGACGAGCAGTATCAAAAAATCGCGGAGCAGATCAAAGAGCTTAAGCAAAAGAAGCTGTATATCATAAAGGAACAAAAGCAGGCCGAGAGCTTTCAACAGAGAGTCAATGATATGGATACCTGCCTGAAAAAAGTATCCTGCGAGGTGAGAGACTTTGACAACGATCTGGTGCGTCGGCTGCTACAGAGTATCAAGGTTATAAGCGAGGATACGATTGAAATACAGTTTAAATCAGGAATTGTGATGAAGCAGAGGGTTTCATACTTTGGTTAAGCCAATGGGGCGGGTGTAGAAAAAGAGTCTATTCCCGATTGTCGTTTGAAACTGATATGACGAAAATGATGTCAGTGAGATTGCAAATATGAGAGCTGTGTTGAAACGTTAAATCATTGAGGCTTTATTGTGTTAAATAAGACAAAACGATTTGTCTTGTTACGATAGGAGACAGAGTTCTGATCGCTCCGGATGTGAAGATCTATTGCGGAACACATTCCATGAATGCAGAGGAGCGCTTTAGAAGAAATGGAGACGGAACCAGAACGCTTATCACCAGAGTCTTGCCCGTCACGATTGGAAATGATGTCTGGTAGAAGTAGATCATAATGTAATGATGGGAGTAATAAAGGAATAAAGAAAATATGGAAAGACATTAACGTGAGCTGATACCGAGAGGTAAAAATGCGTTAATGTCTTTCGATTTGTTTATCATATAGAAAGCATGTACAGCATGTTTGCTGTTTATGGAATTCGGTCCAAAGAATAGATCCTGCAGAGTGGGTGGAATAATTTTATTACTCACTCTGTTGTTTTGGTAAAATGCTATTCAGCCGAGATTTTTTAAATGAAAGAGTCCATCATAAATTTTGAAGAAGCGATTAATTCATTTTTACTTTCAGGAGTATCTTTTCCAGTAGTTGCGAATGCATGAAAACAACCGTTATATTCTGTTACAGTTACTTTAATTCCAGCTGCTTTGGCCTTTTTAGCAACTTCTTTACTATCAATTGCAAGCACTTCCCCTTTGTCATATATGATTTTTAATGGAGGAAGTCCTTCAAAACTTGCATAAATTGGTGATATGTAAGGGCTTGTCAAATCCATATCAGGGGCATACATTTTAGCCAGTTGCTTCAATCCTGCAACAGAAACGGTTATCTCTTCCGATGTATCTGCGCGTTTGATCTTTTCTGATATATCAGCGACAACACTGTTGATAACCACGGAAGATGGTAATTGTATTTTTTCATCCCGAGCCTTGATGGCAATAACTAACGATAGATATGCACCACCGCTTTCCCCGATTAAGCTGATTTTGCTGGAGGGATATTTGTTTAATAAATGTTTATATACATTATAAGAATCATCAACTCCTGCAGGAAACGGATCTTCTGGTGCTAAACGATAACTGCAAGCTACTACTCTGCAACCTGTTTCTAATGCAAGCTGGGAAGAATAAGGGCCTGCCGTGAGCCTGTTACCTGTTATCAAACCACCACCGTGAAGATAGTAAATAATATGATTGCTCTTTAAAACATCAGGCGCAAATATAGCGACTTCCACTCCTTCATAGGTATCAAGCGTAACCGTAACACCTTTTTCGACTTTGTGGCCGTCATAGGCTTTTTGAAGAATAGCCCTTAATTTTGGAGCATCGATACTCCCCGAGCTAAACATTCCACCACTCATTTTCTTAACCATAAACCGTACAAATTTCATTTTTAAAGACATGGTAATACCTCCTTATATCAGTAATAATTAGTTTATAAATCAACAGATGTTATTTTATATTAAATTATTGTATATTCATTCTATAAGATAGGCAATGTGCAAATAATTGTAATAAACATATAGATAATAAGATGTTGTTTTAAAAGAAGAAAAAAATTAAAACAACATATGTTGACCTAATTGCTAATATTATTTATACTTAATTACGTTAGTATTGTTCTTAATATTAAAAAGCATTTCAAAATGACAACCAAATAGAGTTTTTGATATTGAAGGGAAGATATGGAAGCGTGAATAAAAAAATAATTAAAACTAAAAAAGCATTGCGTAATGCACTTAATAAATTGAGAGCTTCGCAAAGAGTACAGGATATTACTGTTGCACGGCTTTGCCGGGAGGCAGGCATTAACAGAACCACCTTCTATAAATACTACTCGCTACCAAACGATATTTTAAAGGAATGTATTGATGAAATTTACCTCCAGGCAATGGAAGGCGTTTCATTAGTTAAAAATTCACCATCTGTTGGAATTTATTCCTTAATACTTAAACTGTGTTATATGTATTATGAGAATTCAGACATTATGAGATATTATTTAGAAAGTAATGGTAATGATCTCCTTGCGGTGCAAAGACTTTTTTTGAAAGAGGCAAAAAATAATTTGCCTGAAAATAATACTGTTTTTATTTCGGGAGGAGTGGTTGCAATTATTGCCCAATGGTGTCGCTCTGATTTTAATTCTTCACCAGAAAACATAGCTCAAATTCTTACGGATTTTATTCTCAAATTAATAATTTGAAAATTCGGGAAGCATTGACCAGGTCACTTTTATTGAAGAAGATTAGAGATGCACGGGGGAATTTATTTTGTTTTAGTGATGACAGAGGGAATATTATTTAGTTGATGAGCAAATTGACAATTCCCATAAGAAATCTATATGGAAAGAGTTGGGGAGAATTTTGGACAAAATGTATATAGAATTCATTGATCAGAGTAATCAATCTTTGATGAATTGGTTAGTGTTATGAAAAATATTACAATCAATTTGATGTTGAGGTATCTAAAGAGAATAAGGAATATATTTTTATATTCCAGTATTCTTCTTTGCAAGAAGAGGTTCTGACAGAAGGCAATACGAATATACAGGTGGATGAAATCAAGAATTTGAGGCTAAATCAGCTTGTAAATTTCAAAGACCATCCATTTAAGGTAGAAACAAATACTGAATTGTTTGAGTTAATGCAGATTATAGAGAAGGATCTCCAGTATTTATTGTAGAATGTTGCCTTTTATACTATTGAGTAAGATTTAAGTAAATAGTTATTCATTTTACGTTCATTATTTTCCGTCAAAATGAATAACTCCCCATTTGCACAGCTCATGAAGAACTGGCATTAGCGTTTTTCCACGTTCTGATAGATAATATTCAACTTTTGGTGGAACCTGAGGATATTCATGGCGAGCAATTAGGTCATCAGTCTCTAATTCTTTCAGCTGGTTACTAAACCTATCGAAATCGGTAGGTTTTAAAATGCAAGGGAGTGTAGTGGTTGGCTAAAAAAATGACAGTAGATGGAACTGAAATTGTAGTAGTTCAATTTGAAGAAAAGGACTATATCTCTTTTACAGATATAGTCAGAAACATAGAAAACGGATTGGCTTTAATCGGGAAGTGGCTTCGAAATAAAAATACGATTGAGTTTCTATGGATATGGGAGGAAATGTACAATCCAAATTTTAATTCCCCCGAATCCGAGGGAATTAAAAACGAAGCGGGATTAAACCGTTTTGTATTATCCGTAAAACAATGGACGGAGAAAACAAATTCTCGTGGCATAATCGCAAAGGTTGTTCATTCTGCTCATTCTCATGATAATTACACATATATGTCTGCTCGACAAATGTCGAATTAATATATGGAGGTAGTAAAAAAACACCTTGTTGGTTTGTACGGAACCGACAAGGTGTTTTTTGATTTTGCGGAAATATTGCAAAATAAGAATAAAACCATTGACGTTTGAATAGAATAAGCATATGATAATAATATAATTTTGCAATTAAAATGCAGAATGGAGGTTATGACTATGTTGCTTGAATTTACGACAAAGAACTACAAGTCATTTGTGGAGGAAACTAAATTCTCAATGATAAAGGCTGCAAAGCAGTCGGGACTTGATTATAGTTTACTAAAAGAAAAGATAAAAAATAAACCTGTTGTTGGTTTGTGTTCATCTGTTATATATGGGCCTAATGCGGCTGGAAAGACAAATATTATCGGTGCAATGGATGTGTTCCGTGCTATTGTTCTGCGTGGAAATATCAGAAACTCCGAAGAAAAATCTTCACCTAATCCGGCATCATCTGCGTTGGAATTAATTCCAAATAATAGAATGAAGTCTCCTATACCTGTGGAGTTTTCCGTTGAATTTTATGAAGATGAAATGCTTGTGAGATACAGTATTAGTCTTGATTTAGGATTATTTCTTGAAGATGATTATCAAAGAAAAATCATCAATGAAGAACTTTCTGTAAACGGCGATTTATTATTTAAACGTGGCGAAAAGCTGACACTTGAAAATCTGAAGGTTATTAAAAAGTATTTGCCAGAATCCACAGAACAAAATTCTGAAAGTGCTTTTGGAATTGCACAGAACAGCTTGAACCAAGAGGAATTATTCCTAACAAACGGTTTTAAACTCATTTTTTCACATGCATTTGTGAAGATGGTTACTGATTGGTTTACAAATAAATTTATGGTGATTTATCGTGCTGATTCTATACAACTGATCAAAAGGTTTGCTGATCCACAGAAAAAAGCTGTATATGTCGAGAAGACCACTGATAAGGCGGCAAGACTGTTTGGTATCAATTCTAATGCAGTAGGATATGTTATGAGCGATGATGATTCTGAAGCAAAGTTGTGTTCTATTTTCAAGAATGTTAAAGATAAGAAAAGTGCTGCTATGGCAGCTGAACTATTTGAGTCCTATGGTACAATCCGCTTTATCAATATGTTTCCGTTGGTTATTCGTGCTATACAAACAGGGGGCACTTTAGTTGTTGACGAATTTGATGCATCGATACATCCCATGGCACTTATGAGCATTATCAATGTATTTCATAACGATGATATCAATATCCATCATGCACAGTTGATTTTTAATACACACAATCCAATATTCCTAAACTCAAATTTGTTTAGACGTGATGAAATCAAATTTGTAGAGCGTGATGATAATAGTCATTACAGCACCTTGTATGCTTTATCTGATTTCGGAACTTCAGGAGAAAAAGGTGTTCGTAAGCACGAGGATTATATGAAAAATTACTTTATCAGCCAATATGGAGCAATTAAAGATATTGATTTCACGCCAATCTTTGAAGAGATCCTTGCTAACGAAGGTGAGGTGTGATGTAATGGCTCGTTTAAAAGAGAGTAAAACCTATTATTTCAGTGTTGAAGGTGAAACTGAAAAATGGTACTTAGACTGGTTAGTAAGTATAATAAACAATACTGAGTATTCTACTCATAAAGTTTCAATAAAGAGTGAGGTTCAAAAAGACCCTGTAAAATATGCAAAGAAGCTAACTGTCCTTGGTAAAACTGTAATATATCATCTTTCTGATTATGAAAGTGATGAACCAGTTCATGTTCAGCAGTTTTCTACAACTATGGATAGAATGAAACAAGCAAGTTCTGTAAAGCAGATCACATATAAGTTCGGTTACAGCAATTTTACCTTTGACCTATGGATTATTCTGCATATGGCAGATTGTAACGGCTATATTTCTCACCGGGATAATTATATTAAACCTTTAAACCGTGCTTATGGTGAAAGTTTTGAAAGTATGGACGAATACAAGCATGAGGATAATTTCAAGCGTTGCCTTGCAAAACTTCAGCTTTCTAACGTAATTGATGCTGTAAATCGCGCTAAGGCAATTATGCAAAAGAACAAAGAAAACGGATATATTCTGCATCAATATAAAGGTTACAAATATTATATGGAAAATCCATCACTTGTAATCTGGGAGGCTATTGAGAAAATATTGAAAGATTGTGAATTGATTTAGGCATGAGTGTCATCATGGCATGTCCTTTTTTCGGTTCCAGACATGTCGAAATGACAATGTAATAGTACAGAGAATACCAATACTGATATTAGTAACACTAATCCTATCCTATCCTTTCATGCAGAGGGAATGGGATGATGGGATGAGATAGATAGGAAATCAAGATGGAGGTGTAGGCATGAATATAGAGGCTTATGACCTTGACTCACTTAGAAAAATAGTGCGAATTCTTCAAAAAGAAAATGAAGCCTTGAAATGTCAGTTGAAAAAGGCTGATATTGCATTCGATGCTCCTAATCCATTTGAGGAGACAATAGTGAGTAATAATGAATATGATCCTGATCAAGGAGAGCGTATTCTTGGAAGATATATAACAGAGGATTTAGCAAAACGATATTTTGCTATGTTTTGGGGTAGAGAAG
>Ga0207834_1000484_pt1 | contig 14099 bp, 8 predicted proteins | sample LuqExpMetagenom5_FD_187763 | JGI IMG/M metagenome (GOLD analysis project Ga0207834, IMG submission 187763) | Tropical forest soil microbial communities from Luquillo Experimental Forest, Puerto Rico - Sample 5 (SPAdes) | ecosystem: Environmental > Terrestrial > Soil > Tropical forest ...
GCACTGACAATGGCTGTCAGATATAATTGCATGTGAAATTGATTATCATACCAGAGGACTGTCCATATATCCATTAGCAACGAATATAAAATTCCTGCAAAGATACCGTATATGGCTAATAACAATCTATTAACTTTTAGTACTTGCGAAAATATACCGGCGAATAAACCAATCAACCCCCATGTAAACATTTGAAATGGTGTTCATGGACCTTGACCAAAATAAAAATTTGAAATAACTGCAGCTAGTGATCCTGTTAAAAATCCAACTTCGTAACCAAAATAAATTGCAGTTATTACCACAATAGCCGTTATTGGTTTAAACCCAGGCGTTATTGCAAATATAAAACGTCCAGTAACGGATACAGCTACCATAACCGCAATGATAACAAGTTTATGTGCATTTTTATTATTTTTTTCAAAGGTTAGAAAAAAAGGTATACTAGATAGTATAATTATAGCAAGTATAATAAATGCATATTGACGGTCATCATATAGATAAATACCCAGTCCAAGAATCAAAGGTATACACATTAACAGTATTGCATATTTGATGAGCTTCTTTGCCATTCATAACCCCCCTCATAATTTTCTATTAATACTGCAAATATCAATTGCATCTTCTATTGTTACTATCTTTTCATATAGGTAACGAGTCATTCGATTTGCTGCTGTTGTATAAAAATTATTCTCTGCAAAAAAAAGTTCTGGAACATCGGAGGATACTATATCACCGTCAAAAAATAATGCACAGCGGTCTGCACAGGAGGCTGCAAACTCAACATCATGAGTAACTATAATAATAGTCAACCCCATACGTTTTAGATTGTTTAGAATTTTAATTATTCCCTGCTTGGCAATTGCATCGATACCCTTAGTTGGTTCATCTAATAACAAAATCCTAGGTTTCTGAAGGAGTACTTTGGCTAGTGCACATAACTGTTGTTCTCCTCCGCTTAGATCATATGGATGCTTTTTAAGCAATCCATTGATCTCAAAAGGAAATGAAATATTGTCATTACTCATTTCATATAAATCTTCTTCCAATGTGTTTCCAACAAAAACTGTGGCTGCATCCTGAGGAAGCAGAGCTAAATTATTTTTATATAATGTACCATTTTTAAAGCTACTTATCTTTTGGCCAAATAGCTTTATAGTGCCGGAATATGACCGATATATTCCTGCAGCAACCCCAAGCATTGTTGTTTTCCCAGATGCGTTACCACCGAGAATGCAGTAAATTTCGTTTTGAAACACTGAGAAGGTTGTACCCTTTAAAATGTCCTGAGCATCCTTATGATATCGAAACCATACATCCTTAAATTGTAGTACGATTTCCTTAGGTATTATCGGTTGTTTTCTTTGAAGTTCTTTAATCTCCTTAGTAAAATTTTCATCTATAAAGCTTCTTCCTTCCTTTACGGTTATTGGACATTTCGTATTCATATCAAACTTATGAAATAGCCTTACCGCACTAGGCATCGCATACATCATACGTTCATTTTTCCTTAACATCCCTGCAACCTTAACCGGAGTATTATAATTTACTACCTTTCCTTTTTCTAAGATTAAAACCCTGTCAGCTATTGGAAATACTTCCTCCAATCTATGCTCTACCAAGAGAATTGTAAGCGATAACTCCCGATTAAGTTTTTGAAGTGTTGCAATAAAATCAACCGCAGCAATCGGATCAAGCTGTGATGTTGGTTCATCTAATATTAATACCTTGGGTTGCATCACCATAATTGAAGCTAAATTCAATAGTTGCTTTTGTCCCCCCGATAGTTCGCTTACTTCCTTGTTAAACCAGTCTCCTATTCCAAAATAACTAGACATCTCACTAACTCTTCTTCTAATTACTGTTGACGGCAATCCCATATTTTCGAGGCCAAAGGAGAGCTCATGCCATACTTTATCTGTTACGATTTGATTCTCTGGTTTCTGCATAACAAAACCAATTTCGCAGGCGGATATTTCGTCCTTTAAATCGTCCAATAAAATATTGTTATAGTAAATAGATCCTGTTCGTTCACCAACAGGTATTAGTTCTTTCTTAAGCATACGGAGTAATGTTGATTTACCACAGCCAGTTTCACCACAAACAACAACAAAATCACCACTTCTTATATTAAAAGAGACATGATCAAGTATTTTATTTCCACAATCCGGATATGTAAAATTTAAGTCTTTAATTTGTAAAATATCCATTTAATTTTCACCTTCATTTCTACTAAAAATGGTAATAAAACCAACAACCCATATGAGAGATAAATAATGAATATAGTTGCTGAAAAAGGAACTGCATATAATTGAGGGTAAAATTGAAATTTAACAAATCCCATCAGGCACCCTGATAAAGTAATCCCGGAAAGTAGAATACATAAAAATATGAATAGCCAGTCGTTGATTGTCATTTTAAACATTGTGAATTGTGATCGTTTACCCATTCCATAGCCTCTTGCTCTCATAGAAGCTGAAGTATCAATAGCATTTTCCATTGACCAGGTAAGAATAATGGAATAAACTCGCATGCGGTCTTTTATATTGTCAATATAATTATTTTTTGAATACAGACCTAAAGCTATCTGAGTATTATTCACCTTTGTTGTTTGATGACGAAGTAGTGGTATATATCGTAAAGCCATAGATAATATCAAGGAAAGATTAGGGGTTAATCTACTAAATAAATAAAGGTATTTATCACTGGTCATTGTCCAGGTACATGCATTCCCCCATAGAAGCACTGCAATTAACATCAATGCAATATCAATACCGTATACAAATGCTTCTAAAGTGATCGGATTATTATTCAGAAAAAAAAGTATTGTACCACCTCTATGGGAAAAGATTGGATTTGTAAATGAAATAATTACAAATAAACCGATATAAAAAATGATGCGTTTGAAAGAATGATATTTGTTTGAAGAAAGATTATATGCAGCTCCTCCAACTATGGAAAATATTAATATTACTGGAACACGAATAAACATTGTAATTAACATAATTAATGCAAAATAAATAAAAAGTGACATTGGATGATATGATATAAATCCTCTCATTACTCACTAATATCCTTTCCTAAATCACAGGTATAAAACCATTCTATAATGTCACCGTCAGATAGATAATAATCTGCACAGCCCACTCCCGGAAACTCACTATTTACACGATACATCCATCCTGATAGCTCCCCAAAATCATACTCATATAATTGATTCATTCCTTTAACATAAACGGTTTTTATTGAATTGTTATCTGAACCATGATATTCCAACTGAATTTTATTTTGTTGTGTGACCCGTAATAGAATATCAAAGACACTGTCTCCATCATAGAGCTTGTACTCAGTCTTCTCCAGAATAATCCCATCACTTGGTATGTAATCAGCAGCTTTTTTATCAACAACAGCATCACAACGAATACTTACGTAAACTTTATGATTTCCCACCTCAATTTTATCGGTATTTACTTGATAATAATCTTTTGCTGTTTGAAAATCGGTATTCCATAATACTACAATCGAAACTCCAGTTAAGATCAGAAGTAAAAGTATATTCTTTCGGTTAAGTTTTTTATGTAGAAATAATAATCCTAAAATTAAGGTTAATGTAAATAAAATAATAGCAATTCCTATTTCCTTTTTATCGCTATTCTGTAAAATACTATGTTGTGTGTCTTTATATGTAATTTTAATCTTCTTTATTGAGTTCGTAGATTCTTGAGAGTTCGTAAGTTCTTCTTTCAACTCATCATCTGAAAATGTAAAGATTGCATCATAATCATTCAACTGTCTCCATGTAGCTACTAATGCATTCATTGCTTGAACTGTTGCTGTATCATTATATAATCCATCAATAGTATGACTAAAGCTTCCATCCGGTAACGCATATAGGAGTAGCCCATCTAAGAGTGTATGTTTTTCCTTTATAAACCTTTCATCCTTTTGAAAGTCTATATGAAGAGAGCATAAGGCCAAAATGACCTGTGCAACGCTCTCACAACTTCGATTATTATAGCTGTAATAATCTCCACTCTTTAGCTGCCTTTCCGAAAGTAATGTCAAAGCCTTATCAACAGCGGTAGAAACATCTTCATCATCATAATATGGTGCCAGAGCCTGTAGAGCCATTGCAGTAACGTCAATGTCAGAAACTTTTCCTGTTAGAGCCCAACCTCCATCAGAAAACCTTAATGATAAAATTTTCGTAATAAGATTCTCCCTGGAATATGTCTTGCTTGTATAGGATTTTGTGTCGAGTAAAATTAAACCATAAATATAACTCATAATTCCCAAATCACCAATGGAATTATCTATTGTTGTTTGTATATATTCTTCATTACCTCCGACAGCGGAATATACCAGTGCTATTCGTTGCATGTCAGTTGCATTTGCTATTTTTGTATTCTTTATATATATATCTAAAGCTTTTCTATATTTATTATAATTATACCTTTCCTTATATTGGTGTAATGTAATAATATACCAATCACAAGGACTTGTTCCTGCACTTTTTGATAAACTGGCATCGATATACTTTTGTAGGGAAGTGGTCTGTGATTCCTCTTGTTTCAATGTAAGGATATTGTCGATGATCTTTTCGAGATCATCGGCAGTATACTGTACTTTTGTTTCTGAAGCGTCAACACAGATGACTCCCGTTATAACTGTCAGTAATAGAATAAAGCATATTATTATGAGTAATAGTTTGAAAAATAAATTATTTCTCATAGTTTAATTTCTTCCAAAAACAACTTACAATAAATGCTCCAAGTATAATAATCATTAAAACTATAGTTGAACCATTTCTGTTTTCACCTGTCTTAGGAAGATCATTATCTTCATTGTTCGTATTTAACGTTTTGTTTGTATTTACAGTCTCAGTTTCAATATCACTTATTGTTGAAATTTCTTTATTCGTATCTTCTATCTCAACTAGATCAGTACCTTCTATTGATATAGAATAGTTTGGAGGAAAACGTAATATTAGCGGAATTCCTGTATTATGATATTTAGAAATTTGAATAACATGGTTTCCTTGAGTCAACTGCTCTTGCTTGATCTTAATCTCTCCATCATTGTCAGTAACATAGGTTTCACTTAAGTCATCATAATACCAGATAACAGAAGCACCAATAACAGGATTTACAGTAACCGTTGCATTATTATTCTCATCATATGTAGTATCTGAACTTGTAAATCTTAGTATACCATTTTTCAACTTTGAGGTGTCTGCTTTCGGATATTGCATACCAACACCATACGGATCCCCATAGTATAAAACTATAGTATCCCCAGCATTAAGAATTGTGCTGTCTATACCAGCCATAGCTTCATTTCCATTAACTTTAAAAAGCCATCCATCCCAACCGCCAAATTTGCCTGCTGTCTCTCCATTGATGTCGGTTATATAAGCGTTATCGACACCTGTGATAGATAAACTTTCTTCTTTCAGATCAATATACGAAAGTGCATCTTGTAGTGTTAATCTATCTTTGTATGGTATTTCAAGTGTATGATAATAAAGATTCTCATCTATCCCTTCAACTTGTAATGTTATGTTCATTGTATTTTCTACTGCATAAGCTGTAGTTGAAACAGAAACGGAGTTAAATAATATTATTGAAAGCATTAATATAACTATTTTTTTAAATATTTTCATAGCTAGTCTCCTCGTATTTTTTATTATACAGCGTAAACACTTGTATTCATGATCGGATAACTTGTTTCGGTGTCTTTAAACCGGCAACCTCTAAAGCTCTTGGCCACGGTCCAAAGTATGATTTTATTCTTGAAACCTCCTGCTCCGTAAAATCAGATTTTCTTGGCAGACTGTTTATCGTAGAAGCTTTTAAACGTAATAACTCTAAGCAATCCTCTTTTGACATTTTATTTAACATGTAACTACTCCTTTAATTATATTTGAGATATAAAAGTAAGCACCATAATATAGTAAATTATATAGAAGTCTATCTGATCCGGATGTTTGATTCCAAAGTAAAGCGGGTAAAGATTATAAAGGTTTTATTAATATAGTAAATTCACATTCATATCTTTTAATATAATGAAATAAGCAATATTTACTGTAGTTATTGAAATAATGATAGAACAGCTTATTACATAGAAAGAATTTAATACTTATTGCAGCGGTACTTATAAATATGGTTGGAAATGCTAGTAGCGCCAATATTTTATGTAATTTGTCCATGCTACACAATAATATATATTTTTTGCAAAAATTGATTCTAAAAATGATAGTTTTTAAAGCTGATATTCTGAATACCTAATTATTATGATATAAAAAACGCTCTTTACATTAATGTAAAAAGCGCAACAATCTTATTAGAACCTCAACGTAATGTACAAGTTTTAATACCTAGTGCATAGACACATTTTACGAAATAAGGTTTCATATAAAATGGTTGCACTTTTCTATCACCAAAAAGTGTTTAGCAATTAATATATTGCTTATAACCTCGAAACATGGCGAGTATTCCGGCTTATAATCTTACGATTAATTACGGTAATGGCGGTTGCGACGGAATTTCACCGAACTTCCCTCTGATTCACAAACGATTGCAAGGACCATATTATATTTACTAGTTTTATAACATTTATTTACTTTACATGTTTAAGTGTATCAGATGCAAAATGACAAATCAATATACCTTTAGCACCTATATCTATGCGTAAATTATGAAGTTTCTAGGTAAACCTTCTTAATACTGATATAGGCAACTCCTAAAATCTCCCAGCAAGTACTCCCCGAAACCAGCTATGTATATAAAAAAATAAGGAGTGCATCACATATCGACACACCCCACCTGATTAGCTAGCCATAAACTGAAACGTATTCTCCAAACATAACGCCCCATACCCTAAGGTTCGGTTCGGATACACAGTCTCAATCTTCAGCTGCCTGGCACCATTAATCAGATTGGCCTTCAGCTTCTCCGCTTGTGTCAAGGAAAGACTTAAAAAAATTTTTATTTATTTCCCGTTAACGTTTTCAACTCACCAGAAAGCACAGTTTAGCTGTATTCTCTGGTGAGTTGAAACTTTCTTTCGGTATTAATTTATATGCCAGTGTGGTTGTCCAGTATTTCACCAGACATACCACACCTTTTTTATTACCCTACACGTGAATTATCTATGGTGAATGCTTCTAACATTGAACGGAAACGTATAAACCAAGATGATCAATACTCCACAGCATATTCATTAAATGTATATGCCCCAGCGTCACCTGGCTGCTTTATCAATGTTGTTTCATTATCCTTCAAAGCTTTGCAATGCATATCAACAGCATTACATCAGTCTGGCTTGCTCCTTACCTAAGGGTATCTCACGGAAAACTCTACAACAGATCACATCTACTCGTAGAAAATATAGCTCCTTCAGCTGTAAACTAGGTGGTTTCGACTTTTGTTTCTTACACTCATCATTCAGTTATCAAAGTTCAGTGCCGATTTCTTGTAACCTGAACCTTGATTCTGATTTTGGCTTTCAAGGGAGAGACTTTTTATCACGCTACTTATAAGCCGAAAAAACATAGGGGGCGCGCCAAACTTTTTTCATTATTTTTTAAGAATCAGTCATCTCTTAATAGTATCTCAACTATGGGAGATATTTGTAATGATGGTGTTGCGAGATTGTAGAACATTTTTCCATCATAGAGCAAATTTTCATAAAATTGCCTTAAAAAGGACATGTCTTCGTCTATACCTCTACCATACTCCGCATAATTCGCTCGTACCAGTGCGTTTCGGTAGTATTTGGAGTTCTCAGCAAAATATACGTTATTCACCTTAAAGCCAAGTGAATTCAAATAACGTTCCATGAAAACGGCAGTTGTTCTTGTATTTCCTTCCATAAACGGATGAGCCTGCCAAATGTCCGATGTAAATTTTGATATTCTATCTAACACCTTTTCATTTGACATGGTGGAATATTTTTTTTCTTTCTCTTCTAAGAAATCATAGCGCAGAGTATCCTCGATCGTCCTGAAGTCAGCATATATCACTGTTGCTCCGTTTAGGACTGGTTCATCCTTGCTGATATTATACTGTCTGAACAAACCCGCATGTTCATAAATTCCCTCGAACAACGTACGGTGTATATGTTTCAATGTGACTGGTGAAAACGAGAATGCCTTCTCTGCCAGCAGTTTCACAATCCGATTGGCAACAAGATCAGACTCTTTATTTCTTTCTAATTTCTCTTCCAAAGTCTCGTTCTCATATTTATTATAAAGTAGCTTTTCGATTTCATCATTAGATAATGTTCCATTGATGTGTTCATCCGCAAGTTGTCGCAAATATCCGGACGGTTTCAAGTCATCAACAGCCTGAAGTCCCATCGCCATATCCCAGCATTGTTTTTTATATTCCTTGCTGTGATTCGTTTCAGAGATATAATAATTCTCCATATGATAACCTCCATTCAATATTATATATGTAGATCCACTGTAAACTCTCCTTCAATGTTAACGTCACTTGCAAGCCTATTTTTCATTATAGTTTATCACAACAATTAACTCATTTCAATAATTTCACAGTTATAAAACTAAGACTATACCTAACACTAATGATTATATTTGACATTTTTCATTATTTCCTCTACCCAGACTCCACTTGCCTAACCTACCCCTCGTGCAAATCATGAATCCCCAACAGTTCTTTGATTTCCTCTTCGCTAAGCTGATTCCAGAAGTTCTCCCCCGGTTTTATGACACTTTCAATGAGATTTCTTTTCTTTTCCTGAAGCTCAGCGATTTTCTCTTCTATGGTTCCCTCTGTGATAAGCTTATAAACCTGAACCACCTTCTTTTGACCGATTCGATGTGCTCTGTCGCTTGCCTGATCCTCCACGGCCGGATTCCACCAGGGATCAAAATGTATGATGGTATCTGCCTTCGTGAGATTCAACCCTGTTCCGCCTGCCTTCAAGGATATTAGAAAGACAGCCTCTCGGTCACTATTAAAGTTATCGATTTCCAGCTTACGTTCCTCAGGCTTCATCGTACCGTCCAGATAATAATAAGAGATCCTGCTCTCACGTAATTCTGCTTCTAGTAGCCTAAGCAGCTTCGTAAATTGCGAGAATACAAGAATACTATGACCGGCATTGATCGCATCTGATATCAGCTCCATCGCCTGCAACAGTTTTCCGCTTCCTCCGTCATAATCCTCCAAAAAGGTGCCCGGATGAGCACATATCTGCCTTAATCTTGTTAAGGCAGATAGAATCTCAATCTGGCTTCGCTCCATTCCATAACGGTCAAGCTGAACCTCCAGCTCCTTCTTGAATTCCTTATAATAAGCAGCATATAGCTTTTCTTGCTGCTCAGTCATCTCAGAGATATAGTTCGTCACAATCTTATCCGGCAGCTCGTCAAGCACATCCTTTTTCATCCTTCTTAGGATGAATGGGTTAACCAGTCTTGACAGCTCCTGCATCTTATCTTTATTCTTACCCCTAAGAATAGGTTCCTCATAGGTATCTTCAAATTGTTTCCGGCTTAACAAATAGCCCGGCATAATAAAGTCGAAGATAGACCAGAGCTCCATTAATCTGTTTTCAATTGGTGTTCCCGTTAGTGCAAAGCAGCATTTAGCACGAAGACTTTTGACGCTACCTGAATTTAAGGTCATCGGATTCTTAATGTTCTGGGCCTCATCGACAATGATATAGGAAAAGCTGATTTCTTTATACTGATCGATATCATTTTTTAATACACCATAGGAGGTTATAATCAGGTCATACTCGTTGCAGCAGCTAAGCAACAGTCTTCTCCTTTCCCTTGGTCCTGTGATAATAATTACCTTCTTATCCGGGACAAACCTCTCTGCCTCCTGCTTCCAATTGTATAATAGTGATGTAGGTGCCACTACCAGACAGGGCAGAATTTCCGTTTTGTTACTTGACAGGAAGGCAAGCACCTGAAGGGTCTTACCAAGTCCCATATCATCTGCCAGAATACCGCCAAAGGAATACTGCGCCATCGTCTGCAGCCACTGTACCCCCACCTGCTGGTAATCACGTAATATTCCATTGATCGTAGCCTCTGGTATTGCAGAAGCCTCCTGTCCTCCTTTAAGCTTATGAAGGATTCCCCCAAGTCTGGAATCTACAGTAACCTGATCCATCCCCTTTTCCTGTAAGTATTGTTCAACATACATACAACGATTTAGCGGTATTTCAAACAATCCGTTATGAATCTTGTCCCTATTGATATCCAAACCATTGATAAATTGGGTAAATACGCTGCTATCCACACTATTCAGATTAACGATAGAACCGCTGCGAAGACGATAGTACTTTTTCTTTTCTTTGATGCAGGACAGAAGCTCTGCGAGCTCCTCATCACTTACATTTTCAAGATTCAGATTCATATGAATCACTGAGCCATCTTCCGACAGACGAAAGCTATCAATACTAAGATGTTTCACAGACAGCTTCTTAAAGTCCTGCGAATAATATACCTGCGCCATCGCTTTGAGTGATTTAGGCTCCTCAGTCAACAGTGTAATGATCTTCTCAACCTCATTCAGAAGATATAATCGCCCATACTCTGTGAAGCCGTATCTCTCCATCTCTTCTATCACTAATTTTTCTACGTCATATTCTCTAAATTCTCGATGAGCTGTAGTATCCTCCAATGGATTGATTATATTATCTCCATAGCAAAATTCAATTTTCGAGATAACTCCCTTCCCTGCTACATCAAAATACACTTTACTGATCAGGCTGTTATTTTGGATTTCCCGTTCAATTGCCGGATCTAAGATAATCTTTACTGTACCACGATACTTCTCCAAAAGATTCTTCTGAAAAATCTTATTTTCTCTGCGATGAATACGAATCATCACCTGGCTCTCATTATTCTTATAAGGGTATAGGCTTTGGAACAGCTCTCTTGAGTTGCCCGGCAATTTCACCAGCACATTATGCTTGCGAAAGATCAGATATCGAAAATCCTTGGTAACCGGTGTAAAATCCCCGTATTCAGAATAATCTGCAATCATCAGATTACAATCACTGCCTTTTTCTATACTCACCTTGATCGGAGCATGATTTCTAAAGCTATAATTCTTACTATTTGATGAAAAGGGAAGCTGCTTCATACTCTCCCAGAAGGTGTCCAGAAACAGCTCCTTCTCCGCTTCATAAAGGGTTATCTCCTTATCGTGTAGGTCTGCTTCCCGCGTACCCTCTCCCATATTACCATGCTGCCGCCTAAGTTTGAGATTCTTAAGAAATTCAAGAAATCTATGCTCTAGCTCTTCATAGCACATCCTCTCAGGCTCAAGGATAAAGTATTTACTAAAATTAAGTGGCTGCAGGTTATCCAACCGTTCCAGGAATTCACCGATATCATTGATCCGGTACAGCTTATCCACACCGGTAAATAGCTCTATTCTAAGAAATCCATCTTCTGACATAAATTCCAAGCCTATGTTTAATTTTATCGTTATCTTTCCAAAGGTGGCATTCCAACCATTATAAAAGGATGTATGTACAAACTCAATTGGTTCATACGGCATAGCAGAACCTCCATATCACTTTTAATTCATCAATTCAAATCTTGATCGATCCTCAATTCGGAACATGGAAGCGGATATAACTTCATCCTCACCCTCTAAAACATCCTTCTTGATCGTCTTTAATTCAATATATTCCTCATCTCGCCCGACCTCACGTTCAATATTTAAAGAGTAAATCAGATTAAAACGGTCAAAGATGGTATGCTCCTTCAAATCGGACAGACATATCAACTGGGTATTGTATTTCATAGCAATCTCAAATAACGGCTTTAACAGATGCTCTGAGGTGATGGGACCAAAGGGGTTGTCCATAATCAAAACCTTACTGTCCATGTCGTCTCCCAGCAGCTTCTCTCCTCTCATATAGGTCAGAAGAGAAATAAATACCACGAAGGCATTCACAAATCTTTCTCCGCCCGAGTTCTCTTCAATTACCTGCTTCCAAGACTTCTTTTTCAAACGATTTGGTTCAATTTTCATCAGGTTAAGATGTATTTTATTCATCCCAACATAACGGTCAAATAAATCATAGGTGCTGATTTCATTCATCAGCAATCCATCCATGGATTTTCCTTGTCGATAGAGGTCTTCGCATTTGATTATGGTGTTTCTAACATATTCCCCCAGGGAAATCGTGTCCAGCTCCGACTTCTCCGGCAGCTCAATCAGCAGCATCTTACACCTCCTGCCATCAACCTCAATCATAGAGTTCCGGTCCAAACCATTCATCTCATCATATACGTTATTCAAATAGCTTATGGTATTGTCGATAATGCAGCGCTCCATCTCATCAATCTTCTTAAGGTCAATCGAATGCTGCTCCAGCTTTCTGTCAATCTGCAGGTAGACCCTGTTGATCGCATTCAGAGCGTGTACCGGCTGAAAGCGCTTTTCCCCTTCCAGAATGGATTGGAACAAGCCCTTAAACAGCTCAGCCTTTGTAATGAATTCAGCTTCCAGCTTCTGATAGTAGGCTGCAAGTCCGCTACGGCTGTTAACGATACGACTTTCATACTCCTTATTTTTCTTAATTAAGCTTGCTACATATTCGCCCATATCATTAATGTCATAGGGTGATGTGACCAGAGCAGCAAATGCTTCATATTCCTCCAAGCTAAACATGACTCTTTGTAAGCTGCTCTCCTGTAACTTAAGCTTTGAGATTTGCTTTTCAATATTTTTTTGATTCGTCAGCAGATGTTCTCTTTCCTTTACATAATCAATGTCTTGAAGATACGACACATCTTTTGCTTCCTCATAGCCGCATTGTTCCAGAATGTGCTTCTCCACATATCTTAAGTCCGAATTCTTCTCAGCAACGGAGAGCTGAAGGGTATTTTTTTCTTCTGACAGCAGATTCAATCTGTGGTTATTTTCTTTGATTTCCACAAGAAGCATATCCAGTTCAGCTTCACGAAACTCCTTTCCGATATCGAAGCCCTCCTCCAACTGTAGTTCTCGAAGTTCCTTCTCCTTCTCACTTCTTCTATGTCTGTAATCCTCTAGGATATCCTGGAGATTTTGCAGCCTTCCACTTGTACTTGCTATCAGTACATTTCTTCTTGATTCCAACTGCTCAAGGTCCTCTTCGATCAGTTTAGCGGGCTTTGCATCTCTGTAATTTTGATAATTGTTTCTGTCCTTATTCAAAAGCTCCGTTAGACTTGCAATCAGCTGCTGCTTCTCATGAAGTTCTTCACGAAGCACACTTAAGTCCTTCTCTAACGTTAGGATGGCTGTACTAATCCCTTGGAGATTTTCTGTCTTACTCCTCTGTGCAGCCATATCAAGGCATACACTTTCATATCGACTCAATAAGCCAAGAGTATCCTCTTTCCTTCTGTCAAACTGAAGTCTCTTATTTTGAAATTCGACATACTGCTTACTAGTGATTGATAGGCTTTGCGTTAATTCCCTCCCTCTTAGCTGTAAATCAGTGATGCTTTGTGCATTAAGCTTTGACTCTCGTTCATAATCAAGGATGTCCTTCTCAAGCTTCTCCACCTCAGTCGCGGTATAATGAAAGCCCTCAATTTTAATAATTCCAAACTCGGTATTCTTAAGTGCTTCCTGCGCCTGAGCAATTGTTTCCTTGTTCTTATTCATCTTGACAGCAAGCTCATCAACAACTTCCTTGAGATAATTCTTATTCAGAATTCTATCATCAAAGTGAATAAGAAAATCGATATTTCCCATATTGTAGACAACTTTACCCTGCTTCGTCGAAATCATAGTCTCCAGTTTTTCTCTTTCGAGAATTGGAATGACTGTCGTTAATGTCTCCCCCAACTCCATATTCTGCAGCTTCACCCTATCCTCTTTTGATAAGATTAATGAATAGGGTAGGAACGGATTGTTTCTGACAATTCTCTGTTTGTCCTTTTTATGATCGGAGAGACTTCTTAACCATTCATATCCATACTCTGCCAGAATATCCATTGCCTCCAGGGAAGCTCTCAGTTGCTTTGGAAGCTCAAATACCTTACCGGACAGGTATAGGTACTGCTTCTGCTCTAACAGGGTATTGTCAAGAAATCTATCCTGAATCAGCTTGCT
>Ga0207834_1000485_pt1 | contig 14098 bp, 11 predicted proteins | sample LuqExpMetagenom5_FD_187763 | JGI IMG/M metagenome (GOLD analysis project Ga0207834, IMG submission 187763) | Tropical forest soil microbial communities from Luquillo Experimental Forest, Puerto Rico - Sample 5 (SPAdes) | ecosystem: Environmental > Terrestrial > Soil > Tropical forest ...
AGGCTCTGAGGGGATCTTTACTGGTGGATAATGCCGTTAATGACTGAAAGCCAGCTACTGCCAAAGGAGTAATGGAACCTTCGGTGCCACCAGCTAAAATAATATCGGAATATCCATGTTTAATACTTCTAAAGGCCTCACCGATACAATTACCTCCTGTAGCGCATGCGGTTACGACATTGGTACAGACACCCTTTGCGCCAAACTGGATAGCTATATTACCTGCTGCCATATTGGTAATAGTCATTGGTATAAATAAAGGATTAACACGCTTCGGTCCCTTATCTCTTAAGGTATAGGCTTCTTTCTCAATATCATCGATAGCACCGATACCGGAGCCTACAATAACACCAAAGCGATCCATATTCGTTTTTTCTAAGTCAATTCCTGAGTCCCTAACAGCTTCCTTTGCCGCAGCTACTGCCAGCTGTGAAAACCGGTCCATTCTTCTTGCTTCTTTAGCATCCATATAGATCTTAGGATCGAAGTCTTTCACCTGTGCGGCTACTTTAACTGAATAAGTTTCTGTATCAAAATTATTAATAAAGTCGATTCCGCATTTTCCAGCCATTACATTGTCAAAAAACTCTTTCACGCTATTACCGATTGGGGTAATCGCGCCCATTCCCGTAACAACTACTCTACGATTCATGATAAGTTCCTCCATTTTGCCACTTAAGCGGCGGTATATATTTCTCTTACATTACCATGCCGCCGTCTACCTGTAGAACCTGGCCGGTAATATAATTTGCTGCCTCCGATGCTAAGAAACTTACTGCACCGGCTACTTCACGTGCTATTCCGTAACGTTTCAACGGAATATTAGCGATTGTAGCTTCCTTCATTTTATCTGATAACGCATCTGTCATATCTGTCTCAATAAATCCGGGAGCAACAGCATTCACGGTGATACCTCTGGATGCTAATTCTCTTGCTGCCGCTTTTGTCATTCCGATCACTCCCGCTTTCGATGCAGCATAGTTGATCTGTCCGACGTTACCGGTAAGTCCTACAACGGAAGAAATGTTAACTATCTTACCGCTTCTCTGCTTGAGCATAATATTGGATGCATGCTTCATACAGAAGAAGGTACCCTTTAGATTAATATCAATAACACTGTCAAAATCTGCTTCTGTCATACGCATCATCAGATTATCCTTCGTAATTCCGGCATTGTTTATTAACACGTCCAGTCTTCCGAAATGCTTAACCGCTTCCTCAAGCAGCTTCTTCGCTTCTTCTTCCTTGCTGATATCAGCCTGAACAGCGATTGCTTCGCCGCCGGCATTTGTAATCAGGTTAAGAAGCTCTTCTACCTGTGCAATGCTGCTGCGGTAATTTATTACTACCTTCGCGCCATATTCAGCAAATTGTAAAGCGATTGCTCTTCCAATTCCTCTTCCCGCTCCGGTAATCACTGTTACTTTTCCTTTCAGCATAACAACCTCCACTTACCACTTTGGTATCTTAATGTCTATTCTGCCTTTAATGCATTGACAGTAGCTTCTACGGAAGCTATATTTTCTACGTTGTAGATCGATACTCCACGGTCAATCTTTTTCACAAAGCCGGATAAGGTTTTACCAGGACCAATTTCAACAAAGTTCTGTATTCCGCTTTGAATCATCCTGCGAATCGTCTGTTCCCAAAGTACACTGCTCATAACCTGGCGATAAAGTAAATCCTTCACCTCATCGCTGCTATTGACATAATCCGCATGTACATTACTGATCAACGGTGTTTTAAGATCTCCAATCGATAAAATATCTATTTCATTTTTTAACTTTTCAGCCGCAGGCTTCAGCATTGAGGTATGGAACGGAGCGCTGACAGCAAGATCAATTGTCTTCATTGCTCCTTTTTCCTTAGCCAATCTGGCTGCTTCATCCACTGCCTTAATCTCACCGCCGATGACTATTTGACCCGGACAGTTAAAGTTGGCAGGCTCAACGATTCCAAATGCTTTTGCTTCGCTGCAGGCCTCCCTGATTTTCTCTTCAGACGAACCGAGGATGGCACACATCTTGCCGATACCCTCCGGAACTGCTTCCTGCATGAAACGTCCTCTTTTACGTACCAAAGGTACCACCTGTGACAATGTAAATACTCCGCTTGCTGTCAATGCGGAATATTCACCAAGGCTTAAGCCGGCAACCACATCCGGAACAATCCCATACTGTGAAATTGCTCTAAAGGCTGCGATTGACATCGTTACAATTGACGGCTGAGTATTCTCAGTCAGATCTAACTCTTCTTTCTTTCCTTCAAAAATCAGATTTGATAAATCCATTTGAAGGCTTTCGCTTGCCTCATCAAAGGTCTGTTTGCAAACGGGATAATTCTCATAAAGATCTTTACCCATACCGATATACTGTGAACCTTGTCCTGCAAATAAGAATGCTGTCTTTCTCATTCTTACCTCCATTCCTTATTCAGAAGCTTCTCTGCTTCTGCAAACATTTCTACTATTATTTCCTTACAGCTTTGCTCTTTATTTACCAAGGCTGCAATCTGACCAGCCATAACGCTGCCATAATCCATATCGCCCTGAACTACCGCTTTTGCGAGAGCTCCAACCCCAAGCTCCTCGTAATCATCCAAAGGCGCTGCTTTTGCTTCTAAATCCAAGAACTGACGACTTAATTTATTCTTTAAAATACGAACCGGATGTCCCGTAGGACGACCCGTTACTACGGTATCAATATCCTTTGCATTCAATATCTTCTGTTTGTAATTCTGATGCACCGTACATTCGTAAGCACTCAGAAAACGGGTACCTACCTGAACAGCATCCGCTCCCAGCATGAAGGCTGCTGCAATTCCTCTTCCGTCAGCAATGCCGCCTGCTGCAATCACAGGTACATCAACTGCATCAACTACCTGAGGAACCAATACCATGGTTGTCAGTTCTCCCACATGACCACCGGACTCAGTACCTTCGGCAATTACTGCATCTGCGCCGCTGCGTACCATTCTCTTAGCAATCGCCACAGAGGGAACAACGGGGATTACCTTAATACCTTGTTCCTTCCACATCTCCATATATTTACCGGGTGCACCTGCTCCGGTTGTGACCACTTTAACGTCTTCCTCACAAACCATCTTAGCAATATCATCCGCAAATTCACTTAATAACATAATGTTTACGCCAAAAGGTTTGTTAGTCATTTCTTTTGCTTTTTTGACTTCAGCACGAACAAAATCAACTGGTGCAGTTCCTCCGGCTATAATTCCAAGACCCCCAGCTTCTGATACTGCTGCTGCTAAAGAAGCATCTGAAATTCTAGCCATAGCACCCTGAAATATCGGGTACTCTATATTCAACAGCTCACAAATACGTGATTTCATGATACCATATTCTCCTTGCTCATGATTTTTGTATTGTATAAAGAGGATATCCCCCATAAAATAAGGTTTTATCCTCCTTAATCTTTCTTAGCGAATATTGCTTATTGTTCTTCACTTCTCTTCGTTAAATACTTCTCGATATCGCCGATGGTTCCAATGCTTTCCGTATCCTCGGTAGGAATTTCGATTCCGAATTCTTCTTCTAAAGACATAATAATCTGGAAAAGGTCGAGGGAATCTGCATTAAGATCATCCTTTAATGAAGTCTCCGGGGAAAGTTCTGCTACATCTACTCCTAATTGCTCAGCTACTACCTCTTTAATTTTGTTAAAATCCATTGTTCTAATCCTCCTAATTGTTTTAATTCCAGGAGTATAATCTCCTGGATAATTGTGCGGGAGCCTTCCTCCCTGATGAATAATGAATGAGGTTTTAAAGATCATTCCTCCGAAAGTTGTCTTCTTCGTTTATAAGGTATTGCCATATAAACCTTTACCATTTATTATCAGGAAAAATACTTACCCTGATCATGTTTATATCATAGGGTTTACCCCTAAACATGCATATTAATATTCCACCAGAATGGAGCCACTGGTCATTCCGCCGCCAAAACCGATAAGAATTAACTTATCTCCACGCTGCAGTATACCCTTTTGAACCATCTCATCCAAAGCAATACCAATGGTTGCTCCCGAAGTGTTTCCATACAAATCCAGATTTACATAAAACTTTTCAAGCGGAATCCCTGAGGATTTTGCCGCATGCTCCAGTATCCGAAGATTTGCCTGATGAGCTACGATGTATTTGATATCCTCTTCCTTCAAATCTGCCTTATTAAGCGCAGTCTTTATTAAGTCTGTGATGCTTCGCACTGCAAATTTGAAGACTTCCTGCCCTTTCATCGTAATTGTGGGATGGAAGCTGCCTTCTTCCCTCTTTACAAAGGGATTTGATAAGGGCACAGCAGGCAGGCACAGATAATCCTGTTTGTTTCCATCACTTACCAGGTGTACTGACCGGATACCGTTTCTCTCCGAAGCGGATAGTATGACTGCACCAGCTCCATCCCCAAATAATACGCAGGTTGACCGGTCGGTCCAATCCAGAGTCTTCGATATTGTCTCAGCTCCAATAACCAGAATGTTCGAATACATTCCGCTTTCGATGAAGGAAGTGGCTACTGTCATTCCATATATAAATCCTGTGCATGCAGCCGTTAAATCAAAGGCTGCTGCTTTTTTTGCACCTAAAAGATCCTGCACCATGCAGGCAACGGAAGGCATAAAGGAATCCGGTGAAATTGTTGCACAGATGATTAAATCCAAATCACCAGCATCCATATCTGCTTCCTGTAATGCTCTCTTTGCTGCTTCGTAGGCTAAATCAGATGTATTCTCTCCCGTTGAAATTCTTCTTTGCCTAATTCCTGTTCTTGATGCAATCCACTCGTCACTGGTATCCACCAGCTTTGCCATATCATCATTTGTTAGGATATTTTCCGGCAAATAACTACCAGTGCCAATGATTGTCGCATATTTCATTTTCGAGTCCTCCTGTTATTCCTTTTGCGAACCCATGTAGATTTCCTTCAGATGCTTATTCAACTTACCTAATGCCGTAAGCAAAATCTCTTCTTCCTCCGGATTAAAATCAAGCATTATTTCCTTTACCATATCCAGATGGAATTTTTCATGAATTCGATAAGCAAGCTTGCCTCTTTTGGTTAGGCTTATATTTACAATTCTGCGGTCAGTGTCACTTCTGCTCCGCTCCAAATACCCTTTCTTAATCAGCTTATCCACTGCAATCGTTAAGGTTCCCATGGTAATCTCAAGCTCCGTTGCCACCTCAGACATCGTCTTTGTACCATATAATCCGATTGCCTCGATGGTATGGATCTCAGTAATGGATAAATCGCTGAAGGATCCCTTTTTAATCGAAAATTCTTCAATGCGGTTTACATCGTCATAGACTTCCACCAGCATCTTATTAATCTGAACAAGCTTTTCGTTCATCTGCTCTCTCCTAAGCATATGCTTTGTATTGCAAACATTTTGATAATCAAAATAATATAGTATGGGTAAGTAATTGTCAAGTGAAATTTAGAGGCTGCCCTGATCTCAATCAGGGCAGCCTCTATTAAAGTAATGCTTATTTGGTTAGTATGAACGAACGGCTGGTTATTATACCTCGAATAACAGATCGCCGTAGGTCGGTACAGGCCATAATTCCTTCTCAACGATAACCTCTAAAGCATCGATAGGTGCTCTGAGTTCATTCATTGCAGGAACAACTGAGTCTCTGAAGAACTTAGCAGCCTTGGAAGCTTCAGCGATTGCATTAGCTTCGTCAGTAACCTTCACTAAATTCTTTAAAGCTGCCTGAGCCTTAGCAAGAAGAGCGGAAGACTCTTTTAATAATTCTGTCTGTACACTTACATCTGCATCAGCAACTGCTGCCTTAACAGAGTTGATGGAATCAGCAAGCTTCTTAACATAACTAATAACTGCAGGGATATATTTAACGCTAGCCATGGAGATCGCTGTTCTAGCCTCGATATTGATTGCTTTAGAATAGGATTCGAACATAATCTCTTCACGGGAGTGTAATTCAACGGAAGAAAACACCTTGTGCTTCTCGAAGATCTTAACTGACTTCTCGGTAACTAAAGAAGGTATAGCCTCTACCATGGACTTGATATTCGGAAGGCCTCTTCTTGCAGCTTCCTCAACCCATTCCTCAGCATAGCCGTTGCCATTGAATACGATTCTCTGGTGCTCTTTTAATGTCTTTTTGATTAAATCATGAACAGCTAACTCGAAGTTAGAAGATTTCTCTAACTCTTCAACAAATTCAGCAAGAACATCAGCTGTGATAGTATTTAATACTGTGTTAGCAGTAGCGATGGACATGGAGGAAGCAACCATACGGAACTCAAACTTGTTTCCTGTGAAAGCAAAAGGTGATGTACGGTTTCTATCGGTAGCATCCTTTGCAAAGGTAGGAAGTGTCTGAACGCCAACATTTAACTTGCCGCCTTCTTTACTGCTCTTAGCTTCGCCAGTTTCGATTAACTGTGTGATAACGTCCTGTAACTGCTCACCTAAGAATACGGAGATGATAGCCGGAGGAGCCTCATTAGCGCCTAATCTGTGGTCATTACCAGGGTTAGCTGCTGATACACGAAGTAAATCTGCATGAACATCTACTGCCTTTAATACAGCTGCTAAGATTAACAGGAACTGTACGTTCTCGTGAGGTGTCTTGCCAGGATCTAATAAGTTCTTGCCTGTATTGGTAACCATGGACCAGTTGTTGTGCTTACCGGAACCGTTAACACCTGCGAAAGGCTTCTCATGAAGTAAGCAGGTAAGACCATGACGGTTAGCAACCTTCTTCATGGTTTCCATAACTAACTGGTTGTGGTCTGTTGCGATATTAGCCGTAGCATAGATAGGAGCTAACTCATGCTGTGCAGGAGCAACTTCGTTATGCTGAGTTTTAGCTGTTACACCAAGCTTCCAGAGCTCAATGTTTAATTCCTTCATGTAAGCAGCAATTCTTTCTTTGATGCTTCCGAAATAGTGATCTTCTAATTCCTGACCCTTAGGAGGCATAGCACCGAATAAGGTTCTGCCTGTAAAGATAAGGTCGTCTCTCTTTAAGTATTTTGCTTTATCTACAATGAAGTATTCCTGCTCAGGACCTACGGAAGTAGATACTCTGGTTACTTCGTCATGTCCGAATAATTTTAAAACACGTACAGCCTGTGTGCTGATAGCTTCCATGGATCTTAACAGAGGTGTCTTATGATCCAGTGCTTCTCCTGTATAAGAGCAGAATGCGGTAGGAATGCAAAGAGTAACACCAGCTGCATCTTCTCTTAAGAATGCCGGAGAGGTACAATCCCATGCTGTATAACCTCTTGCTTCAAAGGTTGCTCTTAAACCGCCGGACGGGAAAGATGATGCGTCAGGCTCACCTTTGATTAATTCTTTACCGGAGAATTCCATAATTACTTTACCGTTAGCTGTGGGGTTGATAAAGGAATCATGTTTTTCTGCAGTGATACCTGTCATCGGCTGGAACCAGTGAGTATAGTGGGTTGCGCCACGCTCAATAGCCCAATCCTTCATTGCATTAGCAACTACTTCCGCTACGTTCGGATCTAAATCCTCGCCATTCTCAAGTGTCTTTCTCAGAGCTGCGTAAGTTTTTTTAGGCAGACGCTCAATCATCGTTGCCTCGTTGAACACATCGGTTCCAAAAAGCTCAGTTAATTTCTCAGACATACTAATATCTCCTCTCGTAATTATGAAAAAAGAAGTCCTCAAATAAATGAGAACTCCTTTGCTCCATTGATAGATTTATGATATAAAATTATATATAAGTATATATCATGTTTTAATCAAAAAGAAAAGTGTTTTTTTCATTTTTTTCTTAATTTATGAAAAATGACTGAAAGAGCACTCTTATATTAAATTGTATATTGCGAAATGAATAATTGATTATTCCAAATACCATAAATCCTTGCCTGTTTCCTCAGGTGAGCCCTCAGAATGCGGCATATATTTCTTAAATATCCTCTCCATTAATAAGGAAATCAAGAAGGTGGATAATACAGGTAAAACAAATATCAGAATGGGAATTAAGATTACTCCGACAATCGCAGCTACCTGGATGATTAACATTAATATCGTAAAGGGCAAATGCTTCATTGACATAAAGAATACTACCTTTACTAATTGTTTTCCTTTCAATTCAAATCTTGAGAGAACAGGAAATACATAAATGGTAAAACTGGTTAACAAAATTGCGATTGCTATATAGATGCCGAATAATATTGAGTTTATTGAAGTAGCGCTGCCCACGGTTCTCCATGATGCATAAATATCTACTGCTATTATTATATACATCAGCATCAAAATTACACCTGTTATGGAAGCACGTTTGAAATTAAGTTTAAAGGATTTAAAAAATTCACGGAACAAATAACCGCGCTCCCTGCGGATTACTTTCACCGTTGCATAATAAATAGCCGTATTAGCAGGTCCGATCGTTATTAACGGAATACATACCAGAGCATATACTACACTCAAAAATATAACATCACAAATCTTGCCAAGAAATGTAAATAACGCGTTATCCATATTGAATAAATTACCCATAATCCATCTCCTAAAATTATTTTCTATTATTTTACCACACATGGCCATATTAAGAAAGTGAAATAATTATAAAATGGTTTGTCATAGTAATCAAGAAACTGCAAGGTTTGCATGAAAACAGCATAGGATCACAGGATATCCTATTCCTTATGGTAGCCAGAAGCTATCATCCGCTGCCATCTCTATGATAATTTATGAATGAATAAACCACTTCTTAACTTTGGCTCAAACCAGGTGGACTTCGGCGGCATAAGCTTTCCTGCATCGGATACGGCAAATAATTCTTCAATCGAAGTAGGATACATGGAAAATGCCACTGTCATATCCTCCTCTACTCTGCGCTCCAGTTCCTTAAGGCCACGGATACCTCCAATAAAATCAATCCGTTTGTCTGTACGAGGATCTTCAATTTCCAATATTGGCTGCAGCAGATAATCCTGAAGGATTGATACATCCAAGGATGCTACCGGATCTTTTATCTCACGGACGGATTGCTTTGCATTAAGACTATACCATTCACCCTCCAGATACATTCCGAAGGTCGCCTTTTTCACCGGTGAAAACGGTTCTTCTCCAACCTTATTTATCTCAAAGCTCATAGCAACCTTCTGCAGAAATTCTTCCTTTGACATACCCTTGAGATCCTTCACGGCTCTGTTATAAGGCATGATCATCAGTTGGTCATGCGGGAATAATACGGAGAGGAAATAATTGAATTCCTCTTCACCCGTGTAATCCGGATTTTCCTTGCGTCTCTTCAAGCCAACCTTGACTGCGGACGCGGCTCTATGGTGGCCATCAGCAATGTAGATACTGTCAATCTCAGCAAATGCCCCTTTGATATCGCTAATTGCCTTCGCATCGGATATTTTCCATACATTATGACTGATACCATCTGCCGATAGAAAGCTGTACAGTGGCTCATTTTTCTTAGTGGATGAGACAATATTACTGATTACCTGATGAGCACGATACGCCAGGAAGATGGGTCCTGTTTGGGCATTACAGATATCTACATGATGAATACGATCAATCTCTTTGTCTTCCCTGGTATTCTCATGCTTCTTGATCTTATTATTCAGGTAGTCATCAATGGAAGCACAGGCAACCAAGCCGGTCTGGGATCGTCCCTCCATGATTAATTCATAAATATAATAGCATTCCTTATCATCTGCGACAAAGGTACCATCCTCCATCATCTGCCAAAGCAGCTCCTTGGCTCTAACATAAACCTTCGGGTCATACGTATCTACTTCATCCGAAAAGCTGGTCTCAGCACGGTCCACCCTTAAGAAGGACAGCGGCTCTCTCTCTATTTCCTGCTTGGCCTCCTTGCGATTATAAACATCATAAGGCAGGGCTGCTACTCTTTGAGCTACATTAGTATTCGGTCTGATACATAAAAATGGTCTGACTGTTGCCATGGTTTTTCTCCTATCTAAAATATTTCGTCCATTCTGGTTGAATGATCAGCCAGAATGCTTTCCATATACTTAATCTTTCTTATCTACGGTTTCAGCAATATTTCCCTAAACGCTAATCGGGACATAAGAAATCGACTGTTATAAGGTTAATTTCTTATGTCCCTAATGTGAAATATTTATTCAAAAACTATTTTACAATTCTAACCTTCAGTACACCCTTGATAGCAGCTAACTTTGTAGCAACCTCATCGTTAATGGTAGCTTCAACATCGAGTACTGTGTAAGCATAATCACTGCGGCTCTTATTTACCATATCTGTGATGTTAACGTTTACTGATGAAAATGCACCGGTAAACTGAGTCAGCATGTTCGGGATGTTTCTATGAAGAATGGCAATACGACCTGCAGTTGTACATATTCCGGCATCGCAATTCGGATAGTTAACGGAATTACGGATATTACCGTTCTCCATATAATCTCTGAGCTGCTTTACAGCCATTACCGCACAGTTATCTTCAGATTCCTCCGTGGAAGCTCCAAGGTGAGGAATAGCGATAACGCCTTCCATCTTAGCCGTCTTCTCATTCGGGAAGTCAGTTACGTATTTTGCTACCTTACCGGATCCCAGAGCTACCTCGATATCAGCATCATTTACCAGTAAGTCTCTCGCAAAGTTCAGAATGATAACACCGTCCTTCATCTTGGCGATTGTATCGGAATTAATCATTTCTTTCGTATTAATACTTGGATCAGCATCTTCAATCAAAGGAGTATGTACTGTAATATAATCACACTCTCTGTAAATGTCTTCTCTGGATTTTACATGAACAACATCACGGGATAAGTTCCATGCGCTGTCTACAGAAATGAAAGGATCATAGCCATATACCTGCATACCGAGGCGGTTTGCTGCATTCGCAACCAGAACACCGATTGCTCCAAGTCCGATAACACCAAGCTTCTTACCCTGGATTTCCTTGCCGGCGAATTTGCCTTTGCCTTTTTCCACCAACTTAGCAACGGAAGGATCCTCCTTGATGGTCTGTACCCAGTTAACACCGCCGACGATGTCACGGGAAGCGAGCATAAGTCCCGCAATTACTAATTCCTTAACACCGTTTGCATTCGCACCGGGTGTGTTGAATACAACAATACCCTGTTCTGCGCATTTCTCAAGCGGAATATTATTCACTCCGGCACCTGCTCTTGCAATTGCCTTAAGATTATCGTTAAATTCCATATCATGCATTGCTGCACTTCTAACCAGTACTACATCAGCCCCGTTGATATTATCAACCTGCTCATATTGCTCGGTAAAAATATTCAATCCTATCTCCGCAATCGGATTCAGACAATTATATTTCATAATACCTCCATTCTGCCGCGTAAGCGACATCTATAATAAACTCGAAGAATGATTAACATAATCATTCTTCCGATGACCCGCATGATCTGCAGGGCTATTCGCCGTCTTTGGCGACTGTGCATAACGGCTATTTCTATCATTTATTTAGTATTTTCTTCTTCAAACTTCTTCATGAATTCAACTAATTTCTCTACGCCTTCCATTGGCATTGCATTGTAAATGGAAGCTCTCATACCGCCTACTGATCTGTGTCCCTTTAAGTTAACGAAGCCTGTTGCTTCAGCTGCCTTAACGAACTTCTTATCCAATTCTTCATCACCGGTTACAAATGGAACATTCATCAAGGAACGATCCTCCTTAACAACAGTACCATGGAACATCTTGCTCTGATCAAGGAAGTCATAAAGGAATGCTGCCTTTTTCTCATTATGAACCTTCATTGCTTCTAAGCCGCCCATGTTTTTGATCCACTTGAAAACTTTACCGCAGACGTAGATGCCATATGCCGGAGGAGTATTATAAAGTGAATTTTCATCGGAATGAATCTTATATTTTAACATCGTAGGTGTTCCGGGTAATGTATCCTCGGTAATTAAATCCTCACGGATAATTACGATTACTACACCGGCAGGTCCGATATTCTTCTGAACACCACCATAGATTACACCATATTTAGTAACATCAACAGGCTCGGATAAGAAACAGGAGGAAACGTCGGAAACTAAAGTCTTACCCTTTGTATTAGGTAATTTCTTAAACTTAGTTCCATATATCGTGTTATTCTCACAGATATATACGTAATCTGCATTCTCTGAAATAGGAAGATCGGAGCAATCCGGAATATAGGAAAATGTCTTATCAGCTGAGGATGCAATCGCATTGGCAGTTCCATAGATCTTTGCTTCCTGATAAGCCTTCTTAGCCCACTGACCGGTAATAATATAATCAGCTACTTTATTCTTCATTAAATTCATCGGGATCATGGCAAACTGCTGTGAGGCTCCACCCTGCAAGAAAAGTACCTTGTAATTATCAGGTATGTTCATTAATTCTCTTAAGTCCTTCTCTGCTTCCTGGATGATTGCTTCATACGCTTTGGATCTATGGCTCATTTCCATAACGGACATTCCAGTTCCTCTGTAATCAAGCATTTCGTCTGCTGCTTCCTTTAATACTTCTACCGGTAACATTGCCGGTCCCGCTGAAAAATTATAAATTCTTCCCACTATTTCTTCCTCCTTATAATGTTACTATATAAAATTATTTTAATAGCTTTAGCAAGGTAAAGTATAAAATCCATTATAAAACTATGTTATTTCTTTGTCAATGTCTATCTGCTTATATGTATGGATAAGAGTGTCTTATAATGCCTCTTGTTAGGTCAGCAGGTAAGACACTCCAGTACCTGAAAGAAGTTCAAAATGAAATTCCAATGGATTTCATTTGGGAGTTCTTTCTAAAGTGAATTATGAATTTTTAATTCACTTTGTAATTATTGGATTTTTCAAAATTCTTTTCTCACTATTTCTTAAGATCCTCTTCCGAGAACACCTCTTCAATAGCTGCTCCGGGTGCAACCATCGGCCATACCTTATCATCGCTGTCAATGACGCAGTCTATCAGAACAGGAGCTTTCAGTGCAATCGCTTCCTTCAGCACTGTCTCAACTTCTTCCATCTTCGTAACCCGGTAAGCTTTTGCTCCCATAGCTTCGGCAAGCTTGACAAAATCTACCTTATCATTCAGATTGGTATTCGAGTATCTTTGCTCATAGAACAGAGTCTGCCACTGACGAACCATACCAAGAACATGATTATTGAAAATAATCTCAATGATCGGTATGTCATATCTGGTCGCGGTCGCCAACTCATTCATATTCATTCTGAAGCACCCGTCACCAGCAATATTAATGACAGTCTTATCAGGCATACCAACCTTTGCGCCGATGCAGGCTCCAAGGCCGTAGCCCATAGTTCCCAAACCACCTGAAGTAATAAAGGTTCTGGGCAGTTTATATTTGAAAAATTGAGCTGACCACATCTGGTGCTGGCCTACTTCTGTTGTGATGATGGCATCACCCTGTGTGATTTCATATAACTTTTCTAATATGAAAGGACCGGTTAATTTATCATGTCTGTATTTCAAAGGATGCTTCTGCTTCATCGCGATGACATGCTCAACCCATTCCTTATGATTCTGCTGTTCCAGACGGCTATTTAATATAGAAAGAACTTCTTTGATATCACCGACAACACTATAATAAGTTGGCACATTCTTATTAATTTCAGCCGGATCGATATCAATATGAAGGATCTTTGCATTTTTAGCAAATTTCTTAGCGTTCCCGGTTACGCGGTCAGAAAATCTCGCGCCAATTGCAATTAATAAATCACATTCGGTTACGCCAAAATTCGAAGTCTTGGTACCGTGCATACCAAGCATACCGGTGTAACGGTCATCGGTACCGTCAAAGGCACCTTTTCCCATCAGGGTATCTGTTACAGGAGCATCAACCTTCTCAACAAATTCCTTTAATTCATCGTGCGCTTCAGAAATAACAGCACCGCCTCCGACAAAGATATACGGCTTCTTGGAATGTTGAATCATCTCTACAGCATTTTGAAGATCATGCTCTGTTATTTCGTCCGTTTTTCTTGCGATCGGATCAGGAGCAACTGCTGTGTAATCGGTTATTGCGGCGGTTACATCCTTTGTAATATCGACAAGTACAGGGCCCGGTCTTCCGGAACGGGCTATCCTAAAAGCTTTACGTATGGTATCTGCCAGTTTGG
>Ga0207834_1000488_pt1 | contig 14038 bp, 9 predicted proteins | sample LuqExpMetagenom5_FD_187763 | JGI IMG/M metagenome (GOLD analysis project Ga0207834, IMG submission 187763) | Tropical forest soil microbial communities from Luquillo Experimental Forest, Puerto Rico - Sample 5 (SPAdes) | ecosystem: Environmental > Terrestrial > Soil > Tropical forest ...
AAAGGGTAGGAAGAACTGGCCACTGCTGTTCGATGACGAGCATCAGCCCAAGGCGGCATTTTCCAGCGTATTGAACAAATAATTGGTTAGAGGCGTTTGCTTTGATAAGGAAAACCATATTTCAATGCCCGAATTGTTCTAAAGCACTGAGTCAGGGGCAAAAACAGTATTTTTGCCCCAACGGGCATAGCTTTGACATTGCAAGACAGGGATATGTGAACCTTTTGCTGCCCGGCCATACAGGGGCCGGAGATCCCGGGGACAGCAAAGAAATGATAACAAGCAGGAGAGAGTTCCTGGATAAAGGGTATTACGAAGGCTTCTCGGATAAAATAAACGATATCGCCGCCGATGCGCTGGCAACCGGCAGTAAACAAGGCGGGATCAGCATTTTTGACGCGGGCTGCGGCGAGGGCTATTATATCTGCAGGCTGAAAAAGGAGCTGGCAGAACATGGCAGGCTGAAGGATACCGACATTTACGGAATAGATGTATCAAAGCCTGCAGTACAGTACGCTTCCGGCAGGGACAGGGATATCAGGTTTGCAGTTGCCAGCAATTATCATGTTCCGATACTGTCAGGCTCCGTAGACTGCATCCTGTGTATTTTCGCGCCAAGGGATGAACAGGAGTTCAGACGTATCCTGAAGCAGTCCGGCATATTATTGGTAGCGGCTCCGGGACCGAAGCATCTATACAGTTTAAGAAAGCTGCTGTATGAAGACCCGGAGTTCATCGGACTGAAGGGTACGGTCGGAGAAGGCTTCACTCTCCTGGGACAATATAGTGTATCATATGATATCGGCCTGATAAGCTCGCAGGACATAATAAACTTATTTACAATGACGCCTTACATCCGGCATGCTGACACGCAAGCCATGGATAGATTAAAATCCATCAATGAATTTACCACCGAGGTTGATTTTTTCATACGCGTTTACCGGAAAGCGTGAGCGGCAGAGCCCATGCCACGGAGTCGTCCACGATAAGTTCAGTGTAATGTGGGTCTTCATGGTGGTTAATTAGTAAAAGAAGCCCCGGATCAACCCCGGAACTTCTTGCTTGTTACATTATTTTTCATCTTTTCGATATTCTTCGTTAACTCTGATCATCCAGTTTTTATAGCGAGTACTAAATTCATTATCTGAGTATTCCATTGGCCTGAACCATCCAGGCTTTTCTTTGCATTTGCCAAGCAACTCCCGATATGTCATTAGCCGCATGACCTCCCGTTTTCTTATTACATGTTTATCATATGAAGTAAACATAAAATAGGTGACATAATCTTGGGACATTGATAATTACCGGAGCGGGGCATGGCACTTCATTATACCTCATATTTTCTGATGTACCATGTCTTGATCACTTGAGTCAAGGCAACATAGCAGAACAGTATCAGCGCCAGGAAAACCCAGTACAATGCGGGAAGTTTTACAAACCCAAAAGCATTACCTAAAGCTGAGTTAGCCAAAAAAGCCCCAAAACATACAATCAGAACTGAAGTAATCATAAGCGGTCTGCTTGCCCTGCTTTGAATAAACGGGATCTTATTGGTCCTGATGACATGAATAATGAATGTCTGCGTAAACAGGGACTCAACAAACCATCCTGTCTGGAACAGCGCAGGGTTATTCCAGGCTTTAAACACAAATAGCATCAGGAAATAAGTTGCATAGTCGAATATTGAACTAATCGGTCCAATATACAAAATAAATCTCTTGATTTCATCTACTGCCCATTTCCTCGGCTTTGCAATCCATTCTTCGTCTACTGAATCCGTGGGTATAGCGGTTTGCGATACATCGTACAGCAGATTATTGGTTAAAACCTGGATAGGGAGCATCGGTAAAAACGGAACAAATATACTTGCCCCAATAACGCTAAACATGTTTCCAAAGTTTGAGCTAGCGGTCATCTTAATATATTTGACTATGTTCCCGAATACTCTTCTTCCTTCCAATACGCCTTCTTCAAGCACGAGGAGGTTGTTTTCAAGAAGTATTATATCTGAAGATTCTTTTGCGATATCAACCGCAGTATCTACTGAGATCCCTACATCTGCCGCCTTAAGTGCGGGAGCGTCATTTATTCCGTCGCCCATGAACCCCACCACATGGTTTTTCCCCTGTAACGCCTTGATAATCCGCTCTTTATGCATGGGAGAAAGTTTGGCAAATACAGAGGTCTTTTCAGCTGCTTCGCCTAATTCTTCATCAGTCATTATATCTATATCACTGCCAAGGAGTATTTTATCAACCGGCAAATCTACTTCCTGACAGATTTTCCGGGTTACTATTTCGTTGTCACCTGTAAGCACTTTCACTTCAACATTATATTTGTGAAATTTTGCAATAGCTTCTGCCGAAGTTTCTTTCGGAGGATCAAGGAAAGCCAAAAACCCAAGCAGTGTGAGTTCGCTTTCATCGGCTATGGCATATGCCTTTTTGTTGTTGTCAAAAATCCTGTATGCCACGGCAATAACCCTGAAACCCTCTGCATTCAGCTCCTTTATCATCCTGTCAATCTTGTCGGTCATCCTGCCTTCAAAAGGCTCGGTGCTTTCTTTTGTCTCATACTTGTTGCAAAGACTTAAAACTTCCTCGACAGCCCCTTTACAAATGAGTACATGCTCCAGCCTCTTGTTTTCTACAACGACAGACATTCTTTTTCTTATGAAATCAAAGGGGATCTCATCTATTTTGGTATATTTCTGCTCAATGTCAAAGTAGTCTTCTCCATCGTTCCGGTGATCAAGAATAGCGGTATCCATTACATTCCTCAGGCCGGTCTGATAAAAGCTGTTTATAAACCCATACTTTAGAACCCTTTCGGAAGCATCTCCATATATATTGAGGTGCTTTTCAAGCTTGACCTTTCCATAGGTTATAGTGCCGGTTTTATCGGTACAAAGGACATCCATTGCCCCAAAGTTCTGTATTGCATTTAGCTTTTTTACAATAACCTGTTTCTTCGCCATGGACAAAGCACCTTTCGACAGGTTAACGGTAACAATCATGGGCAGCATCTCGGGGGTCAGGCCCACTGCCACTGCAATACCGAACAAAAACGCCTCAAGCCAGTTTCCCTTGGTCAGGCCATTGATCAGAAACACTAGCGGCGCCATGATAAATATCAATTTTATCATAAGCCATGTGTACTGGTTTATACCTTTGTCAAAGCTGGTCATAGGTCTTTCGCCGGTCATTTTGCTGCTTAACTGGCCGAAATAGGTCTTCTTGCCTGTAGCTAAAACTACGGCAATTGCGGTACCGCTTTCCACATTTGTACCCATAAAGCATAGGTTTGGATTTTCAAGGTCACTTTTCCAATTATCTTCCAGAACATTCTTCTCTACCGGGAGTGACTCGCCGGTAAGAGCTGTCTGGTTTACAAACAGATCCTTCGATGTGACCAGCTGCACATCCGCCGGAATCATATCCCCCGATGCCAAATGGATAATATCTCCGGGGACAATCATCCTTAAGGGAATTTCCTTCTGCATCCCATCTCTTATAACCGTAGCAGTAGTGCTTACCATGGATTTCAATTTCTCAGCGGATTCATCTGCTTTTACTTCCTGAACATACTTTAATACCAAGCCAAGCACAACCATTACGATCATTACTATCGATGCTCTTAGATCGCCGGTAATAAAGGATATTAACGCAAGTGCAGCAAGTAAAACAACCAGAGGATTTTTCAAATTATCGACAAACATTAGAAACGGTGACTTCTTTGTCTCTCCGCCTACCTCGTTATAACCATGCTTTTCAATTCTTTCTTCTGCCTCCAGCTCAGTCAACCCTTCGATGGAGGCGTCGAGTTTTTTCAATATCGGTTCCACAATGAGATTGTCTGTAAAATTCATTAATTTTCTTAACACCATAACAATACCTCCCCGGTACTGCTATCCAGGCAGTGACGGCATGAAGATGCCCACTGTCTGAATAACATTGATTATTATTCTCTTAATTGATTTAAACAATCGCTTATGTTTACTACACGCAGGGCCATCTTCCATACCTTTCACCTCGCTTCCGGAAATGGAAATAATTTGTAAATGCAAATATACTCATTAAAAGACAATAGGGAATACAAGGTTAAATTTTAACCGTGCAGATTTGCAAATTGGCTCTAGTAAAGAAACTGTGGGGTACAATAGAGACTTGTTTCCAAAGAAATGTCATAGAGGGAAAGCAGAATATACTATTGAAATTTATTAAACTCCAATCGGAAAAGAACGGAGTTTGATATTGCCGGTATCCTGTCATCTCTATAATATTTCGAGTTCCCGCCACAGTCCGTACTACTGCCAGGCTCCATTCTTCTCACCTCTCAATACCTTGATAAATTAAAAGCCTCCGTCAAACTTGAACATGACGAAGGCATTAAAATCAATACTTTCTCGTTCAAGTTTTGGCTCTGCAAGGCGATAGAGTTGCGTTAGGCCAAGCCTTCTTTGTTCGGCAAAACCTGCTTACCAGTTCAGAGTGTTTCCACTCTTTTACGGTAGCAACCTGTATCCTTGTAGTAACCTCACCTACCGAGGCTTTATTCTGTTTACATGATTATTTTATGTTCGATATCCACAAATGTCAACAAATTTTATTTTTATTGATTAAATAGTGAAAAACTGACGTAATATCGGATATTTTAGTTGGTAATGAGTATATAAAATAAGCACACGTCTTGCCTATATTCACATAAAATATTGTAATATCTTATTCGCGGAATTTGTGCTATGGGAGGATAGCAGGTATGTACAGTGATTTTAACTATGGCGTATTTTATCCTATGTATTACAGACCTTACCTCCTGAGTGACATGAGAATTTCCCTGACTTATTATGTCAGACCGGGTGATACCTTGTATGGAATAGCAAGCTTGTTTGGTATCTCTGTTAATACTCTGAAAATAGCCAATGACCATATCAGTGACCTGATTTATCCGGGGCAGGCCATCATAATACCTGACTTTTCACTGCCTACAGGCGTTTATGCCCCCGGCAGCAGTGGGGAGCCGGTAAGGAGGATTCAGCTGGCCTTATATGCCATGGGCCATAAGATGGCTGTGAATGGGTACTACGGGCCTGAAACCACCAATGTTATAGTCAGTATCCAGAAAAAATACCCGGAAGCATTAGTGCCGGACGGAATCTATGGCCCGCGTACCATGTCCTATATAGAAATACTCATTGCAAAAAAATACCGAATAATTCAAAACCCCGCCAATTTGCTCGTTCTGGTGAACAAACAAAACAGTTTGCCATTTTATTATGTTCCGGCAAATATGATAGTACCCAATGTCCCTTTTGCTTTTAAAGAGTTCGACCAGAGAAAATTAATGAGAAGCGACGCTGCAAAAGCGCTTGAACAGCTTTTTACACAGGCGTCAAATGAAAACATCCACCTGACGGGAGTCTCCGGATACCGCTCCTTTGACAGACAGGCGGAAATTTTTAAACACAACATAGCTGCCGACCCCAATGCGAATCTGACCAGTGCGCGCCCTGGGGAAAGCGAACATCAAACAGGACTGGCTATCGATGTTTCAAGCCCTTCTTTAAACAATACGTTAACCCGGACCTTTGGCAATACCGCAGAAGGACGTTGGCTGGCCGGGAATGCTCCCGCATTCGGCTTCATTATCCGCTTCCCGGAAGGAAAGGAAGCAATCACAGGTTACCAGTATGAGCCATGGCATATACGATACGTCGGACAAAGTGCCGCAAGGCAAATCGCTGCAGGCAATCTAACGTTAGAGGAATATTCAGGTTTTGGTGTATGAATCATTTTTAAGGAGGTAATTGAATTGATCAATTACCTCCTGCTTGATTTCGTACGAGCTATTCCATTTCCGCGTTGTCGCGGTCATTTGTGAGCTTTGCTTTATCCAGGATCCAGAACGTGAGGCCCAGTAACATGCCCATGATTGTGGCGAGCGTGAGACCGGAAAGCTGGAAGGAACTGCTTATCGGTATATAGGCGTTCGAGAGGCCTGTTACAAAGACGACTGCGGTGAGCGCCAGGTTGCGGGACTTGCTGTAATCGACCTTCGCTTCTACGAGTAGCCGGAGGCCGGAAGCCGCTATCATGCCGTAGAGCATGAAGCTGACGCCGCCGATGACGCACCAGGGCATGGCCTGAATGAGTCCCGAGACGGGCCCGATGAAGGCTACAATTATCGAAATGATGGCAGCGCCTCCGATGACCCAGACACTGTAGACCTTAGTGAGTGCCATGACGCCGATGTTCTCGCCGTATGTTGTTGTCGGGACCGCGCCGACAAAGCCTGACAGGGTAGTGGAGATGCCGTCGGACAGGAGAGATCTGTGGAGACCAGGATCTTTAATGAGGTCACGATCGACAATTTTACTCGTAACCATCTGGTGCCCAATGTGCTCCGTGACGATGACGAGCGCCGCTGGCAGGATAATCAGGATGGCGTTGACATTAAATACTGGAGTCTGGAAGTTCGGCAGAGTGAACAGGGCTGCCGTTTTCACAGGATCGAAGTCCACGAGTCCGAAACAGGCAGCGGTTATGTAACCGATGACAATGGCTATGAGAATCGGAATGACTGCAAAGAATTTCCGGAAGAGGACTGAACCGAAGACAGCTACGAACAGCGTGATGCAGAAGACGATGACATTTCTGTAGTCTATCGTGGAAATATCAACGCCGGTTACAGGAAGACCGCCGCTCTGCGCTGCCGTGCCGGCCAGCGTAAGACCGATGAGGGCCACGACGGGACCCATGGCAGCCGGCGGCAGAATGATATCAATCCATTTCGTGCCGAAAAGCTTTATGATCAGGGCCACAATGATGATGACGACGCCAACTATTACAAAGCCGCCAAGTGCGAGAGGATATTTAGATGCATCTTGTGTCGATCCAGTACCGATGATCATAAAAACAGGCGCAAGAAAAGCAAAGCTGGAGCCCAAATAAGCCGGCGCCTTGCCTTTTGTAATAAATATAAAAATTAGAGTTCCGATACCGTTCATCAATAAAACGACGCCTGGGTTAATTCCAAATAAAATAGGAACTAATACCGAGGCGCCGAACATTGCGAACATGTGCTGAAGGCTTAATGCAATTCCTTTTCCTAATGGGACACGTTCTTCGACTTGAATTATCTTACCTTGCATTTTCTGATGTCCTCCTCTAAGCATTTGGACTATTATAGCACATCATATAAATTTTAAACAGGAAAATATGTCAAAATTTATAGAAATATTAGAGAAAAACTCGAATTGCGCTAGATTACAAAGTAAAATCCAGCGCTGGAATAATTGTTGAAGCCGGACCACATGTTTGTGCTCCGGTATCCTCGCAGCATGCTTCGAGTTAATCCGAACCGACGTATTAGACAGGGTTTTGACCAGTGAATGGTTAAATGGTAGAATGAGGATGCTGAGATATACATTGTAGTCTTGTGATAAGCCACTGGAGATAGAGTAAAACAGGGGTAATATGTATGAAGAGAATGAGAAAAACGTTAGCGGTTATATTTATACTGGCTCTTGCCGTCACTTCGGCCGGCTGTGCTGACAGCAAAGCGGGTGGGGACGGCGGTGGATCCGGGGTCACGACTCCGCAAGCTGCCGTAACTGTACAAGAGGCAGAGACCGCACAGGACACTGCCACGACACAGGCTTCAACCACGGCAGATACTGTTCCGACTAAAAAACCAGTGAAAATACAAATGGATCTGCAACCCATAAAGGATGTTTATAAGGATAATTTCCTGATAGGAACCGCCGTATCGATGAGAAATCTGACAGGCGACAGGTATGAGCTTTTCAAAATGCATTTCAACGCAGCGACAGCGGAAAACGCTATGAAACCGAACGCGCTGCAGCCAACTAAGGGCCAGTTCAGCTTTGGAGGGGCTGATATGGTTGTGAATTTGGTATTGGCTGCAGGGGCGAAGATGCATGGGCATACCCTGGTATGGCACCAGCAGACGCCGGTATGGATGAATACGGATACGAACGGCAAGCCCCTTGGGCGGGAGGAAGCTCTTGAAAATTTGAGGACCCACATAAAGACTGTCGTCGAGCATTTCGGCAACAATGTAATATCATGGGACGTAGTGAATGAAGCCATGAGCGACAATCCGCAGAAGCCGCAGGACTGGAAGGCGTCATTGCGCCAAACTCCATGGCTTGCCGCCATAGGGGATAACTATGTGGAACAGGCTTTCCTTGCGGCCAGAGAAGTGCTGGACGCCCATCCTGATTGGGATATCAAGCTCTATTATAACGACTACAGCATGGACAACCAGAACAAGGCGGTAGCGGTATACAACATGGTGAAGGAGATCAATGCCAACTACGAGCAAATGCACCCGGGCAAGCTCCTTATCGATGGCATCGGCATGCAGGACCATGACACCCTGTCCACAGATCCCGCCAATGTGGAGATGTCGCTGGAGAGGTTCATATCGCTGGGTGTCGAGATAAGCATAAGCGAGCTTGACGTACAGGCGACAGTCGATGGTAAGTATACTGAGGGAGTCGAAAACACCCAGGCTTACATATACGCGAGGCTGTTTGAAATATTCAAGGCCCATGCTGCAAACATCAAGCGTGTCACCTTTTGGGGAATGGACGACGGCACAAGCTGGATTCAAGCGTCAAATCCTCTGCCGTTTGATGAGTGGCTAAAGGCAAAACCGGCTTATTACGGAGTGACAGAACCGGACAGGATAATTGCTGAGAATAAGTAGATCATTAATGAATAGCTATGGATTTTGGAAATGGGATGCCTATAAGAATGAGCCTATACTTGGATTTCCAATAATTAGTAAAAAATAGGGCTGAGTTTATTTTATATAATCTTACAAATTGAATACAGCTCCACTTCAAATAAGTGGAGCTGCATTTTTTATGATTTTATTAATCCCAAACCAATTTATGGGAATAGTAATTATTACCGTAATAAAGCAATATATTTAAAGACGTAGGCAGACGAAAGCAAGGAATAATAGCCATGATTGACATCAGATTCCAGTTCTACTATAATAATAGCTAAGAAATACCATTTTGTAAGGAGGGTAAACAATGAAAGGGAAAAAACTAATCACACTAATGATGGTAGTTGCGCTAGTATTAACCATGGCTCCGTTTACAACGGTGAGCGCAGCAAAGACTAATTTTCTTACAATTATGTCACAGGAAAGCAATGGTTGGGTAAGAAACTTCAACCCGAATATCAACAATGCTTTACACTCTTCATTAGGATTTATGTTTGAGCCATTAGTTCTTTTCGACAGCTTCAACAATAACAAGGAAACGCCATGGCTTGCTGAAAAGATTGTTACTGAACCCGACTTTAAAACCCTGACGGTATATGTAAGAAAGGGTGTAAAATGGAGTGATGGTAAAGATTTTACTGCAAATGACGTTGCATTTACCTACAATTATCCCAAAACACATCCCGAAATAGACAGAACTGGTTGGTGGGATCATGGTGATGTAACGGGAAAAATTGCTTCTGTTAAAGTAGTTGACAAATATACAGTTAAAATTGTCATGAAAGAAGCGAATCGTTTTTGGCGTAATACTATACCCTTCCAAGTCTGGATATTGCCAGAACATATTTATTCAAAGGTTAAAGACCCTGCAACTTATGTAGATAAAAATCCTGTAGCTACAGGCGGATTCACAAAAGTTAAGTACTGTACACCTGAAATGATTGTACTTGGTAGGAACCCAAATTACTGGAATGCTAAAAATCTGAAAGTTGACGAACTTCGTTTCCCACAATTCAATGGCAATCAGGCAGCACTTACATTACTTCAAACAGGGGCTGTTGACTGGGCACATATATTTATACCAGATGCAGCAAAGAACTATGTACAAGGCGATCCGGACAGAAAATTCTGGTATGGCAAAAACGACGGTGTAAGACTTGCATTCAACTTTATGGATGAAAATACTGATACCTTAAAGGCATTTAAGGATGTTAATTTCAGAAGAGCAGTATCATTATGTGTTGATAGAATAGGTATAAATAAATCAGCCGTATTTGGATACCTTTCACAGGATGTTCCTCCTGTAACAGGTTTACCGCCGGCATTAATGGGGTACGCTGATAAAACTGCACAGGCTGAGTTGGCTAAATATACCAAATACGACATTACTGCAGCTAAAAAGATATTAACAGATGCTGGATACAAAGATGTTGACAAAGACGGATTCTTGGAAAACCCGGATGGTTCCAAGCTTGCATTTGAAATTACATCACCTGCAGGCTGGACTGATTGGAATGATGGTGCTGCAATTGTTGCACAAGGACTTAAAAAAGCAGGCATCAATGCAACAGCAAAAGCTATAGATCTTGCAATGGTTATTGAAAGCTGGAAATCCGGTAAGCATGATATTCTTTACTGTGGATATGGTATTTCCGGAGATCCATATAAATTCTACTATGACACAATTGGTGATCAATCAAGAGTCAAAACAGATACCTGGTGGACAATTACCGATAATAACTATGTTAATGATCAGATGACAGCTTTAATCGCTTCGATGCCAACTGCTAAAGATTCTGATTTAAAATCAATAACAGCTAAAGTAGAACAACATTTTGCAACAAACATGATCAATGTTCCAATATTCTACAATGGAAACTGGGTTGTTTACAACACAAGCAGATTTACAGGCTGGGCTACTGCAAATAATGTAATATGTAATCCTGCATGTGTTCAACATGACTCAAAACTTTTACAGCTTTTTGCTTTAAAGCCTGTAAAATAAATAATTAATCAATCAGGTATGGCATGAGTTTTACTTATGCCATACCTGATATTTTCACATACTTGGAGGGTGAGGATACCTGTGAGATACATACTGAAAAGGTTATGGTTTTATATCTTAGCGTTCTTTGGAGCTTTGGCTTTAAACTTTTTTCTTCCACGTATGATGCCGGGAAATCCCGTTCAGATGTTCTTATCAAACCTTTATAAATCAGGTGGAGTTGTAGACAATGCTACAATAGCTGCTGTAGAGAAATTATTTGGATACGATACCCATACACCTATTATCTTAGCCTTCTTTAATTATGTTGCAAATATTTTTAAAGGCAATTGGGGTGTTTCTTTTACTTTTTACCCACAGACGGTAATAGAAGCTACGGGGCGTGGAGTGAGATGGACTGTATTCCTTTTGGGAACAGCATTGATTCTCGGATTTATTATAAATTCACTGCTCGGTATTCTTGTTGCATGGAAACGCGGAAGCAGATTGGATACTAATTTAACTGTTGGCGGGCAAATTATGGCTAATATTCCGTCAGTTGTTATTGCAATTGTTTTAAGTATTACACTTGCATTTACTAAAATATTTCCGACAGGTTATGCTGTTACGCCGCTTTTTTTCCCTGAAAATATCTTTCAATACATAGGTGATGTTGCTTACCATGCATTCTTGCCTGTTCTTGCAGTTATTATTACAGGACTGGGAGGAATAATGGGCATGAGAGCAAATATGATCAACCAGCTTGGTGAAGATTATATTGTTATGGGGATTGCCAAAGGCGTGCCTGATAAGAAAATCATGTTTGGCTATGGTGCAAGAAATGCACTTTTGCCTGTTGTTACATCACTTGCAATGCAGATAGGCTTTTTATTAGGCGGCTCTTTAATAGTCGAACTGGTTTTTAATTATCCTGGTTTAGGCCAAATTATGGTCATGGCTATCAGCAGAAGAGATTATCCTTTAATGGAAGGTATACTTCTCATGACAACAATATTGATGCTTTCAGCTAACTTTATTGCAGACATCAGCATTTTGATCCTGGATCCAAGAACTCGAAGACAGGGTGTTGATGGAAACTAATGGTAAAAGAGGGCGCAGAGTATGAAAAAAATTTGGAATAGTACTATAATCCGCTTTTTTAGAAATAGTCCCAAAACAAGCATTGGAGTTGCTCTGGTAATTATTATCCTTCTCCTTACCATTGGGGCAAACATATTTACGAGTATTGATCCTACAAATAGATTTGCTGATGAATATCACAGCTCGCCTTCACATACGCATTTATTAGGCACAACTCAATTGGGTATTGATGTATTCGCCCAAACCTTGTTCGGAGGCCGCGTATCAATCCTGGTAGGCATATTTGCAGGTCTTATTACAGTGTTTTTAGGAATCATTTTTGGGATCAGTTCAGGCTATTTTGGAGGATGGTATGATAACATAATTACAACAATAATAAATATTATTATGGTCATACCAAATATAGTCTTATTACTTATAGTTGCAGCACTTTTAGATGGTGTATCACCATTCTTGATTGGTATAATTATCGGGCTGACTTCCTGGCCATGGAATGCTCGTGTACTTCGTGCTCAAACAATGAGTTTAAGAAACAGAGAATTTGTTTATTCTGCTGAAACATTAGGAGAATCAAAACTTAGAATCTTGTTTATGGAGATTATGCCTAACATGCTTTCTATCATAAGTTCTGCTTTTGTCAGTACGATTATCTATGCTATTACGGCTTGTGCTACCCTTGAGTTCATTGGATTCGGTGACCCACTTTCGGTTACATGGGGAATAATGCTTTTTAATGCAAATAAATCCGGAGCATTGACAAGCGGCGCGTGGTGGGAATTACTAGGTCCTATTTCCGGAATTGTTTTGTTTGGTGCAGGACTTACATTAATCAACTTCTCTATCGATGAAGTATCAAATCCGAAATTGAAAGCACAAAGAATTATGAGAGCTTATTATAAAGTAAAAAAGATACAGGCAAAAAGCATGAAAAAATTAAGCTTGAATAACACCATGGGAAGGAAGAGCGCTTAAAGATGAGTGATTTATTAACGGTAAAAGGACTTAGTGTTGATTATGTAACTGCAAAAGGGGGACATGTTAGAGCCGTAGATAATGTCAGCTTTTCAATTAAAGAGGGTCAAAGTTACGGCTTAGCAGGAGAATCCGGCTGTGGCAAGAGTACAATTGCTTTCTCTCTTATGAGATTACACAGGCCTCCAGCGTTAATATCGGATGGACAAATTATTGTTGGCGGTAATGATATAGTACATATGACAGAAAATCAAGTTCAACAATTACGCTGGAGTGAGATAGCCATGGTATTCCAATCGGCCATGAACTGTCTGAATCCCGTAGTAACGGTGGAAAAACAATTTTTTGAAATATTCAGATATCATGGGATTACCAATGATAAAAAAGTTTCCAGAAAGAAGGCTGAAGAACTTTTATCCGTTGTAGGTATCCCAGCAGAAAGATTAAAAGACTATCCCCATCAGTATTCAGGCGGGATGCGTCAGAGAGCAGTTATTGCAATGGCATTAGCGCTTAGACCGAAACTTCTGATATTAGACGAGCCTACTACTGCACTTGACACTGTTGTACAAAGGGATATTTTAAAGTGTATTTACGACCTGAAAAAGGAATTAAAATTTTCTATTTTCTTTATTACACATGATATCAGTTTGATGATGGAATTCTGCGACACAATAGGTATTATGTACGCTGGGAAGATCGTTGAACAGTCTTCTTCAGGGAATATTCTGCATAATCCGAAACATCCTTATACATACGGCTTAAAAAATTCATTTCCCTCTTTAAAAGGAGAAGTTAAGTATATGGAAGGAATACCTGGAACCCCATTGGATTTACAAGCTATTCCCGTAGGCTGCAGATTTCAAGATCGTTGTTTTAGAGCATGTAATGATTGTTTTACAAGGGAGCCGGAGATTAGCACCACTAATGATGGGTTCTTTTATTGCCATAATCCATTAAAGGCAGGATAGATGCAAATCAATTATACGAGGTGTGAAATGAAAGAAGAAAAGCAAGCAATATTAAGTGTAAAAAACGTTGTGATGGATTTCAAAATCGGTGGAAAATCGCTCCTGTCCAAGAAGAAAACTTTACGTGCTTTGAATGATATCACTTTTGATTTATATAAAGGTGAAGCATTAGCTATTGTTGGTGAATCGGGTTGTGGAAAATCTACTATATGCAGGGTTGCTATGAAATTTTACAATCCAACATCAGGAA
>Ga0207834_1000490_pt1 | contig 13999 bp, 9 predicted proteins | sample LuqExpMetagenom5_FD_187763 | JGI IMG/M metagenome (GOLD analysis project Ga0207834, IMG submission 187763) | Tropical forest soil microbial communities from Luquillo Experimental Forest, Puerto Rico - Sample 5 (SPAdes) | ecosystem: Environmental > Terrestrial > Soil > Tropical forest ...
AGCTGTCCCAGGAATTTGTCGCAGTATTCCACTTGGCGCGTTCAAGCTGAAAAAGATTGATCTGTGAAACGCTCTGCCATGATATCGTCGCGGTACCGCCGCTCGATACCGCCCACACTATGGGCTGTTGTATTGGTACTACGGTAATCGGGCCCGATGCATCGGATGCAGGTACCCCCGAACCGGTCGAGCTCACTGTGAACTGAACGGGACTGTTCCCGGCAATAGTTATGGCTGTAGAAGTGGTTTCAGAGGTGGTCACATTTGTTGTAACTCCGCTTTCAGTCCGGTTTATAACGCTGCCTGTTGCAAGCGTCGAACAATTCCAGCTTAAGGCTGCAACTCTGGAGTTTATATCAAATACAGCCCCCAGACCATATGGCCTGATCATTTTAGTGGTTGTTGCGACACATGTCTTCTCATAGGCCGTATCCAGCAATAAAGGCGATCCTCCGGCGGTTAACGCAACCAATCTGTAAGTGTAGGTGGTTTCAGGCTGCAGGCCCGAGTCCGTATAAGTCAGAGGATCCTTTACCAGTCCGACATTTATGGTCTGAATAACTGAAAACCCGGATCCACTGTCCCTTGAGATCTCGTATGTCTGTGCTCCGGGCACGGACGACCAGTCCAGCCTTATCTCCGTATCGGAATCCGGCGAGCCGGGCGATGGTGCGAAGTAAAACGGAGACGCCGCATAAGCGCTTTGAGCCGCAAGGATGAATATTGCAGCAGTAAGCATAACAAATATGAGCAGCTTTTCAGCCCGGTATATTAATTGTTGACAAGAATTGTTCTCTTTTCCGTGATTTCCATAAATCCGCCGGTTTATCTGGTTTTTGCTTCTATAAAGCATCTTCATTACCCTCCGAAAGCATATTCCAGTATAGTTATCGGCAAAAACCACCGGCGGATTAATGCATATGGACGACTTCCGATTTTTTCACGGCAATCATGCAGGGGCCCCTAAGCAGTCATTCCGGCCTTTTTGCTGGAATCCAAAATGCTTGCCATATTTAGCACTACGATTATGTCCCCGTCTATTTTTAGAATATATCGTACAAAGTTCTTTTCGATATAGCCGGGCAGGTTCGAAGCAGTATCCACCTCTTCAGCCTGCGGAGTGACTATCCTGTTGACTTCGTCTACTATGAAGCCTGCATTTGTGCCATTGGCGACAATTATCCTTGTGTTTCCATCCGCTTCCTTTCTGGGTATATCGAGAAGATTATACAGATTTATGATAGCATGCACCTTCCCCCGCAAACTGATAACACCTTCAAAAAAGTCCGGAGCATTGGGTATTTTATTAGGAGCCATATACTTGATGATCTCATTTACCTGCTCGATCGGAAAGCCATATTGTACGTCTCCTATCCTGAATACTACCACCTGTTTTGAATTATCCACATGCCTCACTCCTCTATATTCTAAAACTTGAAACAGCTTTGATCAGTAATTCGGACTTTTCTTTAGCCGATTCCGCAGTTTTGATAACGTCGTCCGACATCTGCATTATTTCCGACGCTCCCTGGGCTATGTCCGTAGCTCCCTGGGCTTCTTCGTTGGCTGCGCCTGCTATTTCATCAATTGCTTTTACCATGTTCTGTATTGAAGCCAGTAGTTCTTCCGATGTAGCGCTGAAATCCGTTACCATGTCGTTTATTCTGGACGAATTATAGCTGTATTGTTCACTTGAATCAACAAGATAATCATAGTCTTTCAGTACCTTCTTATCGATGAACTCCATTATTTCACCCGAACTGGCTGCCAGATCATTTACAGCTCCATAAATTACCCTGGTGACCTCCTGTATTCTTGAAACAGTGTTTTTAGAGCCTTCCGCCAGCTTTCTAATTTCCTCCGCGACAACCGCGAAGCCTTTTCCCGCCTCCCCTGCTCTGGCGGCCTCAATAGCTGCATTCAATGCAAGTAGATTTGTCTGCGAAGTGATTTCAAGAATTGCTTCGGACAATTCGCTGATCTGATTTACCGCCTTGGATTGTTCAATAGCGTTCTGCAAATCGCCCTTCGCCTTTCCATATATCTCAAGCGCGTTTTCCTTGGAGGATATGGCGTTTTCCTTCATTTCCGCGGTAATTTTGTTTTCATTGCTAACGGTAATTGCGCCTTCCTGAGCTTTTGCCGCGATAGATTCGACTGCTTTTTCAATTTCCGTCGACGTAGCGTTCATTTCTTCCGTCGATGATGCGGATTCCTCGGTTCCAGCGGACAGTTCCTCCGTTGTGGCGGTAATTCCTTCTATATCCTTGTTAAGCCGCTCCATTTTGCTGTTTATGTCAATAAGCATCTCGCTTACGGCGGATGATTCATCCGCAACCTTCATAACAATATTCTTTATAGATTGCTGCATCGTTTTAATCGCATTCGCGAGCATACCTGTTTCATCCTTCATATTAAGCAGTTTTGCAGGCACTGTTCCCGTAAAATCTCCTGTTGCTACTACATTCAGATAATCCGAAGCCACTTTTATAGGTTTTGAAATACTAAATGCCAATATAAGTGTAATACCTATGCCGATCAGTATGAAGATAATTGATTCTACCAGCATTGTGACACTAAGCCCGTTTACTTTTGCCATTACCTCGGAATTCGGAGCCGTTATGGCCAACGACCAGTTTGTCCCTTTAACGGGAGCAAAGCCCATGTATTTGGTGACACCGTTGTATGTGTACTCACCGCCTCCGCTTTTACCGTCCGCCATTTGCTTTTCCAGTTCAACCAGTTGATTTAGCCCGGGGTCCTTTTTTACATTCTCGAAATCATTATCCATATTGAGAACAAGATTTTTATCCCCGTGAGCGATCGTCGTGCCTTTATTATTGATCATAAACGCGGTCCCGCTTTTTCCGAACCTGATATCATTGGTGAGGTTGCTTAATTCATTTCCATCGCGGTTGACGTATAATACTCCGGTAACGGTATTATTCACTTTAATCGGCACCGCATAAATTAAAACAACACTGTTGCTGACCTTGCTTACCAGCGGGTCGGATACCGACCTGTTCCCTGCCAGTGCTTCCTTAAAATAGTCCCTGTCGGCAACATTGGTACTTGACCCGTCAGTACCTTTTGCATTGCCCTCCAAATCAACAATGCCCATCTCAATATGCCCGCATCTGTCAACTTCCTTTTTCAACAAATCAAGCTTTTCATCCAATGTTAATGTATCCCCTTTTATCGAATCTGTTTCAGCCAATGCCTCCAATGTGCCTAACTCGACATCAACCCTGGCCTCGACAACTTTTGACGCCTCATTGGCCATATATAACAGCGATTCATTTATACTGGATGATAACGCGTTACTGGATACAACATAGGACAAAATTCCAAGTCCAACGCAAATAATGAATAACAATGCTCCAAAGGACAAAGACAGTTTCGTTTTGATACTTTTAAATTTCAACATAGACCCCTCCATTAATATTACGACGTTTTCTATGAATGCCCATTGGACAGAACAAAGCATAGACGATATTTTCTTATTGATTTGTGTCGAATATTGTCTTATCCTGTCGTTTTATGTTCTATAATATATTATTGCTCTTTCCCTTTGTACATCCTTACAAAAATGTCACAGCCGTGACAGTGACATTTTTGCAAAGTTGTATTACATCCTGTTATATTATTAAATTTGTGCGGTATTTATATAGTAGTTCCAAGGAGGGTACATTTTGCCGACTTACATAACATTTGGTGATTGCCTGAAAACTATGCTTGCCACCCTGGACATTAGCATTAACCGGTTGTCAAAAGCCATAAATGTGGACAGCTCCCTTGTAAACCGCTGGATCCACGGTAAAAGGATACCCGCATATAATACCTGCTACATTGAGAACATTTCAGAATATCTTTCAAAAAATATTCGAAATTCATTTCAGCTCCAGCATATTAACGAGCTCTGCCTCAATGTATGCAAAGACTGCGATTCGGAAGACAGCGACAAGAAAAAAATAATGAGCGCATTGCTGGAGGCGCAGGGATATTCATTGGAGCGTAAAAATGACGAACAAAAGGAAAATACAGGCCAAGCAGTAAGCGAGGAACAGATCTCAGCGTCGATAGATACCGGGAATGGAATACATACGTGTGATGCTTCGGATATTACCGACTCCGTATCTTTATCGGGCAATGACAAAATCATATTCGGTATTGAAAATATTATTTCCGCCGGTATATCCCTACTCGAAAAAGTAACAAATCTTGAAGCGGATCAAAAATGTGAAGGAAATAAAACAATATATATTACTTTTAATAATGGTCTGGATATGATATCCAATGCTTTAGATGAATTGACTCTTTGGAGAGAGCTTTTGTCAAAAGCGCTGAATAACGGATGGCATATGGTGTTCTTACTGAGATTAAGTAATGATAACAACTGGAATCAAAGATTTATCAGCTATATGCTGCCTCTTATTAAAAACAGGAGGTTTCATTTATACTATTTTAAAAGATATGACAGCAATACAGCAAACAGAGAGATCTTTGTAGTTCCGGGAATCGGGGCGCTGTCCTGTTTTCCGTCTATGCCGCCCTCAGATGCCCGCTGCGCTTTTTATATAGAAAACAAGGTTGGCGTTGGTATTTTAAAGGGCTATTTCAGCATTCTTCAAAAAACCTGTGCCAAATCCCTTATAAAATATTATTCAGGCGAAAATAATCATGACTACTGCTATCGCTTGATGGAAAGTGAAGAAAGCATAGGCGGCAGATTATTATTCAGCTGCTTTTTCAACGCATTAATATTGCCTGAAGATTTATTTAAGAAACTTTTAAAAAGGAGGAATCTCTCAAATAATGAATTTGCATGGGAACTTGATCTATATAAAAGACGATCGAAAGCATTCCATGCAAATATACGATATTATGAGTATAAGGATATTTATTTTGCCGATTCCATTATAGACCTGGTTAAAAACCGCCGGTATTGCTTTTATAGTTATACAGGAGTCAAGATGATCAACATGGAGGCAGAGGATGTTTCTGAGCTTATGCGTAATGTCGTCACTCTTCTTGAAACATATGAAAACTACAGTATCGCTTTTATATCTCGAAGTCCCGATAGTAGTATTAAAAAAGAAGACTTTAGTTTTTGGGTTAAGGAAAGACAAGTCGTATTTTTTGAAACACATGAACCTGAGAAGTCATTGCCGGAAGTGCGGTTATCCATAGATGAACCTATGGTGGTCAGTGCCTTCAATGAATATTTTAAGAATATCTGGGAAGAGATCGCTCCGGTAAATAAAGAAAAAAGTGAAGTCATAGCATGGCTGAAAGGCCAGATAAATATGCTGAATAGAAAGCTGTCCTGGGTAGATATTCCCGATTTTACTTCTTTCGTATGAAGGATTCCCTTATATGGTTCCCTAAGATGGTTGTATTTTAAGATGGTTGTATTTGGTGTTACGTACGGCTTGACAAAAGCGGCGTATTCATTGTACAATAATATTCCGTTGATACATGCGCCCGTAGCTCAGCAGGATAGAGCGTCGGTTTCCTAAACCGCAGGCCGGAGGTTCGAATCCTCTCGGGCGCACCAGATATACCAAGGGCTGCAGGGATTGCAGTAGTACAGCAATAAACTGATTTACAGCAACCCTACAGCAACCGGGTAGAAAAAGAATATAATAACCGCTAGGGAGTACCAGTCCCCGACGGCTATAACAGAGGTTTATACACTAGTCCCTTCCATATCGGAGGGGATTTCTTTTTGTATATCGAACAGGCTATCAAGCTTCGCAATAGCAGCTTTCTTTAACTCCGGCATCACATGTGAATATGTATCCAGTGTCAAAGTAATATTGCTATGCCCCAGTATTTCCTGGACTACTTTTGGATGCTCATTCGCCTCCAGAAGCCTTGTCGCACAGGTATGACGAAGGCTGTGAAAGTTGGCCCAAGGGATACCGGCATGAACTTCGCACCCGATGGTCGTTCCTGCGGCATCAACTTGATTTCCTGTTTCATTGACATTTTACACTCGCTCCCTTCACTTATTTTGGATACAATCGCAGCTACACAACTCACACATGTACAGTTCACAATCGATTCCCAGTAGTAACCCATCTACTGAGCACCTTGTTGAAAGGCATACATTCAGGTAGCTGGAACACTGGCCACAGAGTCTTTCCTGCGGCGGGCTCTCTGCAAGATACTTACATTGCATCAACATCATAAGACCTCCTTTCCGTCTGGTTCTTCTCACTTCCAGTTGTATTGTCGCTGTAGATACCCCCTGACCTCCGAAACATTTGTTTACTTCCGCTTTTCTCATATATTTCCATTTCATCAATAGGATGACTTCGTATTGTATAGGGGGGTAGGCTTTTACACTGCTGCTTTAGGGTTAAAAACCGAAAAATGGGCATAAGAAAAGGCACCTAGCGTTTTCCACCGAGTGCCTGCAATTCGTTTTTTGCCGCATCCCCTTATGCCTGTGATATCACCGCAGGAAATGTGGTGCATGATTGCATAAGTTTTTGGAAATTGCCTGTTGCTTCAATGCGCCCGCCTGACATAAAGATAATGGTATCGGCAGATTCCAAGAATAGGCGCGTATTAGTTGCGATTATCGAAGACCGTCCGGTTTTCGCAAGATAATCGGTCAGTTGTCGCAGCACCTCCTTACGGGTTTCCTCATCCAGCGCACTTATGCAATCATCAACAATGCTGACCCCAGCTTCGCGTAATATCGTTCTTGCAAGGGCAAGCCGTTGGCGCTGTCCGCCGGATAGTTTATCTCCATGATCTCCGATATTTTTCATAAGTCCTTCCTCGGAACCGGACATACCATCATCAAAAGAAGCAATTTTTAATGCTTTATCAATACTCAGGTCATCCATTTTCATATCAAGGCAAAGGTTCGTTTTAATGTCAACTGCAAAAAACCCTCCGCGCTGCGGAGCCCCCGCAATACGTTTCGGAGTGCGGTCGGGATTACTCAAAAGCTCTCCATTCCAGAACATATCGCCTCTGTCTGGCGGCATGAGTCCCATCAGAACACCGAGAAGCGTTGATTTTCCCGACGCCATGCCACCCGCCACAGCAATTAGTTTGCCGGGGGGAACAACAAAAGACACATCACTAAACCCATCTTCGCCGGAATAAGTGAAGCTGAGGTTTCTTACCTCAAATGATGAAAATCTCTCTGCCGAATACTCCATAGCAGGCACTTCCGAAGCTTGATACAGCTCAATACTCGCTCTCTCGGATAAAGCCTTTGCATTATCATTATCAATAATACCAATTATACGTTCATACGATACTTCCGCTTTTCGTGATTCATAGATAAGTTCCACTATTCGGCTTGTACAATTGGCAAGTGTGCCAAGGTGAGCAATGAACAGACTGAAATCACCAATTCCAAACGATTTGCCTGCCATAAGACTAGCCGCGATAAACATCATTGCAGCAGAACCGATACATACCGAACCATTTAGGAGCGCTGACACACGCTCGTTGAAAACCGCGTCTTTTATGACCGCCGCACGGCGGTTGCTGTTCACGGTATCATATCTACTCAAAACGGCATCCGCCGCACCTGTCGTTTTGATTGAAAGCGTTGCATCAGCCACGTCGCTAATAAAGGCACTGGCAGCGTCATGCGCCTCCCTGTTTCGTTTCCGCCGCTCCTTCATGCGTTCTGATAAACGCTGCACACCGTAAATTGCTACAGACAGTGGGATAAAAATGAACAGCGTAAGCTGCCAGTTTATGATAAGCAGTATTGAGAGAGCGATAAGAGTGTAAATAAAGAACCCGGAGACCTCCGTCAATAATTCTGCCGGGAATGTACTGGCGGGGACATCATCGTCCAAAACCTCAAAGATAGAGCCGGATCGCCCCGACACGGATATAATATTCTTTTTACGCAAAAGTCTTTTAAGAATGTTCATGCGGAGCCGATTTTGGTAGTAATATGCACGCTTTGCGTCCAGCACTGCACAGGCCATTATAGCTGCAATACGAATAAGGGACACGATCAATATGCCAACAAGATGAGGAATTGCGTTATGCAAAGCCTCTCCAGGAGTACCTTCCAGCCCATTCAGTATTTCTCGGATGCAGAACGTCACTGCCGCCTGATGGGAAAAGATAATGGCATTGCAAAATACATTAACCGCTGTGGTCATTTTCTTGTATCCCAGCAAATCAAGGCTGAATGCCACGAATGCACGAGTTTTATCATTTAATCTCATAAACAAAACCTCCCTACTGCATCATCAAAACGCCGTTTTCCATATGTACAATGCTATCCATCCAACTTAAGGCTTCCGATTTGTGGGCAATGGCAACCACGGTACGGCCTTTGCATAACGCAGCAACCGCACGAGAGACACGCTTTTCGGTGGCGGTGTCAAGGTTAGCAGTTATCTCATCCAAAAGCACAAGCCCCGGATTGCGAAGCGCCAGCCGTGTTAGGGTGATCAACTGCGCCTCGCCGGAAGAAAGACTGTTTTCGCCCATTTCAAGGATTGTGTCCAATCCATCCGGGAATTTTTGAAACCATTGTGTTAAATCTAAAAGGCTGATGGCTTCCATTATGATTTTGTCGGTGTATTGATTGTCGTACAATGTGATATTGTCCCTCAACGAGCCGTGAATTAACTGGATACGCTGCGTGCAATAGGCCACACGTTCACGAAGGTTTTCTGTGTCAATATCGCGAAGCTCTAAGCCGTTTAGTTGGATAGAGCCACGTTCATACCCGTTAAGACCTGCAATCAGCCCAGTCAGCGTACTTTTTCCGCAGCCTGTCTCTCCCATTATTCCAAGATGCATCCCAGCAGGCACGGACAACGAAACACTTTTCAATACATCCTTACCGTCCTTGTACGCGAAGCACAATCCTTCGACCGTCAGAGAGATTGCTCTGTCCGACAACGAACAGCCATTTTTCACAACCCTGATAGGCACATCCAAAAGTTCCTGTGTACGCAATATCCCGGCGCGTGAGTTTTGCATATTGCCCATATGGTTGCGGAAATCCTGCAACGGCTCTATTACCATCTCGCTATAAGTGTAAATGAGGTAGGCTGTGCCGATTGAAACAGCTCCCGCATCCCATAACATCAACGCAAAAAGCAATCCAGAAGCTATAACAACACCCTGCATAATAGTTGAAGCGCTCCACAGATTTCCGTACATTAGGCTTGCAGGGAAGCTCTCATAATAACGATATCGCATAGCGTCTTTGACTCTTGTTTCGGCAAATCTCTCAGCGCTCAACGCACGCAATGTGACTGCGTTGTCGAGCACTTCCTTCATAGTGCCGTTAAACACCGCAGTTGCCGCAGAACTGCAGACATATTTTGGTATGCCGCGGTCTTGGATCAGTTTGAATCCGAGTATCGCAAGCAAGCTGACCATAAAAAGGGCAGCGCACAGCCATCCGCTACGGGTGATAAGTGCGGCAAGTATTCCTAATAACGCAAGTCCGCTCCCAGCGAGTTTGAAAAACAAAACATAATAGTAACTGAACAGGCCTTGCACATCCTCATCTAAGCGGGTAATGATTTCACCCGAGGTAGAGCCGCTTAGATACTGTGTATCAAGAGACAGATAATGAGCCATTACGTCACGGCGGTGGTCATCTGTGATATGCTGACCGACAGATGTGAGCTGAACATTTAGAACGGAGGATATAACCGTTCTTGCAAGAATTGCGGCGAGATATAGCAGGATGGCTGCAGTCGTACCAAACCATGTACTGCCGCTCTGAGCGCTGTCAATGAAACGGCTCAACGCCTGAGGCGCAAGAATGAATAGCACTGTCGATGCCAAATATACCAACGTAAGTATTGCTACACGCTTTCGATGGCGTTTTACATATTTCCATAAGAGCGAGAATGCTCTGTTTTTTGTTCTCATGTTGGGGTTCTTCTCCTTTCAGATGCCAATTATAAGTAAATAAAAATCCTCCCCAGCTTATTGCCAAGGAGGATAAAAGGCATCAAATACAAGACTAAACGTACGGCTTATGACAAAGCCGTGCACATAGCGAAGTCTGATTCCACAATCCAATCTTGACAACAAAAACAAGACCCATAAAAATATGAGTTCACTCGGTTTTGGATTTGTCAAAATGGACTATTGAATCATGTTTGCACCCCTTTTTCACTATGTTGAACAGAGTATAGCATGTAATAATAACAAAGTTAATTCCATACTATTTAACATATTGTAGCATGACTTCTGAAATAAAACAAGATTAGCATATAAATACATAATCATACAGCAATCAGTACAGCAACTATACAGGGAAGTGGTAAACTGACGAGGGAAGAAATAAGATACTGTAACCTTACAAGTATGACATGAAGGGATTTACAGAGATATGGGAAGGTAAACTGGGATACATAGCTTGGATTTCCTAAACCACAGGCCGGAGGTTCGAATCCTCTCGGGCGCACCAGAAGACCTACAAGAATTTGACTTGTAGGTCTTTTCTTTTCATTACCGGCCAGAAAACCCAAAGCCCGTAAAATGAATAAGTTCCATACATGTTGGTATAAATACATTTAACCGGATGTTTATCGTAAAGGAGTAAATACGAATGGGTATAGAAGGTGATAATCCCCATATCAAATACGCTACATTCGCCGGAGGCTGCTTTTGGTGCATGGCAGGACCATTTCAGGAACTCAACGGTGTGCTGGACGTTAAGTCAGGGTACACGGGCGGCCGTACAGAAAATCCGGCCTATGAGGATGTATGTTCGGGCACAAGCGGGCATTATGAGGCAGTACAAATCACTTATGACCACTCAAAAGTCGATTATACATTACTGCTCGATACCTATTGGCGGCAGATTGATCCGACAGATCCGGGAGGGCAGTTTTATGACAGGGGACAGCAGTACCAGACTGTAATTTTTTATTATGACGAAGAACAAAAAGAGCTTGCTTTTGCATCTAAGAAAGAACTTGAGAATTCAGGCAGGTTCAACAAGCCCATCGTAACCAAAATATTACCCGCTCAAAAATTCTATCCCGCAGAAGAATATCATCAGGATTACCACAAAAAAAATCCCGAACACTATAAAAGTTATAAAATCGGCTCGGGCAGGCAGGCATTTGTTTGCAGGACATGGAGTGATAGAGCATGAATGATAAAAGATTTGACAAACCGGATGAGCAGAATATTAAAAACAGATTGACGCCAATACAGTATGAGGTAACCCAGGAGAATGGTACGGAACCTCCTTTCAATAATGAATTCTGGAACCATAAAGAACAGGGTATTTATGTGGATATCGTTTCGGGCGAACCATTGTTCAGTTCCCTGGATAAGTTCGATTCAGGCTGCGGCTGGCCGAGTTTTACCGCACCTATTGAAAAGAATAACGTTTACGAAAAGGTAGATAAAAGTCATTTTATGGTTCGTACCGAAGTGAGAAGCAAACATGCGGACTCTCACATCGGGCACGTATTCACAGATGGTCCTGAGCCAACAGGCTTGCGCTATTGCATAAATTCGACTGCACTTAGATTTATTCCGGTCAAGGATTTGGAAAAGGAAGGTTACGGTGAGTATCTGAAACTTTTTCCCCATTCGACATAAGAAAAAGGCTTTGACCTTTTTGGTTGAAACCCTTTTCCAATATTCCATGGCGCAACGATACCGATCATTATATTTGCTGATCTCATATCGAAACAAAATCCCGTACTGACCGTCTAAAATTATATATATCATGGAGGTAAAGGCTATGAGAAGGCTCTCTGTTATTGTTTTAGCACTCTCATTTATCCTGTCGCTTACAGCCTGTTCGGATATAAAGGGCACTGGTGGTTCGGGTACGAATGAATCAAGCACGAGCGGTTCGCAGACAGCCGGGCCCAGCGGCACGGCAGAGCACAACTATACGGCAAAGCCCACCGACGCACAGCTGCCGAAAGCCGATGCTGTATTGGCCGGTAAGATCATTCGGGTGAACGATAAATCATTACTGCTTGCAGGCACTGGTGCATCCGATCTTTACACGGTTTCCAGCACATCCGCTGTTTATGATATCGACAATAAAGCCTCAGACCAATCCACCCTGAAAGCGGGACAGAATGTCGAGATCGGCTATTCCGGCGCCATCATGGAGTCCTATCCGGCTCAGCTCGGCGACCCTGTATATATTAGGATCACCGGACAGGGCGACGATATGGTGGGGTTTTATCAGACTGTGCTGAATGATCTCTGGAACGTGGACAGTGGGCTCAACTCAGATATCAGCGTATTAGCCTTTGACCTGTCGAAAGTCACAAACCTGAGCGACGCCGAAAAAAGCGCCCTTGTATATGTGGTAAGCAGTTCGCACAATTTACAGGGCATCACAGGTACCTTCGACGAGTTGAGTGAGCAGGGTTATATCGACAAGGATAAGGCATATTTTGAAAAAGGCATATTATTTATAATTGAGATTACCGACATCACTGAAGACAGCTTTACATTCAAAGCCGAAAAGTGGCGCAGCGGAGACGGCGCATATTACTTCATCGACTGCAAGGCGGTCAGAAACGACGCCAGCTGGAGCTATACGGTAGGTTCGCAAGCGATATCGTAAACATGAATGAAGAAGTGTGTGCTTTTAATATAATTATACGCCGGCTGGTTACATACATGTCAGTATAAAGTTCACGAGTCATGGTTCTCCCGGAACTATCACCCCCTTGCACTGTTGTGAGTATACTATATCGATTCCAAATTAATGGAGGTTTCGGTATGGGATATTATATAACTGTAGAACCAGGCGTACATATCTTTGTGGAGGATATCAACCCGACAGGGAGCAAGACCATTCTGTTTATCCATGGCTGGCCCGGGAACCACAATCTTTTCGAGTACCAGTTCAATCAGTTGCCTAAACAGGGCTTCAGATGCATCGGCATCGATATACGGGGTTTCGGCCTGTCATCCAGGCCTTGGAGCGGTTATGACTATAACCGGTTGTCAGACGATGTGCGGGCTGTCATAGATGCATTGCAATTGAATAACATAATACTCGGTGGCCACTCGACGGGCGGAGGTATCGCGATCCGATACATAGCCAGGCATCAGGGCCGCGGTGTAAGCAAACTCGCTCTCTTTGCGGCTGCAGCTCCCAGTGTGATCCAGCGCCCGTACTTTCCGTATGGATTGCCTAAGCAGGCGGTATTGGACATTATACAAGGCACCTACAGTGACCGTCCGAAAATGCTCAGGGACTTTGGCAATATAATCTTCCACAATTATGTTACCTCATACCTATCCGATTGGATCTTTCAATTAGGCCTCCAGGCCTCAAGCTGGGCTACTGCAGCAATTGCGAATACATGGCTTGATGAGGAGGAGTTATTTAATGATATGGGGAAAATAAATGTCCCCACATTGATTCTTCACGGCGTGAACGATAAAGTATGCCTGTACCCATTGGCTATCGCGCAGAAAAACGGGATACGAAATGCCAAGCTTGTGCCGTTTGAGTCCTGCGGACATTTTCTGTTCTATGATCAGCTTGAAAAATTCAATGAGGAATTGATAAAATTCGCCGAAGAATAGAGTACTGAAAGCTACGGGTTTTATTCATCCACCTCGTACATCAGCTCATAATACTCTTTGACCATCCTGGCCGCGGAGAATTTCCACTGCGACATTTCTATGCTGGCCTTCATCATTTCGAGCCACTCCTCACGATTGCCGTAATAAGTCGGAATGACCTCCATGAGCAGCACATCATAAAGCGATTCGGAATCGACCTTGTCGCAATCCTTGCCCTCGTAGCCATTGCCGATCTGCCAGCCCGTCACTCCGTGTACGCAGCCTTCCGGCCACCAGCCGTCCAGCACGCTCATGTTCAATACTCCGTTCATGGCAGCCTTCATGCCGGACGTACCGCTTGCCTCCATGGGCCTGATGGGGTTGTTGAGCCAAATGTCGCAGCCTCTGGTAAGCAGCTTGCCTATTTTCATATCATAATCCTGAATGAATACAACACTTTCGGGATAAAGCTTCG
>Ga0207834_1000491_pt1 | contig 13993 bp, 11 predicted proteins | sample LuqExpMetagenom5_FD_187763 | JGI IMG/M metagenome (GOLD analysis project Ga0207834, IMG submission 187763) | Tropical forest soil microbial communities from Luquillo Experimental Forest, Puerto Rico - Sample 5 (SPAdes) | ecosystem: Environmental > Terrestrial > Soil > Tropical forest ...
ACTTCATATCAACACCCGTTGGAGAGCCCCCTTGTAAAGCTGTAAGGTAAGTGACCGCCAAACTTCCGTTCGAGTCAGTGTCCACAGGTTTTCCGAAATCGGGCCGGATATGCAGTTCTGTTGTCTTCCCGACCCCGCTTCCATTTTCACCTGCGGCTGTGTTTCTGTATTGCGTCAGAATTATATCCGCAAAGCGGTTCCTCGGATCCTCGAAAACGGTATTGCTGCTGCCTGTTTCCATCTCCAGCGCAGCCAGGCTGTTATCGTCGGTATTCAGTAGATCGAGCCTGGTCTTTCGGTCAAGTATATTTCCGGCATTGTCAACGACCAAAGTCATTACAAGCCCACCCTTTATCGTCAGCGCGGCGGCATTTTTCTGAAGGTCCATCCGGAAGCCTTTGACGTCCCTCTTTATATTCAACTTTTCCAGAAGGCTTTTCTCGTTATCGTTCAACGTCAGTGTCCCTTTTCCCGCCAGATACCCGTACAACCTGAACAGACCGGCATCGTCAAACAAAGCGGATAGATCCGCTATATTTCCGTAGGTATACTGCAAAAGCGCATCGTCATCCGCGACAGCAAAGGCAAGCTCATGCAACAGAGACGTTGCCTGTTCCTCGCTTAGCGACACTATGATCTCCCTTCCTTTGAAGCTCTGCCCCGATATCTGCACGGCACTGTTCTGTCTGTAACTGACATTGCCCGGCTTGATGAATTTCCTGAATATTGCGGCAAGCTTTCCGGTGGATCCCGTAAAGGCCGTTTTGTCAAACTTGAGTATACTGGCGGTATTAGGACCGTTTATCAGCCTTGTCGGCTTTATGGGAACAGAAAACTTATCGTATGTTTCACCGAGCCGATCCAGCCTTGTGCTGAAGTATCTGTCCGGCATCAGTAGCGGAACGCTGAGATAAAGCAGATCTTTTTCGGTAAATAGTTCAGCATTCATAAAAGGTGATTTCTCTACCAGAAACGATATATCTGACAGCGTTTCACCCGACTCCGGCCGGCTTCTCGTATCTATGATGAGCTTGCTTTTGCGGATGAGGTCGGCCAGTCCGGCAGAGTCCTTGCCGCCCAGCACTTCCGCACCCGAGCGTATATCAGCAGTGGCCTCGAGCCGTCTGCGGTTCGTGCTTTCAAGGAAGGGCTTCTGATTTTCCATAAAGGTACCATAGTAAGTATCAATACTTTGAGCGATCCTTTGAAAATTCCTGCTTTCCACTTCAAAGTAAAGATCGGCCGCATCCCTTGCCAGTAGCTTGCCTGCGCCGATATAGACCGCAGTTGCGGCAAGCAGGATGCCTATTGCGATCAAAGCAGAATTTTTCTTTTTCCTGCGAGACATAGTTTCACTCCTTAATCCAAAAAGCTGCCTGTCAGACGGAGCAGTATCGTTTCGGGATCGCCCGCTTCACAATTTCACCTGAGTTCGTTTTCCGTGGCTGATGCCATAATTTTTCCCTTATCCATTATGGCTATTCTGTCGCAAAGCTTTTCAAGTCATATACCGTCATATTAGGATATGCCCGAAAACATGCCGGTCATGCCCATAAATAAAATTTCTGCGGCGTTTCAAGCATATTTGGTTTGCTATTTTTGAATAAAAAATCGAAATTTGTCGAAATGTTTTCCTGCCATTTATCGTATAATAGTTCCCATTTATCTCATACCTGTGATATACTACCATATGGTCCCAAACAAATTATGTAAATTAATGGTTAGTATTAGCGGAGTAGTGCAAAATGAATAAAAATAGCGGGGTTATTTATTGGGGCAGATTGCTGCTCATTATTGCGGCGGGCGTCTGCTTTGGCTTTGCAGTTTTCCTCATCTCGAACCATATGGTAAATGGAAGCCATATTGTTTGGAGCGTTATTACTGCGATCCTGTCCGGGTTTTTGGTAAGTTATGTTTCTATAGCCACAATGTATTACCTGTCTTACAAAAGAAATGTTAAATCGGTAGATATAAAAGATAAAAACGAGCCGTCCGACACAATTGACGACAATTTCAACAGAAGCTTCCTTGACCAGTTTCTTGTCAGTGAGGTCGAGGCCGCAAAAACCGAAAATAAGCCGGTAAGTGTCATAATGGCTGATCTCGACCATTTCAAGGATATTAACAGTATGTATGGAAGTATTGTCGGCGACCATATCCTTGCGATTTTCGCCCATGTAGTACTGAGGTGTATAAGACCGACCGACTTTATTGCACGTTACGGAGGAAACCAGATAATAATCGTCCTTCCCGACACCGATGTAGGAGCCGCCAAAAGCATTGCAGAGCATCTCAGGGAGGAAGTTTCAAAGACTTACGTACCTCCTGTGGATGGGGTCGTTATCTCTTCCATTTACTGCAGCACCGGCGTATCCGCTTACCCGACTCTCAGCGATGATAAGAACACGCTTGTAAGGACATCCGATCTGGCGCTCCGACTTGCCAGACAATCAGGCAGGAATTGCACAAGGGTCTACAATCAGGAGATTTCAGTCAGCTGAACGATATCAAAAAACGCAAGTGCTCGATGCACTTGCGTTTTTTCATTTATTGAATCAAGCTCTTATTTCATTGCCTCTTCGACTGCAACTGCAACTGTGACCGTTGCGCCGACCATCGGGTTGTTGCCTATACCGAGGAAGCCCATCATTTCAACGTGCGCCGGCACTGATGACGAACCTGCGAACTGTGCGTCGGAGTGCATCCTGCCCATGGTATCGGTCATACCGTAGGAAGCCGGGCCTGCCGCCATATTGTCCGGATGCAGGGTTCTGCCGGTGCCGCCGCCCGAAGCGACCGAGAAGTACTTCTTGCCCATTTCGTAGCATTCCTTCTTGTAAGTACCTGCTACGGGGTGCTGGAACCTTGTCGGGTTTGTTGAGTTACCTGTGATGGAAACGTCTACGCCTTCAAGATGCATAATAGCAACGCCTTCTCTTACGTCATCTGCGCCGTAGCATCTTACTTTAGCTCTTTCTCCGTCGGAGTACTTGAACTCCTTTACGATATTGAGCTTGCCGGTATAGTAATCAAACTTGGTCTGTACGTATGAAAAACCGTTGATCCTCGAAATGATCTGAGCTGCGTCCTTTCCAAGTCCGTTCAGTATTACCTTGAGCGGTGTGGTCCTGACCTTGTTGGCGGACCTTGCGATACCGATGGCGCCTTCAGCAGCTGCAAAGGATTCGTGTCCTGCCAGGAATGCGAAGCACTTTGTATCTTCGCGGAGCAGCATTGCGCCGAGGTTACCATGGCCGATCCCGACTTTTCTGTCTTCAGCAACGGAGCCCGGAATACAGAATGCCTGCAGACCTTCTCCTATTACCTCTGCAGCGTCGGCAGCCTTTTTGCAGCCTCTCTTTATTGCCAGAGCGGCGCCTACGACATACGCCCACGCGGCATTTTCAAAGCATATCGGCTGGATGCCCTTTACGATCGTATATGGATCTATTCCCTTGTCGTCGCATATTTTCTTCGCTTCTTCTATAGATGCAATGCCGTTTTTGTTCAATACCGCATTGATCTGGTTGATTCTTCTTTCATAGCTTTCAAACAGTGCCATGTCTTTGACCCTCCCCCTTATTATTCTTCTCTCGGATCGATTACCTTGACTGCTTCATCGAACCGACCATACTTGCTGGTTGCCTTCTTAATGGCTTCATTGGCATCCACACCCTTTTTGATCATTTCCATCATTTTGCCAAGGTGTATGAATTCGTAGCCAATGATCTCATTGTCAGCGTCCAGCGCTGTATGAGTGACATAGCCTTCAGCCATTTCGAGGTATCTGGGTCCCTTTGCGAGTGTGCCGAACATGGTGCCCACCTGGCTCCTGAGTCCTTTGCCGAGATCCTCAAGGCCTGCACCGATAGGAAGTCCGCCTTCAGAGAATGCTGTCTGTGTTCTGCCGTATGCGATCTGGAGGAACAATTCCCTCATCGCTGTATTGATAGCATCACACACCAGGTCGGTGTTCAATGCTTCTAGAATCGTCTTGCCGGGCAGTATCTCGGCCGACATTGCTGCAGAATGCGTCATTCCAGAGCAGCCGATCGTTTCGACCAATGCTTCCTGGATCACGCCGTCCTTAACATTGAGTGTAAGCTTGCAGGCCCCCTGTTGAGGTGCGCACCAGCCGATACCATGCGTAAGACCCGATATATCCTTGATTTCCTTCGCCTGTATCCATTTCCCTTCTTCAGGGATTGGCGCCGGCCCGTGATTGGGTCCCTTTGCCACACACGTCATTCTTTCAACTTCATGTGAATAAATCATTCTATGACCCCTTTCCATGTGCGTATTAGATATAGATTATCTATGTTCTGGCTTTTGCCGGACTTGCATTTTGTGCAAAGCATGGCATTAATGCCAACAACTATTTTACTATAATACTTCCTAAAAGTATATGTGAATTTTTTATCACACGGTCGATCCATACATGGTTGATTTTGTCACAAATCCTTGAAATAAGGCCCTCTATTTGTTACGATGTATTTACATTATCTAACGATCCCATAGGAGCAGAATATGAATACCGAAAGCAACAGGGAAACACCGGGTGCGATACGTTTGAACCAGACCGGTTATCGGCCTGACGATGAAAAACTGGCGTTTGTGGTCTCAAAAACCGGCGCCTTTACCATATGCAATACAGCGAACGAACCTGTGTATACAGGGCAGATACAGCCTGCTTCAGACAATACCGGCAAGCCTCCTTCCATTGACAAAAAAAGCGGAGATGCTTTGGGCATTGCGGACTTTTCCACCCTCACAAAAGATGGCAGCTATTATCTGGTTGCAGGTACTGAAAAATCGCCTGTCTTCAGGATCGGGCCCAATATATACCGCGAGTTGATGGCAGCGGTCCTGAAGGTTTTCTATTACCAGCGCTGCGGAGGAGAGGGCATACAGGAGAAATATGTCGGTTCGATCTTTGCACACGAGCCCTGTCATAATGGTCCTGCCAGATATTTCAACGAGGCCGATCCTGTCCTGGGCAGTTATACTGCCGACGTATCAGGCGGCTGGCATGACGCCGGAGATTACGGGCGTTATGTAACACCTGCCGCCAAGGCGATCATCGATCTGCTGATGGCTTATGAGTATTTTCCTTCAGTTGCAGACGCTGATTTCGGCGGCCCGTGCAAATTACTCGATGAAGTGCGGTATGAGCTCGAATGGATGCTCAGGATGCAGGATCCGGGGACGGGAGGAGTTTTCCATAAGGTCACGACTCAGATCCATGCAAACATGGCATGCCTTCCTGAGAACGACCATGCGCAGCTTTACCTCTCCCCCATATCCGCACAGGCAACAGGCGGGTTTGCAGCTGCGACGGCTCATGTGTCACGCATTTATCGTATGCTGGACGCGGTGCTTGCCGACGCCTGTCTATCGGCTTCAATAAAAGCGTGGAAATGGCTCGAAAACAATCCGGGTGCAAACGAATACAAAGACCCTGCCTTCTTCCGCACCGGCGCCTACAATGATACAAACGCTGATGATGAACGTTGGTGGGCGGCCGCGGAACTGTACGAAGCAACGGGAGACGCGGCATATCTCCGGTATTTGTCGGCAGCCCCTCTGCCTGTGCCCGGTTTTGGGTGGGCTGATATGGGTTCGTACGCCATGGTTTCGTTCCTGATGGCCAAAAGTGCGGATCACGGCAGCGAACTGTATGGAAAAGTCAGGGAAAATTACCTCAAGGAAGCGGACAAGCTGGTCAGCGTTGCCTGCAAGGATGGCTACAGAGTCGGTATCGAACAGTATGTCTGGGGGAGCAACATGGATGTTGCCAACAGCGCGATGGCACTGATAATTGCCGACAGGCTAAGCCCGGACAAAAAGTACAGGCAGGCTGCTTTGGACCATTTTCACTATCTGATGGGCAGGAATGCAACCGGCATGAGTTATGTGACGGGCTTCGGCGAAAAGGCGGCGCGGCATCCCCATCACAGGCCGTCGATGATACTTGGTCAGACTGTACCCGGAATGCTGGTCGGAGGTCCCTTCGAACGTATCTGGGCACTTGAAAGGGATCCTGCGTCGCAGCTGTTCAACGAAAACACACCGCCTGCAAAATGCTACGCAGATATTTGGGAAAGCTTTTCGACCAACGAGATCTGCATCTACTGGAATTCTCCGCTGGTTTTTATACTGGGCTATTTGGATAAAGGCAAATGACCGGTAACCATCAGTGGATGGAAACAGAATATTGTGTTAATATACTGGTATATATTTCTACATGCGAGGTATCCGCTTTTTGTCCGGACATTTGAAAGAGGTGGGGCAATATGTCCAGGAAACGTCTTATTTTGCTTGTTTGCATCCTTGCCGCAGTAATAATTATAATTTTTGGTATTACTTCCGCTGCAAATGAATATTCGATAAGTGCCGACTCGTATTATGTTACGAAAGTCGAATATTCAAGCAACCGCATCGACATACATGGAGGTTTGACCAACAGCGCAAAGATATTTACAGGATTTTTTACTTATGATACGGTCGGAGACACGTTGTTTATAAGGCCGTACTTCACTGTCATACGTCTGGCGGATCGAAGCGGAGCTTTTATAATAAGCGTGGACGCAGACAAGAGCAAGGTAACAAAAGTTTTTTTGGTTGGCAAATCGATGAAGGATATAAAGCAGGTGTGGCCTGAGCAATAGACTGGTTAAACCGCGAGTACGATAATTAAAGAGGCTAAAGGGAGATCAGTGTTGATACAGCTAAAAGAGATAACGGCAGAGAACTTCTGGGACATTATTGATTTAGAAGTCTCCGAAGACCAAAACGGCCTGGTAACATCCAATGCAGTGTCGATAGCACAGGCCAAAGTACAGCCCGAATGCAGGCCATTGGCTGTCTATAATGACGATATCCCCGTAGGATTCGTTATGTATTGCATCGACCGTGATGACGGCGAATATTGGATCTATCGCCTTATGATCGATAAAAGATACCAGTCAAAGGGCTACGGCCGTGCAGCGATGAACCTTATGTTGGACGAGATAAAAAAAGATACCGGCAGGCACAGGGTATTCCTCGGTGTCGACCCATTAGGTATCGCATCGGTAAAATTATATGAATCATTGGGTTTCAGTTACAATGGCCAGATTTTTGGGAAAGAACACATTATGGTATTGGAGTACTGATTTTACCGATTATTAATTGCTGAAGTACATATTGTTTGATACAATCTTGGTAAATGTAAAAGTATACCAATATAATACAGCAACCAATAAAGGAGAGATCGTTATGATGGCAAGCGGTATATTGATAGTTCTTTTATACCTCGTATTCCTGGTACTTGGGTTAGGATGGATCGTTTTTCTGATCGTGCTCGGGATGAAGGCCATGAGAGCATTGGATATCTATATCAGAAAGAATCAGTAGAAAACGCGGGGTGAGGTCATGTCAAAGATATCAAAAGAACGCAAGGCCACTTACTACATTGGACTAGGCATGATGGTCGTTGGGTTCATACTCTTTTTTTCCGTATTCATATCAGTAGCCTTTACTATGTCCAATCCATCAGGCTTTAATATTCCGCCCTTTCAGAACGGCATTTTCGGGTTCATCCTCATAGCTGCCGGCGCTGTAGTTATGAATATCGGCGCCAGGGGCGCCGCGGGTTCCGGACTCCTGCTGGATCCCGAAAAGGCAAGAGAGGATCTGAAACCGTTCAATGAAGCGAAGGGCGGAATGATCAACGATGTGATCAGCAATATTGATGTGATCGAAGAGATCGTCAAGCCGCACGGACACGAGGAAAAAGAAGTGATAAGGATCAAATGCCGGGGCTGCGGGACTCTTAACGATGAAGATGCAAAGTTCTGCAAGGGCTGCGGAGGCGAGCTGTAATACAGGAAGCCGATGTTAAGGCGAACCGGATATATAAGGATACAAGGCAGGATTTCTGAATGACAACGGACGAAATCATAAAATATTGTCTTGCAAAAAATGGCGCATACATTGATTTTCCGTTCGGGGATATACCGATGTGCATCAAGGTTTCAAAAAGGCTTTTTGCACAGATATATCCAAAACCGGAGGACCGTAAGCTCACTCTTAATTGCGACAGAGCGGCGGGCGAATTCTACAGGAATGCCTATCCGGGAGCAGTCGTACGCGGTTATCACTGTCCCCCGGCACAGCAGCCATACTTCAATACTGTCTATTTGGATAAGGCAATTTCAGATGATGAGCTGAAAGCAATGATAGACCATTCATATTCCACAGTAGTCGGCAAACTGCCGAAGAAACAGAGGGTAGCCCTGTTATCCGGTAAGTCGACGATATAAAATTCGCCTGAAAATGTCTGTGCTGCGCCGGTATTACTGCAAAGAAGGTTATAAGCCAGCAGTCGTGGTATTTTACGGAAAATGGATGGTACTCCGGTACGGAAAGTAATATAATTAGGAAAATAGTCATAACTGAGGAGCCGCAAATGAGCCAAAAAAACCACGAAGCTGAACCCCAACCCCAGTTTATAACCGGTTATGACCTGCACCTTTTCAACGAGGGCAGTCACCATAAAGTATACGAAAAGCTCGGGGCGCACCTGACGATCCAGGACGGCCAAAGCGGGACGCACTTCGCTGTCTGGGCTCCGTCGGCGCAAAGCGTCAGCCTCGTATGCAACCGGAACCACTGGGACGGCAGGGCGGATCCGATGAACAGGATAGCTGACTCGGGGGTCTGGGAAGTATTTATTCCGGCTATTGCTCCGGGCGAGGTATACAAGTACGAAATCAGGGCCTCCTCGGGCGAACTGCTTCTCAAAGCCGATCCATACGCCTTTTTCAGCGAACTCAGGCCCGGTACGGCATCGATAGTGTATGACCTGGACGACTACGAATGGCATGACAATGAATGGATTGGCGCAAGAGATTCCGGCAATACCTTTGGCAAGCCCGTTTCAATATATGAAGTGCATCTTGGTTCATGGGCGCGGTCGGACGACGGCGGCTTTTTATCTTACAGGGATTATGCCGCAAGGCTTGTTGATTATGCCGCGGATATGGGCTATACGCATATCGAACTTCTTCCTGTAGCGGAACATCCTCTCGACGATTCGTGGGGCTACCAGGTGACCGGATACTATTCCGTCACAAGCCGATACGGACGCCCTGAGGATTTCATGTATTTCGTGGACGTATGCCACAGGCGCGGGATCGGCGTCATAATAGACTGGGTGCCTGCACATTTTCCAAAGGACGGTCATGGGCTCGCGTGTTTTGACGGCACCGCGCTGTATGAACACAGTGATCCCCGTCAGGGCGAGCATCCCGACTGGGGAACGCTGATCTTCAATTATACTCGCCATGAAGTCCGTAATTTCCTTATCGCCAACGCTGTATTCTGGTTCGAAAAATACCATATAGACGGTATCCGCGTAGATGCCGTCGCATCCATGCTTTACCTGGATTACGGCAGGAAAAAAGGCCAGTGGATCCCGAACAAATACGGCGGCAATCAGAACCTGGGCGCCGTAGAATTCCTCAAGCAGCTCAATACGACAGTATATGAATATTTCCCGGGAATAATGATGATCGCAGAGGAGTCCACTTCCTGGCCGATGATCACAAAGCCTCCTTATACCGGTGGTTTGGGATTTTCGTACAAATGGAACATGGGTTGGATGAACGATTATCTGCGATATGTCAGTATGGATCCGGTATATCGCAAATACCACCAGAACCTGATCACTTTTTCCATTATGTATGCCATGTCGGAAAACTTTGTGCTCGTGTTGTCGCATGACGAAGTGGTACACGGCAAGCGTTCGATGATCGAAAAAATGCCGGGAGACTACTGGCAGAAGTTCGCAGGGCTGAGAGTTACCTATGGTTACATGTACGGCCACCCGGGCAAGAAACTGCTCTTTATGGGCAGCGATTTCGGCCAGTTTATAGAATGGGACTTCCACAAAGGCCTGGACTGGAACCTGCTCGATTTCGATAAGCACGCCGGTCTGAAAGACTATATACGTGATCTTAACAGGCTTTATACCTCTGAAAAGGCAATGCATGAGGTAGATTTCAGCTATGACGGTTTCGAATGGATAGACTGCAACGACAGCGACCACAGTGTGATATCCTTTATCCGCAAGGGCCGCGATCCCGGGGATATCCTGGTTTTCATATGCAACTTCACTCCGGTGGTATATGACAAATACAGGGTCGGAGTGCCCTTTGAAGCGTTTTACAGGGAAATTCTAAACAGTGATTCCGAGCTTTATGGCGGCAGCAACGTGGGCAACCTCGGCGGCGTTCAGGCAGACAGGATACCAAACATGCAGAAGCCGTATTCCCTGAACGTGAGGATCCCGCCGCTGGCAATGGTCGTTCTCAAGCCGGAGCAAACCGCCTGAGTCAGCCGTTTGTTTGACGCCACTCGGCTATTTTCCGGGCCTGTTCAACGTTCCAGTTGTATACCTCGTTATAACCGAGGCTCTTGGCTTTTATGACCATTTCATTATAAAGCGAGTCAAATTCCGCCTGATCCTTCGCGAATACCATCCTCCAGGAGTAATTCCGTATAACGGTGGAAACCTGGCCCTTTTTCTGTTCGAGCGATTTGCTCATGTTTTCGGGCGCCTTTCCAGTAAACACAGGGTCGACTACAGCAAGCAGGTCATTTTTTTCAAAGTATTCCCGCGCCGTGAGGACGCCCGTCGTCTCTCTCCACTCAGTAACCAGCTTCGAAGGGCTGGCGTTGAGGTATGAAGTCCAAAGGTGGAAATCATACGCTTCGCCTGTCACAGGGTTTATTGAGGTCATTTGTACGGGATCGATGTTCATTTGGTTCTGGCCGTCCTTGAAAGTTCCGCCGCCAAATTCGGCCGGTACGGGTTCAGGGTTGTTCGGAAGCGCCTTAATACCGTATTCTGTCAAGTAGGGCTTCCCGTCATTATTAATATCCCAGGTGAGACCTCTGGGTCCGGCCTTGACCGTCTGGAAGCCCTCGGGGGAATACATCCAGTTGATCAGCTGCATTATCCTCTCGGGATACTCTGCGTTTGCTCCGATCGAGATAAGCCTGTCGCCGCCGTACGGGTTGTAACCCAGCGAATACATCTTCTCCTCCGCGAACGGCACGAGCCTGAAGCCTTTACCCTGCGCCTGACGTTCCTGCGTGTTGTAGATATTGTCCATCCACGGGAACCATGAAAACAGGATCTGTCCGTCTTTTATCTTATTCGTGACGTCTTCATACTTCTGTGATATGGAATCGGGATCGAGAAGCCCCATCTGGTTGGCAGTGAAATAAAGCCTGAGACATTTGATATAGTAACTGTCCGGATCCAGAAGGCTCTGGTACTTGTCGGCCTTGGCCGATACCAGAGCGTACCCTATCGGGTTAAATCCGTCTGTCTCATCAAAGCCATAAACATTGCAGTATTGCTTGGCAAGACACATCTTATCGCCGTCCCAATCGCTCCAGAGCGAAAATCCATATGTCGGCCATCCGGATTCGCTCTTCGGTTCCAGCTGCTGCATCTGCTTAAGGATCGGCAGATAATCCTCGATCGTATTTATCGTAGGGTATCCCATCTTCGCATAGAGATCCCAGCGGAGGTCAGGCCCCCAGGTCATGTCCTCTCCTTCGGAAGGTCCGCCCGGCATGTTTGCCGCGTTGTAACCGAGTCCGTATACGGCGGTGCCTCCGCCCGAATTGACTCTGGCTTTTTCCAGTACTTTAGGGTAGTTGGTCACGATCTCCCTGCCATATTTGTTGAGCAGCCCATTTTGGGCCATATCCAGGAGAAAGCCACCCGAAATGGAATCCAGGTATTTTGAATCGTTATTGCCGAATATCACGATATCCCCAAGATTCCCGGAGGCGAGCAGCGTTGAGAATTTAGCTTCACCGCCGTCAACATTTGAAGCGATCAAATTCATCCTGATGTTGAACTTGTCCCTGACGATCTTTCCGAACCAGCCCGACTGTATGCCCGAATAGTTGCCCAGCATGGTAAAGACATTGATGTTATATAATTCCATACCTGAAGCGCTTTCCTGCACAGATTGCCCCGCGGTACCGCCGGAGGCTGTTTCTCCGACATTGGCCATCTTTCCTCCGTTTTTGCCGGATACGCATGCAGCAAGACTCATAGTCATTAAAAAAGCAAGTAAGCTGGCAAAAACCCTCTTCATCAAATGCCCCCCAAATAACTGGTATTATTGCCGGTCAAAAAATGGAGTCACTTAAAAAGTTCCAATTACATAATATCAAAAAACCGGATATTTTAACACACATTTTAATTACAAAAGGGGCTGCCACGCCGGGCAGCCCCCTGTATAAAGGAAAAGTTATTTTACTGCTATTGCCGCATCGCGCGCTGCCCTTGTTTCGTCCGAGATCTTCTGGTCGAAGGCCAGGACATTGTCATAGCCAAGACCTTTTACAGTATCCTGCATGTCTTTGAGGTACTTATCGAATTGAGCCTGATTTTTTGCAAATACCATCTTCCATGAATCCTGAATTATTATAGCTTTGCACTGTGTGCGCGCCGCATCTATCTCTGCAGGTGCTGCCTGCGGGATATAGCTGTTGCCCGGCGCGACCACATACATTCCGTGCTGTGTAAGGTAATCAAGCGTTGTAGTAGCCTTCATGAAATCCTGCCAGGACTTGTCGAGCGGAGTTACGTTGTCCTTGAGTACTGAAGGCCAGAGAGTATAGTTATACGGCAGGTTGTTTACGGGATTTGTGTTCAACGTCGAAACAGCCTGGAAATTCAGCTGGGAGATACCGTCCTTGTAAGTACCGCTTCCCCAGCCTTCGGGCATGGTAAGCTTGTCGTCGCCTGTGAATACCTTTTTGCCGAAATCAGTCAGGACTGCTTCCCCGTCCTTCATTTCCCAGGTCAGGCCTTGAGGGCCGCAGGTGCCTGACGTCTGTGCACAGGAGAACATGACGCCTTCGGGAGAATACAGCCAGTCGATGAAGTCGACCATCCTCTGTGGATCCTGAGCTTGTGAACCGACGCCTATGACATATTTGTCACCGGGCTTGCAGCCGTAAGAGAATATCTTCATATCCTGCACCGGGGCATACATGAAGCCTTTACCTGCGGCTTTCCTGTCGACGGTATTGTAAGCGGACTGCCCGAGCCACGGCCACGGGGAGAACAATACGGCGCCGTCCTGGTACTTGCTGAAGAGCGTATCCCAGTTCTGCGTGGATGAATCCGGATCGAGGATACCCATCTGGTTTGCGTCAAAGTAGAACTTGAGGGATCTTACATAAAGAGAATTACTGTCTATAATGCTCTGGGCAGTCTTTCCGTCGGCTGAAAGCAGCTGGAAGCCGTTCTCATCGACTCCGTACATACACGCGGGCTGTTTCGCCAGACACATCATATTGCCGTCCCAATCCTTGAACAGCGAAATACCGTATGTCTTCTTTCCTGAATCGCTGGTCGGGCATTTTTCCTGCATCTGCTTCAATACGGGGAGAAGGTCCTCAAGCGTATTCAAAGCGGGACTTCCTAGCGCGGTATACAGATCCCAGCGGATATAAGGACCATATGTCAGGTCAAGGCCTTCAGATGGCTTCGTGGGCGGGTTGGTGGATGCCTGTGAAGCTATGGCGTATACCTTGTCAGTGCCAACGAGATCCTGTATCATCTTGATGGCTGCCGGAAATTGCGGCAGGTTCTGGCTCGCTTTGACCATATCCGTTATATCGGCAATAAGGTTAGCTTTGATCGTATCAGCAAGCCTGCCGTTTTCCGAACCTATCATTATGAGATCGCCAAGGTTCCCTGCTGCCGAGCGGGTCTGGAACAAGGTGTCTCCGCCGCCTGCAACGTTCGGGGCGATTATGTTCATTTCCATGTTGAATTTCTTTTTGACATATTCGGCAAACCAACCGGTGGCCATGCCCTGGTAGTTTGCCTGACTGTCGAATACGTCGATCGTGATGAATTTGTCATAAGTTTTTGCCGCGGGCGCCGTGCTGGCTTCCGCCGAGGCAGCCGTCG
>Ga0207834_1000495_pt1 | contig 13951 bp, 11 predicted proteins | sample LuqExpMetagenom5_FD_187763 | JGI IMG/M metagenome (GOLD analysis project Ga0207834, IMG submission 187763) | Tropical forest soil microbial communities from Luquillo Experimental Forest, Puerto Rico - Sample 5 (SPAdes) | ecosystem: Environmental > Terrestrial > Soil > Tropical forest ...
CGTGGAATCCCAGTATAATTACTATGACCAGATGTTTGGCGGCACCGGATCCTATTGGGACATGACCTACGACCAGACTTCTGGAACTACCGTACGTGAACAGGCAAGAACAGATGCCATCAATGCTGCCACCTACAATGAAATACTGTATAAGCAGGCTTTATCCGAAGGCTATTCCCTTACCGCTGACGAGAAATCTACCGTTAGCACGAATGTAGATTCCTTATTAAAGGACAAGCTAACAGCCGCTGTAAAGAAAAAGAATAATTACACCAAGGCTTATCTCTCGAACATCATAAGTAAGACAACCCTTGTTTCCCGTTATCGCCAGGATAAGATCGATGCACTGAATATTGATGATGCGGCAATTAAAGCAGGTGTCAATTACGATGATTACAGACAGTATGATATCGAGTACTTATTCATATCCACCAAGACTACGGATGACAGTGGTAACTCCGTGGATATGACCGCTGATGAGAAAACCGCAGCTTACAACAAGATCAAAGGTATCTATGATTCAGCGAAAACAACCACAGACTGGTCCACTCTCATTCCGGCTACTGAAACAGAATTAACCTATCAGTCCTCGAACTTCACTCCTTCGTCCACTACCTTCTCCGATGACTTCAAGAAGATGATGGAAGGAATGGAGAGTGGAGCTATCAGCGATATCTACGAGGATACTACCGGTTATTATATTGTAAAAATGACGAATAACAATTCCTCCGAAAGCTATGATACTGCCGTGAAGGACGCAATTTCCTCCAAAGAGAGCGAAGAATTCCTGAAGGCATATGATGACATCAAGGCAAAATATGATGTAAAGGTTAATGACAAAGCATTAAAGAAATTAACGATGGGAACCGTTACTCTCGCTAATTAATAACTGATCTGTAATTATTTCCATAACAGTGTATAAAATCTTCCTTTCATGAAATAATATAGTTGATAAATTTCAGAAAGGAGATAGCTATGGCAAAGAATAAAAATAATAGCTTCAAGAGCGGCAGCAACACTACTTCCGGAAGCAGTAAGAGCAATAACTCCGGTAGTAACAAAAGCAGCGGTTCTATGAAAGATACACATTCCCAGGTAGCTGGAAGTGGTCCAAGCCGCAGCGGTCCTGGTGGCGAATAATTTATTTAAGATAAAGACAGCACTCATGAATCATATCGATTGATGAGTGCTGTTTTACTTTACTTTATTCTCTTTCTGGGATCATTTATTTGTTTTCCCAATATTCGCACCTTGGTTGGATTGCTCCACCTGGGCCGTAAGGAATTATGAAGGTTGGAATTCCAGTGGAATAAGGGGCAATGTCATATTGCTGAAAATATATTACAACACCGTCCTTCGTCAGATAGAAATTATTCACCTTAAAATTTTCATTAACCAGCTGAGTATAATTCTCAAAGTATATATTGCCTTCCTTCGCTATCTGCTGCTCAATCTGCCTGTTAATGATCCATATCACATACTCCCGGTAATTACTGCGGTTTGGAAACATTTCATTAAGGTCTACCCGTTTACTTTGCGGCAGGTTCCAAGTGTCTGAATAACGTACGGTCAGTCCGTGTGCTCCCCCGGTATATTCATACTGGTCAAAATAAAGGCTAAGGAGGCAGTTTTCATTATAGGTAACCGTGTAATTTACTATAGCTTCGTACTGATGGATGGGGTAATTGTTAGCTACGGAATATTCATAGTCAACCATAGCCATCTGATATAGATTCATGATGTTTGATCTTTCATACATCACTGCCTTTGTTCTGTATAAAGCGTTTAATTTATTAACAAGTGTCTGATATGTATCAGAAATAAAATGAGGGTAATGTATCGTATAACGCATAATTATAGTATTTTTATAATACATAACTTGTTCTAATGTTCTTTCTCTTACAATCATCCGATTTCTCTCCATGATCAGATCCCCTCCTTTTTAGGACTTCCCTAACACATCATATGCTTCCTCCTGCAGCGATATGCTTGTATAACTGTAACTATACCTGTGTGTTAATAAAGAGTTTTTCATGAGAAAACTTACGTCGGTCACTGATTATTTTGCTGGAAATTTCTTAAGTAAGTATCAATATTCAGTTGCCAATATGCACCAATTAATAACTATTCTTAATTTGTATTATCACGGGATTTCCCTATCAAAAAGAGAGTGTCTCTTAAGTATTTCAACACTCTCTTCATAACAAACATATAAAAAATCAAATCATAATTTCCGCTAAAATACCAATTCGAATAATTGCTTAGTTAGTTCACATCGCCCTCTGAAGCTCCTGGTATACCTGCTGTTCCACATTCCTTACCTGTTTCAGATTCATTGGGAAATGGAAAACATGCTCACAGGCATGGATAAAATCATAAAAGTTACAATTTCCTGTTCTTTCTCCAATACCAAATAAGGTACAATCAATATAGTCCGCACCGGCTTTCGCTCCTATGATGGAATTAGCGACTGCCATGCCCAGATCGTTATGGACATGCATCTCAATCTTCATGTCGGAATTCGATTTTATCGTCTCAATCAATTCCTTCGCACGGTTGGGTGTCAGGGCTCCGACGGTATCTGCAACCCGGATGGTGCTGACTCCAGCATTTTTAAGTTCTTTGATCAGACTAAGCATGAAACCGATATCCGATCTTGATGCATCCTCCAAACCCACCGTCACATCTACATTCTCACTTTTAGCAGCCTCAACACATTCCAGAACATTCTTGATCACCCAGGTCTTGTTCTTCTTTAATTTACTGTAGATCTGAACATAGGAGACAGGAGTTCCGATGTGAATAATATCCGGTTTACAGGCAATGGAACGCTTTACATCACCTACATTCATCCTGCTCCATACGGATATTTTGGCACTATGCTTCTTTTCAATAATCAGGCGGATGCTTTCCTCTTCCGCTTCACTTAATACCGGCGTACCTGCTTCAATTTCATATACCCCGATCTCATCTAATAACTGAGCAATCTTTACCTTATCCTCCGCCCTCAGTGCAATCCCCGGGCTTTGTTCCCCATCCCTCAATGTGGTATCGACAATATATTTAACTTCTTTCATGGGCAGTAACCTCCTTCACCAGCTCTGTAAATTCTGCTTCCGAAAGACTCTTTCTGTTCTTAGTACATCTGTATTTCACCACGTTCAGTATCTTATCGACTGCTGCATCACCGGGGAACGCTAACCCCAACTCCTCCAGCTTTAATTGGATTGCTTTCGATCCGGAATGCTTACCGATTACTAATTCGGTTCTACCGCCAACCAGATTCGGATCATAGGCCTCGTAGGTAGCAGGGTTTTTCTTTATCCCATCCACATGAATTCCTGCTTCCACCTGAAAAATGTTTTTACCGATGATTGGCTTCTTATTGCCAATACGTCGGTCGGTAAACTGCTCATAAAGCTTTGTCAAACTTGGTAATACCGTCAGGTTACGGTTTGGTTTATGTCTGCACGCCAGACGCAGCGCCATGATTACCTCTTCCGTAGCCCCATTATTTTTACAGCCGGCAAAGCTGGTTGTAATATTGCTTCCGTATTCCGCAGCCCATTGCATCGCCAGGGCACTTGCACAACCATAGGTATTTTCCGGACAAAGGATAATCGTACTTTTCGGCAGCGTATGCATGATTTCCTCCAGCATTCTTTCATAGGAATCATAACACATAATATCATCCAAACCGACAATACGAATTTCCTTATAGTTTTGCAACGCTCTTAGTCTTACAAGTTCCCTTGCATCATTCATCTGAAGTTCATAAATCAGTTTATCAGCATCTGCTTCATGTCTGCATACATATCGGTAGAACCCTGGATAATCCTCCAGCTCATCGACAAAATCTATATTAAGGACGAATTTCTGATTTTCCGGAAGGTATTCCATTCTCTGATAAACCGGTACGGTGAGTTCAATTGCATCCACCCCGATGGTAAATAACAGCTCGCAAAAGGTGTGCAGCTCCTCTTTGGATGGTAGATTACGATCCAAAGATGTCAGGGTATTGTCAATCATCCGAATCATACTACCATCGCTCCTTTCATAATCTAAAAGTCAGCTTCCCAGACTTTTAATAATCATGTACAATGAATACTCTCGGAAAATCTATATAATCAGACAGTTCAGAGAGTTCTCATATACGGAAGTTATTAAATTAAGTTTATTCCACGTCAGGTCAATTATATTCTTAATTCATCCACAGGTATTCCATTGATAAGATGCTGCTCCACAATTTTTTCCACATCCTCTTCCGTCAGATTGCCATACCATACACCTTCCGGATATACCACGGCAATCGGCCCCTTATCACAGATACCGAAGCATCCCGTATTGGTGATCATCACCTCACTTGATAAATCATTGTCCTCAATTGCCTCCATGAATTTCTGTACGATATCTACAGAACCCTTGGAATAACAGTACCCCTTCTGCTGTCCGTTAATCCGGCAGCTGGTACATACAAAAATATGATGCATTAAATCAACCATAAATACCTCCTTCCGCGTGTCTGCCACGCAATATAAACAGTTTTGGAAAGCAGCCTAAAGCTGCTTTTTCAGGAAAACCTTGCAAAGCAGTCTGAGACTGCTTTCTGGGAAATCTATGAGAAAAGCCAGTACCCGGTTTATTGCTTTATTTATCATTTGCTATGTAGGAGCTCTTGTACTGGCTTATTCTAGCTTAGAACTATTAATATATATTTATCTGTTATTTAAACTTGTTATTAATAGCTATTATTTACAGTTGCTATTTTACAGTTGCTATTTTACAGTTGCTATTTTACAGTTGCTATTTACAGCTGCTATTTACAGCTGCTATTTACAACTGCTATTAATAGTTGTTATTTACATTTGTTCTTCTCACTTAACAATTCTCCTGCTGCCCATTTAACAGAATCTTCAATGCGATCATAGGTGGTGAAGGTTTTAATGCCTTTCTCACTTAACCTGGATCTGGGAGCATCTCCAATCCTCATGGCAATTACGGCATCACAATCGGCGACAGTCTGTATAATCAGTTCCATCTTCTCCGATCTTTCATCACAGTCGGCCGCTCCGGTACAATATTTATTTACCGGACGCTTTTCAAGAAATACCGCATTACCCTTCGAATACTGGTATACATAGAATTCCGATACCTGACCAAAATGCTGGTCAACAATCATTCCGCTTTTCGTTGCTACCGCTACTTGGATATCAGGTGTTGCTTCATCCTCAGCATTCATGTCTTTGCAGTCCTGGGCTTCGTTGATGCTGCCCGCAGCAATCTGGATTTCCTTATGACAGGTGTTAAATTCAATGGATTGGTCATGATCCAGTGTTCCGATAGCATCGGCCCTGCATTGTCTGCAGTGATACATCTGTTTCAGGGTCTCGCCGCATCTGGTACGCATTTCCATGATCTCTTTGTTACTGACTAAGGGCAAATCCTCAAATACGCTGCCCTGAACCGGTATCAGCTGCATGATATTGGTAATTACCCCGCCCAACTCCTTCACCTTGGCAACTACCTCCGGAATATGCTGATCGTTAATCCCTTTTAGCATTACGATATTTACCTTGCACATAATTCCTTTAGACGTTAACATCTTGATCCCGGCCAACTGGTTAGATAACAGGATGGTGGCTGCTGCTTCACCGTAGAACTTCGTTCCCATATAATCGACATATTTATAGATTTGGGCACCTATCTTAGGATCGATGGCATTCATTGTTACCGTTACGTGGGATACACCTAGCTCAATTAGTTCGTTCGCATACTGGGGAAGCATCAGGCCATTGGTGGAAATGCAGAAGGTAACGTCCTTATCCTGTTCCCTTATAAGCTTTAAAGTTTTTCTTGTCTCATCAAAGTTCGCTAATGCATCTCCAGGTCCGGCAATTCCTACTACGGAAAGGTTCGGAACCTTTTTCTTAACCTCTACATATTTCTGGAAAGCCTCCTCCGGCTTTAAAACACTCGTTGTAACACCTGGCCTGCTCTCGTTAGGACAGTCAAATTTACGAAGACAGTAGTTACAGCTGATGTTGCATTTCGGAGCAATTGGAAGATGCATTCTGGCATATTGATGGGCTCCGCAATTATAACAGGGATGTGTGGCGGTCTTTTCTTCTATAGTCTTTTCATCTATTGTTTTTTCTTCTTTGATTTCTTCCTCTTTGATTTTTTCTTCTTTGATTTTTTCTTCTTTGATTTTTACCTCTTTAATTTTTTCTTCCTTGATTTTTTCTTCTTCTTTGATTTTTTTATCTTTAATTATTTCGTCTTTGGTTTTTCCTTCCTTAAGTTCATCCGCCATCATGCTCTGTCCCTCCTCTTCACAGACTGCTTCCGGCTTCCTCTTATCGCCCTTGTAATATTTCTCATATAACTCTTCCCGAAAGCCGGTTTCTTTCCTGCTTAATATTTCATTCGATATCTCGTCCAGAAAGGTTAAAGCTCCTTCGTATCCCAGTGTTCTAAGCCTTTGTCCTCCCATCCGGTCATGGATCGGGAAACTTCGTCTGACGAGTGGAATTCCCAGCTTATCGGCAATCCGCTTGCCGTCAGAATTGCCGATCAGAAGGTTTACCTTCAGCTCTCTTGAAGCTTCTTCTATCGTCTGGAAATCAATATCATCAACGATTTTAAATTGATCTATATAAAAGGCATCTGCCACCGTCTGTATCTCCGGTTCCAACAGGCTCTTTAATTTCGTACATTTGGTACCTGTGGCGGTAAGTACCGGCATAATTCCATTTTCAACACACATACGGACGCTGCTGAATACGAAGTCTGGTTCGCCGTAAATAGCAGCCCTTACCTCTCCATTGTATTTGTGGGAGTCAATCATAGCATCCTGAAAACGCCCACGCTGCTTCTTGATTTTATCCGGTATCGAATTACCGGAAATCAGCTTCAGGATTTTAATGAGTTCATCGTTATCTCTTAAGCTTACTGGTAAATGACATCGATGATATGGAACACCATAGGTATCCTGAAGGTACTCTGCGACGGATTTCACATCCTCTGAGAAGGTTGAGATCTCAATCGTAAATCTGGCACCGGCCATCTTTCTGATATCACCTATATCGGTACCTGACTGCGGAAGCTTCTGATAGACTGCGAAATGACCACCATCCAGATTCTCCGATAAATCAGGTAATAAGATATAATCCATGCCAAAGCTCTCTAATAACTCCTTCAGATATCTGGTATCAGCCGGGGAGAGCTGGCTGGTCACAATGTTAACTTTATTATTTTTCTCTGTTTCCATCGGAACAGTTTTTACGATCTGGTATAAGGCTGTCATAAAGCCTTCAAACTGTGTCCCTGCATAGCCTGCCGACGGAATGCCTATGACCGTAATATCCTGATACTCAGGATGTTCCTCGTAAAATTTATTGATAATCCGTTTGATATCTTCACCAATCGTCTCCGCAAGACAGGTCGTTGCAACACCGATTACCTCCGGCTGATAGACTTTGATCAGGTTGATCAGGCCCTGCATCAGATTCTTCTCACCCCCATAGACGGTTCCTTCCTCCGTCAGTGAGGAGGAGGCAATATCCACCGGCTCGTTATAATGTGTTGCCATATGCCTGCGGATATAAGTACTGCAGCCCTGGGAGCCATGGAGGATGGATGCACACTTTTTAATTCCGTACATAGCAGTCATGGCACCCATTGGCATACACATTTTGCAGGGATTCACGTTCAAATTAACCAGTTTTCCTCTCATACAAGCCCTCCATTTTCTACTAACGTCCATTATACTGCTTTACAAAAACGTTCTTGATACTGTTTCGCAGCATCTTCAATGCCCGGAAGAGCAAGATGTGAGTGCCACTACACGAACATCGTAGTTCTTCCCAAGAATTCCGGTACTTTCGGAATTCTTTCTTCCGGTACTTTTGGGATTCTTTATTCTAGTTCAGAATTGATATAATTCCATACAGGATTATTCATACTCAGATTAATTTCCTTCGTAAAGTTTACGACTCCGTCAAAACCGCATAACGGGTGCTTTCGTTCATGATTGTGGTCGCAGAAGGCGATTCCAAGCTTATAAGCCAAGGGCCGTTCCTTCACTCCGCCAACCAGAATATCAGCTCCCTTTTCCTTCATGAACTTCTCCAGTTCAGCCGGATTGGCGTCATCCAGAATGATAGTATCCTTGTTTACCAGGCTTTCGATAATTTCATAATCATCTTTCTTCCCTGTCTGGGTACCGACTACTACTGTTTCCATTCCCAGAGAACGAAACTGACGGATCAAAGAAATTGCCTTAAATCCGCCTCCCACATAGATAGCTGCCTTTTTTCCCTCAAGATTTTTACGGTAGGCTGCAAGAAATTCCTGTAGCTCTGCTGTCTCAGCTTTCCCGAATTCGATTGCTTTCTGCCTTGCTTTATCATCTTTCAAAGCTTCCGCAATCCGTATCAGTGAGCTTACCGTGTCCTCAATCCCGTAAAAACTGATCTTGATATAAGGGATACCCATCTCTTCCTCCATGCGGTTGGCCAGATAGGTACTGGAGCCTGCACATTGGACAATATTTAATTGTGCTGCCGGAGCCTGAATCAGCGTCTCATAATCAGAATCTCCCGTAATCGTGGCTATTACCGGTATTCCCATCCTTTTCAGATATTCTTTGACAATCCACAGTTCGCCGGCCAGATTAAAATCTCCGAGGATATTGACTCCTCTCTTCTTCTCCTGTTCTTTATGGGGAAGAAGTAATTCCATAATCGCATTGCAGGCCATCTTATAACCTACAGATTTATTACCTGAGAAACCAGGTGATTTTACCGGTAATACCCGAATTCCGTATTTTGCTGACATTGCTTTGCAGACCGCTTCTACATCATCACCGATAACACCGACGATACAGGTTGCATAGACAAAGATCAGCTTTGGATGATAATTATTAACCACTTCTTCAATTGCCGCAGTCAACTTCTTCTCTCCGCCGAAGATGACGTCCTGCTCCCTGAGGTCGGTGGAAAAGCTGTTCCGATATAGATCATCACCGCTGCTTAAGCTTCCCCGGATATCCCAGGTATAGCTGGCACATCCAATGGGACCATGTACAATATGGAAGGCATCTGTGATAGGATTTAGAACCACTCGGGCTCCGCAGTAAACACAAGCTCTCTGGCTTACGGCACCGGACACACTGTTACTGTCACAACGCATACCATTCCCGCTGCAGCCGTCCTGTTTCGTCAATATAAAATCCTTCCTGGCATCTAATACACTCATGTTTTCCATCGGACACACTTCCTTTCTTGATTACTGGAGGCTAGGTAATTGCGAAACTCCATAAATGAAGCTGTTTACTACACAATTGAATTGTATTGTAATTACCTATTACTTCAGGCAATTGCCGCGAGAACTGCTATACATCGGTTTAATAATATTGGCAGTTCCTCGCATTGCCCATAAAAGTTTAGAGGGAGAAGTATTAATGAATCCACACTTCGCAGTTCGAATATGGAAGTTTACATAACCATTTCAAAGTCTTCTTCCGCTGCATCTCTGTCCTGGCGGTCCATCAATGCATTGGCGATCAACTCCGCTAGTCTCATGCCGCCCTTATAACCAACGAGAGGCATGTAGGAATGGATGTAGCGGTCAATGATCGGGAAACCGGCTCTTACAAAGGGGATATCCTCAGCTCTCGCGATGTATTTTCCATGGGTACCACCGATTAGCAAATCAACGCTTTCTTCCTTAATCCACTGGTGTAATTCGAATAAATCACCGAAAGCCTTAGCCTTGCAGCCTTCTACACCGAATTTCACAAATAACTCCTCTGCCGTTTTCTCAAAGGCATCACCGGGTGTACCGGTTACCAGGTATTTCGGGATCATGCCCATCTCTAATACGAACTCCGCGATACTAAGAACCGTATCCGGATCACCAAAGATAGCAACCTTCTTGTTATAGGTGTAAGGATGTATGTCAATTAAAATGTCAACCAGCTGTCCGCGTTCTTCCTCAATGCTGTAAGGAACTGCTACCTTCGTATAGCTCTGAAGTGCCATAATATATTCGTCGGTCCTGCCGATACCGATTGGCAGCGGGAGTAATTTATAAGGAACATTGCATTTCTTTGATAAGGCTTCTGCAGGAACCTCGCTGGCAAATTTGCCGAAGGCAATGGTCTGGCTGGAATCTCCTAAGGCAATGATCTCCTCCACAGTGGTGCCGCCCTTCGGATATAGCTCAAACTTGCCTGTCATCGGGGAGTCCATAACACCGCTGGTATCGGGAAGCATGCTATAGGATACGCCCATCTCCTTAGCGATACGTTTCATCTCTCTCATATCACCGGGATTTACAAAGCCGGGCAGGATGGCAACCTTACCGTTCTTCTTACCGGAGGACTTGGATAAATAGCGGATGAAGCCTGCTACCATATTGCTGAAGCCTGTGATGTGGGAACCGTAGTAGCTGGGGGTATTGCAGTGAACCATGTATTTGCCTTCAGGAACATCGATATCCTGGATAAAGGAATTCAAGTCATCACCGATGGTCTCGGAAAGACAGGTGGTGTGGACTGCAATAATCTTCGGATTGTAGATATCAAAGATATTCTTTGCTGCTGTCTTTAAGTTGGTTCCACCGCCGAATACGGAAGCCCCTTCGGTGAAGGAGCTGGTGGAGGCCATTGCAGGATCCTTAAAATGACGGGTTAAGAACATTCTGTGGAATGCGCAGCAGCCCTGGGAACCATGGCTGTGAGGCATACATTCGTGAACACCTAAAGCGGCATACATTGCACCAACGGGCTGACAAGTCTTTGCGGGATTAACTCTTAATGCACTTCTTTCATAGGTTTCCTTCGTCGTATAATCTAGCATTATTGTACACCTCCTATTGTTCCTTCAAGGATTGGAGCGGTCTTCCAGGGTGCCTTGACATAGCTCCAAGCCGGTGTATATATTCCCATAGCGATGTCTCTGGCAAAATTCACTGCACCACGAAAGCAGGAATAGGGTCCGCTGTAATCATAGGAGTGCAGCTGTCTGGATAAGGTGCCGCCCTTCTGGGCTACATATTTATCCTTGATACCGGAGAAGAAGATGTCGGGTTTCAGAAGCTTTAAGAACTCTTCTGTTTCAAAATGGTTCAGATCATCGACCATGTAGGTTCCATCCTTCATATCTTTAACCATACCGCTGTAATAATCAATCAGCTTCTCTTCCTTTAATTTATTCAAATCTTCTTCTGATAAATAAACGTGGAATTTCTCCTTATCAGGTTCAACTGTGATGGATTCAATGTTCTTGCTGTCTGCGTCGGGTTTGACAAAGGGAATAACCTCCCGACCCTCGTATTCCTCTCTGTGACCGAACTCATAACCGGCAAGTACGGTATGAACGCCGAGATCATTTAACAGGAACTGATAATGATGGGCTCTGGAACCACCTACATAGATAGCTGCTGTCTTGCCCTTCAGCTTGCTCTTGTAATAAGCCATATCCTGTTCGATATTGTCTAACTCATCTGCGATGACTGCTTCCGCTCTTGCTGTCAGCTCAGGGTCATTGAAGAATTTAGCCATATTTCTTAAGGATTCGATGGTAGCTTCCACACCTACGAAGTTAACCTTCATCCACGGAATACCGTATTTGGTCTCGATTAATTCTGCAATGTAGTTAATGGAACGGTGACACTGAACGACGCTTAAGTTCGCCTGATGTGCATTCGCAATGTCATCCATCTTGGCACCGCCGGTGAAGGTGGATACTACTTCATAACCGCATCTCTTTAATAATCGTTCTGTCTCCCAGCCGTCACCACCGATGTTATATTCACCAAGTACGTTAATTGCAAACTTATTCGTAATCTTTCTGTCGCCTTCACCGATGACGTATTTGATCAACTGGTTATTTGCGATATGATGTCCTGCAGACTGGCTGACACCCTTATAACCTTCACAGCTGAAGGCAATGCACTTGATACCGTATTCCTTCTCTGCCCATTTTGCTACCGCATGGATATCATCACCGATCAGACCTACGGGACAGGTGGAACAGATCATGATGGTCTTTGGATGGAATAAATCCATAGCTTCATTGATCGCCTGCTTTAATTTCTTCTCACCGCCGAATACAATGTCCGGCTCCTGAAGGTCGGTTGAGAAGCAATACTGTAAATAATTATCCTCTCCCTCCCCTTTTTTTGCCTTATGTCTTCTGGTTCCCCAGGAATAATATGCACATCCGATCGGTCCATGTGTAATAATGAAAGCATCCTTAATCGGTCCGACAACAACGCCCTTACATCCTGCATAACAGCAGCCTCTCTGGGTAATGATACCTGGTATGGTTCGGACATTTGCTGCGATTTCGTTCTTATCATTACTGTTAACATCAACCATATGCTCTTTACGGTTTTTATAAACTCTGGAATTGTACTGATCCAGCACTTTATTCATTACACTCATAGCAACCTCCTTTCCGCTGCTTTACGCAACGGGATTTATTCATACAAGCCATTTTATGACTTTTCTCAAGTGAATTCTGATTTATATAATTCACTTTAATAAGCCTCTGTTGTTGTTTCTCCGTTACGCACGCGATAGCTTTCATTAATCGGGAGAATAAATATCTTACCGTCTCCGGGGTTACCGGTGCTATTCACATCCATGATCGTATTGACAACCTTATCAACGTCTCCATCATTCACAATCATGGTAAATACTCGCTTTGAAATTAATCTCTGTGCTTCTGATAAATACTCGCCGGTCGGAGTTGCTGGTATTTCACCGGAATCAACGATGGATCTGAGAAGCGTCATATCAATGAGCTTCTTGCCTCTTCCAAGAACTTTTCTACAGGTAAAGGCAGGTACTCCGGCTTGCGCTAACGCTTCTTTTGTTACGTTAACTTTATTTTGCCTGATAATCGCCATAACTTCCTTCATGCCTAATCCTCCAATCTCCTAATCAATTCTACTAATATTCTGCTTTATAAACCTTTTTTCTTAGTACTGATGGTGTATGCCTCTTCTACAGGACTTACAAAAATTCTGCCATCACCGAAGTTGCCGTTTTCACCGGTTCTTGCATATTTCATGATGATCTTAGCAACATCATCCTTATCCTTATCTTCCACAACCATAAGTAACATTTCCTTTGGGATTTCGTCGTAGAATACTTCACCGACCTTCACACCTTTTTGTTTACCGCGTCCGTATACATCCATTTTTGTTACAGCAGGAAAACCTGCGGATAATAATTCTGATAATACAACTCCAACCTTCTCAGGACGAATGATTGCTCTTACTAATAACATAAAATGCACCTCCATTTTTATATAGTTTTTTAGATATCCATAAGACCATGTGCCATCAGTAATTCTTCGAGTCTTTCCTGCTTCATCGGCTTCGGTATAACGAACATGTCATTTCCGTCAATCTTCTGAGATAACTGGCGATATTCATCCGCCTGATTTGCTGTCGGGTCGTAGTCAATAACGGTCTTCTTATTAATCTCTGCTCTCTGTACCATGTTATCTCTGGGTACAAAGTGGATCATCTGGGAACCTAATTCCTTCGCAAAAGCGGAAACCAGATCTGCCTCGCCGTCTACCTTTCTGGAGTTGCAGATGATGCCTCCCAGTCTTACACCGCCGGTATTAGCGTATTTCTGAATACCTTTGGAAATGTTGTTAGCTGCATATAAAGCCATCATTTCGCCGGAGGCTACGATGTAGATTTCCTGTGCCTTGCCTTCGCGGATCGGCATTGCGAAACCACCGCAAACAACATCACCAAGAACGTCATAGAATACATAATCCAGATCGTCGGTATAAGCACCTAACTGCTCCAATAAGTTAATGGAAGTGATGATACCACGTCCTGCACAGCCAACACCAGGTTCGGGACCGCCGGACTCAACGCAGCGGATATTGGCAAAGCCCCTCTTCATAATGAAATCAAGGTC
>Ga0207834_1000496_pt1 | contig 13936 bp, 15 predicted proteins | sample LuqExpMetagenom5_FD_187763 | JGI IMG/M metagenome (GOLD analysis project Ga0207834, IMG submission 187763) | Tropical forest soil microbial communities from Luquillo Experimental Forest, Puerto Rico - Sample 5 (SPAdes) | ecosystem: Environmental > Terrestrial > Soil > Tropical forest ...
GTGCTCTACGTGGCGGAGGCGCGCGATGCGATTTTGGCCAAGGTGGATGCCATGAGGACGCGGCCTCTGCCAAACTGATACTGTAGCCAGTTGGGCAGGAATCCACTATGCGTCTCAAAGCCATCGTCTGCCAAGTGTTCACGCGCGAGTTTGAGCAGGTGCTTACGCGTGCGCCTCATGTTGTCGACCTGGAAGCGATCCCTATGGGTTTGCACTCGCTGGGTGTGGAGATGCGTCCCCACCTGCAGGAGCGCATCGATGCTGCCGACGATGCGGGGTATGACGCGATTCTCCTGGGTTATGCGCTTTGCGGCCGCGGCACTGAGGGCTTGCGTGCCGGTAAAACGCAATTGGTGTTGCCGCGCGCGCATGACTGCATTGGCATTCTGATGGGGAGCAGGCATCGCTACCAAAGCTATTTTGAAGAGCATCCCGGGGTGTACTATCGCTCGCCGGGCTGGGTGGAGTTCCAGACGCCCGACCTGAAGCTTGAGCCCGCCTTTGCCGATCAGAAGTCGCCTATGGGCGAGAACAGCACGCTCGCGGAACTGGTGGCGAAATACGGCGAGGAGAATGGGCAATTTCTCTACGAGCAGTTCTCCTCCTTCCGTCGCAATTACACAGGGCTGACCTATATCGCCAGCGGCGTGGCCGGCGAAGAGGCGCTGGTGGAAACCGCCCGCGCGGAAGCTGCCCGTCAAAACTGGAAGTTTGATCAGGTGCAAGGCTCCACAACCTTGTTGGAGCGGTTGCTGGAGGGCGACTGGAGTGGCGAGGACTTTCTGGTGGTGCCGCCCGGCGCCGCCATTCATGTGCGTCTTGGCGATGCCATTGTGGAAGCGCGATGAGCGACAGCACCTCCAGCATAGGAAAAATTCGCATCCGGCTTGAGCCGCTCGCCGTGGAACTGGACGTTCCGGAGGGTGCGGAGCTGGTGGCCGCGCTTGCCGAGCATGGATTTGAGTTTCCCTGTGGCGCATCGGGGCTGTGCGGCGGATGTGGCGTGCGGGTGCGCTCGGGCTGGCTGCCTGCCAGCAGAGCGGATCGGGAGCATTTTTCTATTGCCGAGCTGAACGATGGCTGGAGGCTGGCTTGCCAGGCGCGTCCGCAACTGCCATTGGTGCTGGAATGCAGCCAGTGGGAGATGGATGTGCTCGGCGATGAGTCCGCGCTGCCTGCTGCAGGCCGCACAGGATTGGGTGTTGCCGTCGATCTGGGAACAACCACAGTTGCCGCGCAGCTTGTGCATCTGGCCACGGGTGAAGTGCTGGCGGTGGAGACGGAGCTCAATCCGCAGGCGACCTTTGGTTCCGATGTCATGAGCCGCATCCGCGCGGTTCTGGGAGGCGCCGACCTGACCACGCTGATTCGCGCAACTGTGGGCAACATGGTGGCGCGCATGGCGCGGGGCCGGGAAGCGGAGTTGGTGGATGTGGTGTTGGTGGGCAACACCGTGATGCACCACCTGTTCTGCGGCTTGCCAGTAGATGCACTGGCTGGAGCTCCCTTCGAGTCGCCTCATCTAGGGTTGCAGAGTTTTTCAGGGGCCGAGCTGGGCTGGCTGCTGCAGGACAACTGCACGGTGCGTTTTATCCAGTGCCTGGGCGGGTTTGTGGGCTCCGACATTTTGGCAGGCATTGTGAGCACCGGTATGCATCAAAGCGAAGATCTGGTGGCTCTGGTGGACCTCGGCACCAATGGCGAGTTGGCGATCGGCAATCGCGAGCGCATTGTGTGCGCGTCCACAGCGGCAGGGCCAGCGTTTGAGGCAGGCGCCATTCGCATGGGCATGCGTGCGGCCACGAGCGCTATTGCGCATGTGGCGCTGGAGAACGGCACTTTGCGCGCTACCGTGATTGGCGGCGGAGAGCCACGCGGCATCTGCGGTTCAGGGCTGGTGGATGCGGTGGCGGCGGGACTGAGCATGGGCGCGATTCTGCCTTCGGGACGCATTGCCGATGGCTCAAAGCGTTTTCCGGTGGCAGGACCGGTGGAGCTGGCGCAAGCGGACGTGCGCGAGCTGCAACTGGCCAAAGGAGCCATCGCGGCGGGCTTCAGAATTTTGTTGCGGCGGATAGGCGCGGAGGCCGCCGATCTGCGCGCGATTTACCTGGCCGGTGCGTTTGGTAACTATATGCAGGTGGGCAGTGCATTGCGCATCGGCCTGCTGGAAGCCTCGGCTGGTATGATCCATGCGGCAGGCAATACGGCGCTGCGAGGTGCAAAACACCTGCTGGCAACTGCGGAACCGGTCCTGCCGCCGGTGGAGCACTTCAGTCTGGCCTCCGATCCCGCCTTTCAAGACGAGTTTGGCCACTCGATGGGCTTTGCAGAGATTCCGACTACCTGACGAGCCCTGCCGATTCCCGGACCCTTCAGGCAGCAAGACTGAACCATTAAACTTGAAGCAAGGAGCACCGGGTTCGATTATGTCTCACCCCCAAATCAAGTTCGGCACCGATGGATGGCGTGCAATCATCGCCGACGACTTTACCTTTGCCAACGTGCGCACCGCCGCTGCGGCCATCGCCGCGTATGTCCACGCCAAGGAAGACCCCGCCAAGGGAATCTGCATTGGTTACGACACGCGTTTCGGTTCCAAGGCTTTTGCCCAGGCATGCGCTGAGGTGGTTGCTGCCACCGGCATTGCCGTGGAGCTGGCCGACCGTGTGACGCCTACGCCCGCCCTGAGCTATGCCGTGCGCCAGCGCACGCGCGCCGGCGGCATCATGATCACCTCGTCGCATAATCCGGCTAACTGGAACGGCGTGAAGTACAAGGCGTGGTATGGCGGATCGGGCAAGCCCTCGATCATCGCCGAGATTGAGTCGTACCTGGGCCAGCCGGTACCGCAGCCGGCTACTCCGGCGGCGATCACGCTGGCCAACTTTATTCCGGATTACCTGAAGGCCGTGGAGAGCTTTGCCGACCTGAACCTGATCGCGAAGTCGGGCATGAAGTTCTGCATCGATTCGATGTACGGCGCGGGTGGCACCATCCTTTCCGAGATCTTTACCCGCATTGGCGTGGCGAACGTGGCCATCCGCTCCAATCCCGACCCGACCTTCCCGGGCATCAACCCGGAGCCGATTGAGCCGCACATCCGCGCCTTGGGCGAGGCCACAGTGGCCAATGGCTGCCAAGCTGGTCTGTGTACCGATGGCGATGCGGACCGTATTGGCGCAACGGACGAAAACGGCAACTTTGTGGATCCCCACAAGATCTACTCCGTGCTGCTGAGCTGGGTGCTGAAGCGCAAGGGCTGGCCGGGCGTGGTGACGCGCGCTGTGAACACCACCAAGATGCTGGACCGCATTTGCGCCAAGCACGGTCGCGAGCTGATTGAGCACGGCATCGGCTTCAAGTTTGTGTGCGACTACATGCTGGAACGCGAAGTGGTGATGGGCGGTGAGGAGTCGGGCGGCATCGGCTTCCAGCGGCACCTGCCGGAGCGCGACGGCATTCTGAATGCGCTGCTGCTGGCCAATGTAATGGCCGAGGAGGGCAAGACGCTGGGCCAACTGGTGGCAGGCTTGCAGGCAGAGTACGGCGAGCACCAGTACGGGCGCATCGACATGACCATCCCGGATACGTTGAAGAACGCCGCAATTGCGCGCGCCAAAGCGTTGAAGGTGGGCGAGCCAGCCCTGGCCGGCATGAAGCTGCTCAGCGTTTGCACCATGGATGGTGTGAAGCTCTATCTGGAAAATCCAGAGGCAGCCACCAAGCCGAATGCGGCGGAGACGTGGATTTTGTTCCGCGCCAGCGGTACGGAACCTCTGCTCCGGGTCTACACCGAAACCTGCTCCAAGGAGACCGTCCAGAAGCTGCTGGCCGAAGGACGGAAGTTCGCTCTGGGCGAATAAAGAGCAAGATATAAGCAACAAACGAGAGGCGGCAACTGTGCTGAAGACAGGCACACTTGCCGCCTTTTTGCTGCAGGTGTTCCAAGGACGCATCGTGGCAGAGGGAAATCAGAGTTCAGGGGTGAAAAAAGCTGATTTGGTATAGCGTGAGGCCGATAGAAAAGGAAGAACCCTGGAGCAAAATCCGGGTGACTGTCCCCTGGGTCTTGGTCGACGCTGCCGTGACACCCAGAGAGCGGCAAACTCTGTTGATCCACCGCTAAGGATATGTTTCCGAGGATGTTGCCCGAGTAGGTCTGGCTGCGTGCTGGGCCGGGAAACACCATGAAACCGCTGTTGCGCACCAACCGCCGCAAGAATCAGGCAGACAGACCACAACACGACGACGTACGCGAGGATCTGATTGCGATTGCCATGAACGGCTTTTTGCCCATGGCGATTCTGTCGGCAGTCTGCCTGGTAGGGGCCATGGCGGTGACGGCTTGGTATTACCGGGACACGTGGATGTGGAACGCGACCAAGGTTACGCTGGGAATTTCTGTGCTCCGGGTGGGAGTGGTATGGGGTTTCCAGCAACAGAGCAAGATGGGCCAAACCAGGAATTACCTGCTCTGGAGCAGCGCTTTCAGCATGGTGACAGTGGCTTTCTGCTCCATGATGGCGCTGGTTACGGTCTACAACTTCCGCATGCACGATGGCGCCATCCAGATGCTATGCGTCATCGGCACGTTTACGCTCTGCAGCGGTATTAGTTCGCGGTTGGGCATGCAGCCGAAGGTCTCCCAGGCCTGCATTGTGATGATGCAGGGCGCGCTGGCCTATTCGCTGCTCAGCGCTCCGCATCCCATTCTGCGGCTTACCACCGTACTGTCGGTGGTGACGGCCTTCACCTACTGCATGTCGATCCATAATCAGTACTGTGTGATCGACGAGCAGGTACGCACCCGGCGGCGGTTGAAGATGTTGGCCAATCACGATGCGCTGACCGGGGTGCCCAATCGGCACCTGTTCGACACAACCTTCGAAAAGATGTGCGCAGAGAGAAGCCCCTTCACTCTGTGGATGCTCGATCTGGATGGATTTAAGGCGGTTAACGACACCTGGGGCCACGCGGTGGGTGACGAACTGCTGAAGCAGGTGGCGCGGCGTCTGGAACGGACCGTGCGCACCGGCGACCTGCTGGCCAGGGTGGGCGGCGACGAGTTTGTGATTCTCCAGCCGGATACCTATCTGCGCGAAATTACCGAACGCATGGCGGAACGCATTACGGCAGAGATCGCTATTCCCTACGTTGTGGATGGCCACCGGATAGAGATTTACGTGAGCATGGGCATCAAACTGGCTGCGGAAGGGGCGGGGAGTCCACATGCGGCTCTGCGCGAGGCAGACCGCGCGCTGTACCGAGTGAAGGATGTGGGGCGCGGTGGTTTTGAGATGGTTTAAGGTCTGCTCTCTCCCGGAATAATGCAAATCTGAAAATCAGATTTTTCATCCGCAGCCTGAAAACCTAGAAATTCTGGGCAATAAATCTGTTTTTATATTTGACAAAATTATTATGTATACGCAATATATCGGTGTGCAAGAAAACAACGACAACGCGAAGCCAGGAGAAAACGGGATCTACAACCGGATTGCCGTGCTGCGGGCTGAACGCAAGGTGAGCCGTCAGGAACTGGCTGACGCCGTAGGCGTGAACTACCAGACGATTGGCTTTCTGGAGCGGGGCGACTACGGGCCTAGCCTGAAGCTGGCCTTCTCCATTGCCGCGTTCTTCGGGCTGCCGCTGGAGGCGGTCTTCTCAACCCAGCCATTCCAGTTGTTGAGCGAACAGGTATACGGAAAGGGAGGTACGGAATGATCTCGACTGCGGTTCGCCCTTTTGGACTGTCGCTGGCGCTGCGTACGACCAGGCGATGGCTGGTGGTGGGGTATTGGCTCTTGGCTGCCTTGTTGTTCGTGCTGGTCGAGCTGGATGAGGGAAGCGCATTGCACCGTGGCCGTTGGATCCTTCCTTTGTTGCCCCTCCAGGTGTTGATCTTCGTGCCCGTGCTGCTGGGCGGTGTGAAGGTAGGAGGTCCGGTAAAGCCGTTCCGAGGCGCACACTGGGTCCCCCTTCCGGATCGTGAAGAGATTCACACTCTGTTCGGCAAGAGCGACGCAACGATACAGGACGTGGATCTGGATGAGCGCGAGACCTTGCAGAGGGACCGGGTGCACTTTTTCGCTTATACGGCAGCGCGCTGGATGGCGATAGGGCTGCTGGCGATCTTTTGTTTGGTGGCGGCGTGGAATCCGGCGTGGAGTGTGCGTTTTGGCTCGGCCAGTTTCTATCTTCTGGTTTTGACTCTGTGGAGCCTGCCGCAATCCATCCTGCTGTGGACGGAGCCCGATATGGAGGTGGCGGAATGAGGGCGGAACTGATTCTCTTCGGCAAGCGGATCGATATGGCGCAACGAGCGCGGAGGCGGGCGCTGGTGATAGCACTCTATGCGGGGCTTATCGCGCTGATGGCGATCTTGTGGCCGACGACGCATTTGCGTGGAACAGGCGGCTACATGCTCTATGCCGTGATCGCCGTCTGCTGGCTCTTTCTGGGTGGAATCACGCCGCGCGGGCTGGTGAAGCCGTTCAACGGCAAGGCTCCCCGGATGCAGACGAAGACGAATCCCTTTATCGGGCTACGGTTGCAGGTCTTTCCGCCAATCCTGCCGGGCGATGAGGGCGAGTTCCGGAATGACGAACGGGAACTTCACCAGCGTGACCGGGCGCATTATCAGGCCTATCAGGGAGTAGGCATGGCGGTAGCCGTGGTCATGGTGCTGGCCATGATTCGCTCGATGAAGCCGGAGTGGAGAACGTGGCCGGGGGTGGGCTCCGATGAGCTGTACTTCGGGATTTTTCTCGGGCTGGCGGTGCTGATGATGACGCTGCCCCAGGCGATTCTGCTGTGGACGGAGCCGGATATGGAGGAGTTTCCGGAGTAAAGAAAACCGGGGCTTGTGGGCCCCGGTACTTTTTTGCCTGGAGATTGCCAGCCGGGTTCAGCCGATGACGGCGACCTTGGCGCGCTTGCCAAGGCGTATAGCGACTTTGGCAGGGCTGGCAGCGATGGTGAAGAGGTTGCCCGCGGCTGTCTCGCCATCCAGCTTGACGGCTTTTTCGGCGATCTTGCGGTTGGCTTCCGCGCCGCTGGCGGCAAGGCCGAGAGCCACGAGCAGTTTGGGCAGGCGGATCTGGTTCGGCTCTGCGCCGGCCACATCGGTCAGTGCGACAGAAACCTCCTCCAGATTCTCCGCTGTTTCTTTCTGCTGGAACATCCTGGCCCAGTTCTCGTCCGCTTCGGTGGCCGCAGCCTCGGAGTGGAAGCCGGCAACGATCATGCGCGCCAGACTCTTCTTGGCCTCCATGGGGTGCAGTTTGCCAGAGGCCACGTCGGCTTTCAGGGCATCGATCTGGGAGCCGGTGAGGTCGGTCAAGTAAAGGAAATACTTCCACATGAGCTCATCGTTGATGCTCATGAGCTTGCCGTACATCTCGCTGGCGGGCTCGGTGATGCCGATGCAGTTGCCCAGCGACTTGGACATCTTCTGCACGCCATCCAAACCTTCCAGGATGGGCGTCATGAGAACGATCTGGGGCTTCTGGCCATACTGGCGCTGGAGTTCGCGGCCGCAGAGCAGGTTGAACTTCTGATCGGTGCCGCCAAGCTCCACATCGCACTCCAGGCAGACCGAGTCATAGCCCTGCATGACGGGATAGAGGAACTCGTGCAGGCTGATGGGCTGCTCGGCCTGATAGCGCTTGTGGAAGTCGTCGCGCTCCAGCATCTGCGAGACCGTGAAGCGCGCCGTGAGGCGGATGGTCTGCTCGTAGTCCAGCTTGTTCAGCCACTCGGAGTTGTAGCGCACCTCGGTCACGGCTGGATCGAGGATTTTGAAGACCTGTTCCTTGTAGGTCTCGGCGTTCTGGTCGATCTGCTCGCGCGTGAGCGGTTTGCGCGTGATGTTGCGGCCTGTGGGGTCGCCGATGAGCGAGGTGAAGTCGCCTACCAGGAAGATGACCGTGTGGCCTAGCTGCTGGAAGTGGCGCAGCTTGCGCATCAACACGGTGTGGCCCAGGTGGAGATCGGGCGAAGTGGGGTCGAAGCCGGCCTTGATGCGCAGGGGACGCCCAGTTTTACGGCTCTCTTCAAGCCGTTCGCGAAGGTCGGAGACACGGATGATCTCCGCCGCGCCCTTTTGCAGCAGGTCCAGTTGTTCGTCGACAGGCAAAAACGTGCTCATAACCTTACCAGTATAAGCAATGCGCGCAGCGGACCGTCTTGCGGCTTCTAGGCACCTTGTGCGTGCGCCTACGGTATCTGCTGCGTTGCGAGCGCTCAGGGGACAAGATTCTGGAGCGGTTCGCCTGCCATGTACCGACGTAGTTCTGCTGCCGCCACTTGCAGCGCTCGCTTGCTGAACTGCGGCGTAGAGCCGGCCACGTGGGGCGTGATGAAGAGGTTGGGCGCGCTCCAGAGCGGATGGTTCTCGGGTAAAGGCTCGGGATCGGTCACGTCCACGGCGGCGCGGATGCGGCCGGAATGGAGCGCGGTCACAAGCGCATCGGTATCGACCACGCCTCCGCGAGCGGCATTGATCAGCAGCGCGCCCTGGGGCATGCGCTCAAGCTGGCGGGTCGAGATGAGGTGCTTGCTCTCCGGCGTGAGCGGCAGGATCAGGATGACGATCTCAGCATGTGGCAACAGCGTATCGAGTTCGGAGATGGCATGCACGCGGGGCTCGGTGCGAGCGGTGCGGGCGACACGCGTTAGTTCCACATCGAAGGGCGCTAGTAGGCGCTCGATCTGCTGGCCGATGGAGCCGTGGCCGATAAGCAGAACACGCTTGCCGGTGAGCTCTTCCTGCAGCACGGGCGGATAGAGCGGACGCTGATCGCCGCTGAGCGTGGCGTAGCGCGCGGGCATCTCAAAGCGGCGCTTCCAGATGCCTTGCTGTTGCACTTCGACGTAGAAGGGCACATGCTTGAGCATGGTGAGAATTGCGGTGAGGGTCCACTCGGCGGTGCTGGGCGAGTGTGCGCCGCGGCCGCTGCAGATGAGCACATCGGGTCCCACGGTGGGGCGGATCCACTCGGTTCCGGCCATCATGCTGAGCACCAGCTTGACGCCTGTGAGATGGGGCCACACCTTGAGCGCTTTGGGCGTGTAGGGATCGGGAATCCAGACATCGATGGGTGTGATGGCGGAGGGTTCGTCGGGCAGGGCAACAAGCTCCACCTCGGAGGGAAAGGCACTCAGAAACTCGGCTGGCACAGTGGCTGGATATCCGACACGCAACATGGCTCGACTCCCGCGTAGAACAAGAACTGCTTGTATTTTGATGCTATCGCAACGGGAAACCTTTGAGTCGTGGCGAGGTGCGCGGGGCATGGAGCGGAACAGAGCTATGAGAGAATCTTGGAGCGGAGTTGAACGATGCGGCTGAGAGCCAACAAGACGTTTTCGCAACATCAGCTTGCGGTCAAGTTGCGCATGGATACCGAGCAGCACGGCTGGTTTTCCTATGAGCGGCGGCGGTTATTGCGCGATGCGGCCAAGAATGCGCTGGCCGTGGGATTGTGCTGGTGGGTGGCGCGCTTGGTACATCTTCCCGATGGCTACTGGGGCGCGATTTCCGCTGTGATCGTATTGCAGTCGAATGTGGGCGCAACGGTGACGGCCTCCCGTGATCGCTTGATTGGCACGCTGATGGGTGCGGCGTTCGGCTTCTCCTTCTCGCTCTTTGGCACATTGCCCTGGAACTATGTTGCCGCGGTGGGCGCCGCAGTGCTGGTGTGCGGATTGCTGGACCTGCGCGCCAGCTCGCGCTTGGCCGGCGTTACCATCACCATTGTGATGCTGGTGCAACAAGCGGGCCCGCGCTGGGGGGTGCCGCTGGCGCGTGTGATGGAAGTAGCGCTGGGTATTGTTGTGGCCTTGGCGGTGAGCACATTTGTGTTTCCAGACCGCGCGCGTGTGCATGTGCGCGATGGTCTGGCACAGGAATTTCTGGTTCTGAGCGCCTTCTTTGAAACTGTGCTGGAAGGCTTTGGCGGAGCCGCTTCCGCCAACTTGCCCGCGCTACGCGAGGATGTGCTTTCGCGCATGAGGAGCAACAATCAGCTATTGCAGGCTGCGCGCAATGAGCCCTCGGGCGGGCCAGGATGGCGCGAAGGCTTGGGCATGCTGGCGCAGTTTGGCCGCACCATCTTCGACGTGTTGCTGGCTCTGGACCTGAGCGTGCGCGACAGCCACGAGGATGCCTATGCACAGCAGCTTGAACCGGAGCTAGGCAAGCTGGCCATCGATATCCGCACCGGGTTTCATCATGTGGCGCGCTGCATTCATGAGTGGCGTTTTCACGTGCCGCCTCCGGGCATCAACCTGGAGCAGGATATTGCCGACCTGGAAGCCAAGATGGATTCGGTGCGGCATACCGGCGCGGAGTTTTCGCAGGCGGAGATCCTGCGTGCCTACGCAATTCAGCTCCACTTGAAGCAGATTGCGCGCAGGTTGCGTGCGACGCGTATTGAGACGGGGCGCGCGATCGGCGAGGCGGAGTCAGCCGCGATGGGCGGCAGCGAGGCGGCTAATTAGCCAGTCAGCAAACTAGCCGCTTGCGGTGTGCGTTGTGTCAGGAAAAACCAAGCGGATGAAGTGCCCCGAGTCCCTTGTTCCTGGGGCCCGGGACGAAGCATTCACCACGCAGAACGCGGAGCGTGCGATGCTCGCGTCGCGGTGGCTTACACTGCCAGAAGATTGGTGTAGACCGCCATGCCGGCGACGGCGTCGACGTGGATCGCCTGAAGAGCATCAATCTCCTCCTGGGCGCGAATGCCGCCTGCCACAATCATCTGCCGCTGAGTAAGCTTGCGCAGGCGCGCGGCAATTTCGATGGGGAAGCCGCCCAGCATGCCCTCGCCATCCACATGGGTATAGAGGAATGCACCGCAGTAAGGCTCAAGCTCTGGCATGGCTGCATCGGGCGTGAGATTCACTTCCGACTTCCACCCTTTCACCGTGATCTTGCCATTCTTGGTATCGATGCCGGCAACGATTCTTTCAGCGCCCACGGCAGAAGCAAGCTCGCTCGCAAAGGCTGTGTCCACTTTCCCATCTGCGGTGAAGAGCTTGGAGCCGATGATGACGCGCTGTGCGCCCGCGGCAAGAACCTGACGGGCGCGGTCCACGGTGTGGATGCCGCCGCCCGCCTGCACGGGGAGCCGCTTGGCAATCTGTTCGACAAGTGCGGAGTTATCGCCCTGGCGCATGGCGGCGTCGAGGTCGATCAACTGCACGAGCGGGAACTTGGAAAATTTTTCGATCCAGTATTCAAAGTCGTCGAAGGCGAGCTTGAGTTTTTCGCCGCGCACTAATTGGACAATACGGCCGCCCAGTAGATCGATGGAAGGAATCAGCATGGCAACCTCACAGAGACGCCCGCGCGGGCGAGTTCTTCTTTGAGCGAACGAGCGCTCGAAATGCCGAAGTGGAAGATGGATGCGGCGAGCGCGGCATCAGCTTTGCCGCGACCAAAAACATCAGTGAAGTGATCCACGGTGCCCGCGCCGCCGCTGGCGATGACGGGAATGCTCACAGCTTCACTGACGGCGGCGGTGAGCTCGCAATCGAAGCCCGCACGCGTGCCGTCGGAGTCCATGGAGGTGAGCAGAATTTCGCCTGCTCCGCGCTGCTCGGCTTCGCGCGCCCACTCCACAACGCGGCGGCCGGTGGGTTTGCGCCCACCTTGCACGAAGACTTCAGCATCGCGCACAGGATCGGCAGCCTTGGAGTCGCGGCGTGCATCGATGGCGACAACCACCGCCTGCGCGCCGAAGCTGCGGCCAATATCGTCAATGAGCGTGGGGGTTTTGAGCGCGGCGGAGTTCACGCTGACCTTGTCGGCTCCGGCGTTGAAAACCTGCTCCGCATCCTGCGCGGAGCGGATGCCGCCGCCAACGCAAAAGGGAACGAAGAGGCCCTCTGCCGTGCGGCGCACCGTGTCGAGCAGAGTCTGGCGGCCTTCGTGCGTTGCCGTAATGTCGAGCAGAACGATTTCGTCCGCGCCTTCGCGCGCGTGACGTACAGCCTGCGTGGCAGGGTCACCGGCGTCGACCAGATCGACGAACTGCACACCCTTGACGACGCGGCCTGCGTGCACATCGAGACAGGCAATGATGCGTTTGGTGATCATGCTTTGTTCTCCGGTGAGTTCATGGCAATCATCTCTGAAATTTGTTCGATCTTCTTATCGTCTACATCCCGTGTAGGAATGAAGAGAATCCGCTCTGCCGGAAATTTGATCATGAAACCCATCTTGTTTTGTGCAACACTGACGACCTCGCTCCAAGGCCATGAATGCGCTTCGCCGGTGCCACCGCTTAACTCAATATGAGATTCTGTCAGGGTGACCATTGCCTTCTTCTCTTCACCAAGTTTTGAACGCATACTCAGAAACAGAATGCGCGGCCAAACAAAGGCCGTGAGCAAAAGGCAGAAAAACACAGCTATGCTGACGCGATTAATTAAATGAGCGCGATCATTCCACACCAGGTTGTGCGTCAACAGTGCTTGGTATTGGCAAAACACGCTGTAAAGTACAGAGACGAGCACAACTCCAATTATTGAAAGCGGAATGACTTTTGAAGAAGCGCGCCTGCTTTCTCGAAAGCTTCGCATTACGGCAAAGTACTTCCAGTCTACGTTGAATTCAATGCGGATCATTTCCACCTCAGGAAATTCCTCAGAATCTTCAGTCCCGTCTCGCCGGACTTCTCCGGATGAAACTGCGTGCCCATCACGTTGCCGCGTTCGAGGGCTGCGGTGAAGGGCTCGATGTAGAAGGTTTCTGCGGCTGTATCGGCTGAGACAGGGCCCTTGAAGGAATGCGTGAAGTAGACGAATTCGCCGGGCTCTACGCCGGCCAGCAGTTTGGAGCCGGGGCGGATCTTGAGCGAGTTCCAACCGACGTGCGGGATTTTTTCCTGGCCTTCGGTGAAGCGCGAACAGGTTTCAGAAAAGTGGCCCAGGCCGGGCTGCTCCGGCGCCTCGCTGGAGCCTGCATAGAGCCACTGCATACCGACACAGATGCCGAGGAAGGGCGTGCCTTTGGCGATGGCGGTGCGGATGGCGCCGGTGAGGCCGGTGGTGTCGAGGCGTGAGGTGGCCGCAAAGTGGCCCACGCCAGGCAGCACGATGCGGTCGGCGGCTTCGACGAGCGAGAGATCACTGTCGGTCACAACCGCTTCCGCGCCCAGGTGCCGCAACGTTTTGAGCACGCTGGTCAGATTGCCGGCTTTGTAGTCGATGACGGTAACGCGCATTCCTTCTCCTGTGTGCTAGAGCAGGCCCTTGGTGGAGGGCAGCATTTCGCCGAGTTGCTTGTCGCGCGAGCAGGCCACGCGCAGAGCGCGCCCGAAGGCTTTGAAAATGGCTTCGATCTTGTGATGATTGGAGCGGCCGTACATCGTCTTCACATGCACGTTGGCGCGCGCGCCACGGGCAAAGCCTTCAAAGAAGTCCTCAAGCAGCTCGGACTGGAAGTCGCCCACCAGACGGGTGCGCACCTTGGCATCCACCGCATAGGCGGCGCGGCCACTCAGGTCGACGGCGGCGATGGCGAGGGTTTCGTCCATGGTCATCAGGAAGTAGCCCGCGCGCAGGATGCCGCGCTTGTCGCCGAGAGCGCGGTCGAAGGCCTCACCCAATGCGATGCCCACGTCCTCCACGGTGTGATGCTGATCCACGTCGAGATCACCAGTGGCCTTGAGTTCAAGATCGAAAGCGCCGTGGCGGGTGAAGAGCTCCAGCATGTGGTCGAAGAAGCGAATGCCAGTGGAGACCTTGTACTTGCCGCCGCCTTCGAGCGTGAGCTTGAGAGCGATCTGCGTCTCGGCGGTGTTGCGCTCCACAGTGCCGATACGCTTGCCACGCGTGGAGGCCGGTTTTGCGAGGGACTTCTTGGGGGCAGCTTTCTTTGTCGTCATGCGGAGACCTCGGTGGCTCGTAGTTCGGTCATGGTCGTATGCAA